>Ga0105050_10001953_pt1 | contig 30091 bp, 22 predicted proteins | sample FRY01_FD_78088 | JGI IMG/M metagenome (GOLD analysis project Ga0105050, IMG submission 78088) | Freshwater microbial communities from Lake Fryxell liftoff mats and glacier meltwater in Antarctica - FRY-01 | ecosystem: Environmental > Aquatic > Freshwater > Ice > Glacier meltwater ...
CAACGTCTGCTGCCAAATCATTGGACGCAGGAGCGGATGCCTGCAAAAATCCACCGCCCTGTTCCGAGGTCGAAAGACCGAAATCGAACCTCACCCTTGCCACTAAAATCCAAGAAGAACCATGAAATATGAATCGATTGCCGTGGTGGCTTGTCGTCTACCGGCGCTGCATGCTCACCAGCTCGTTAGCCGGTTGCCGGACGTGATCGGAATTCCTGATGCACCAGAAATTTTAATTTCGGGTTGAAGGTTGCCTCGTGTCTTGGTTGAGAACAAAGTTTCGCCGAGAAGTCCGTCCTTGACCTTGTCTTGCTTCAAGCGTTGGTAGACGGCCAGAGGAACTTCTTCGGCCCACTTCGTTACCCTTTCGACTCGTCCTGTTTCGGCATTGCGGATCGACTGCAAGATCACATTGCCCGATGAATCGCGAGCTTCAACAACGACATAATAGATCGATGCCTTGTCCCCCATGCCCCGTTCGATTGCACTGGATTCACCGGGCGTGCTGACCACATGCACCTCATAGCTGGCTGCAAGCTGGTCAACCATCTCCGCTAACTTTTCGCGAGCAAAGATGGCCGTCGTTACGTCTTCGCCGCGAGCCGTGTTGATTTCGGTTTGCAGCGATTGAGCCTGTCCAATCACCGCCGGATCATTGGTCATGGCGCTGATGCGTTCCACAAGCACTGACGCCGTTTCCTGTTCTGAAGCAACGGCGCGGTTGGCTTGCACCGTTGGTGACAAAGGAGCGGCGGAAGAGAAAAAGAGGTAATAGGCGCCGCCAAGTGTGATCGCGATGGCGGCGACTCCCGCGGCAATGCGTTTGCGCCAAACCCATGCGTGCGCGACCGCAGTTTTCAAGCCCGGCTTCGGGTCTTGGTAAGTGTTCAGCGTCGCAAAGTATTGGTCGATCGCCGCGTCGATTTCGGCTTTGGTAACACGATCGCCAGCCAACTGTGCGGATCGCATCAATTTCTCGCGAAGTTCATCACGAACTTCGTCGCGGCGGAACATTTCCTCAGCCACATCACGATTGCGACGCATCTCGCGAGCAACATCCATCACCCGAAGCATTTCGTTCAGCGAAAGGTCTTCTCCGGGCAGACGGACCGATCGGGATTCGGCTCGCTTGGCACTCGCTTGCGCGGAAGTTTGTTTTGCGGAAGCGGCGTTGCTCATGGTTTCTTCACGAAATTGAATACATCAAGTGGGACGGTGGCCTCAGTTTAGCAATCACCAAATCAATTTTTCACCGCAAGTCCCCAAAGTGACCAAGGAGTCAATGACGATGGGCCCGGTGTCTCCCGTTTTCGGGCGAAGAAAGTTTACATTTCGTAACCGATCGTTATCAGCCCGCTGGCGCGGATTGCGAAATTTCGAGCAAAGCGCTACGCTTAAACTTGTCGGAAGCCGGGCAGTTCCGTGGTCCCCATTTTCAGCCATCCATCATAACGTTCACCGTTGTGGAGAGAGTGTTTTAGCGATGAATCAGCAAGCACAAGCATCAGCGCCCAAGTCGACAGCCGAAGTCAGCGAACAAGTTTCGCTTGACTCGTTCGCTCGCGAAGGCATGATGCGCAAGTATCTTGATCGTGCCCTTTCGACATTGGAGAAATTTGGTTTGTCGTCGAAAGACGCTCCGCATAATGAATTGATCAGTTTGCTAGACGACGTCAAACACCTCGACGAAGGAAAGGCGTTGGCGATCGCGGAAGTGCTCAAGCATATGAGCACCTTCAATCAGCTTGTTCGCGACAATGTTGAGAATATCCAAGTCGGGAACCGTTATCTCGAAATCAGCCAAGCGTTCGACTCAATCCGCGAAGATAGCAAGCGATTGATTTCGCAACTCGATGATGGCAAATTCAGCACCACCGAAAAGGTCTCGAACTGGTGGATGCAAATTCGCCGCGGAAGCCCGAGTGATCGCTTCGATACGATTGAAGATAGCTATCGAGACGTCTCCAAGGACACCAAGGAAGCGCTTCGTCGTGAACAGGAAATCATGGATGCGTATATCGATTTCCGATTTGCGCTCAAAGAAGCCGAAGTGTTGGCGGGCGAACTTTATGACATGCAAATTCCGATACTCGATGCTTCAAAAATTGCACTCGCCGACACTCAAACGGCGCTGGATCAATTCACTGGCACCGACCAGGCATCCAAGAGTCAGCTTGAACTGAAGCGGGATGAGGCCAAGTTTGCGTTCGAGAAAGAGGACGAAACCTATCAATTGCTGAAAGATATTTCTGAGAATCTGCAGATCGGTTACGACGTCGGCGAGACGTTGGTCTCGAAGTTGAAGCAAACTCACGACATTAAGGAACGCGTTTACCGGCGTGCCGTCACGTTCTTTACCACCAACGAACACGTCTTCACGATCCTGCGAACGGTTTACACCAGCCAGCATGGCTTGCATGAAATCACGCAGGCCACCGAAGCGATGAAGGATGGTGTCAACAAAGGACTCGAAGACATTTCGACTCTCGGCCGTGAGCTAGAGCGAGCGGCGCTGAAGGCGGGTTACGGGTCGACGATCAAGCCCGAGAGTGTCCAGAAGTTGGTCGACGCCATCGCGGGCTTTCAAGTTGAATCGTTGGAGATGGTTGCGACGCTGCGCAAAGAAAGCGAAGATGCAACTCGTCAAATCCGGGCGACCGTCGAAGAAGGAAAGCGGAAGTACCAAGAAACCGTCGCCAAACACGCACGTGGCGACAGTCTTGGATAATCACCGTCGTCGGAGTCACTTCGCCGTTTCAAGTGTTTCTTCGGAGACCAATCGAATCGGAAGCTGAACGAGCTGAGCCTGCCGGAGAAGCGTCACCATGACACTTTCTCCGGCGTTTCGGCGTTCAACGGTGGCAAGCAGATCATCCGCGGTTTCGATCTTCACACCATCAATTTCGGTAATGACATCCCCGGTCGATAGGTCTCGACGGATGATTTCACCTAGCATGGTGCGAGTGCGAACCACCTTCACAGGCCTTACGCCGGCAAGCTCCGCCGGACCACGTGGATCAAGCGATACGACGAGCAAGCCTTTTGCTGTTTCGGCAACCGACTCGATTCCCACACTCGGCCTTCGCACTTTGCCGAACGAAATGATCTGCGGAACGATCCGAGCAATCGTCGCCGAGGGAATTGCGAACCCAATACCACTGTTTTCACCAATTCGGCTCGCAATGGCGGTGTTCATGCCGATCAACTCGCCACGGCTGTTCATCAACGGCCCGCCGGAATTGCCTCGGTTCAGCGCCGCGTCGATTTGAATGATCGACCGCATCATTCGCCGCGATAAACTCGGGATCGTTCGATTCACGCTACTGACGATTCCGACCGTCATTGTCTGCTCCAGTCCCAATGGGCTGCCAAGCGCGAAGACGCGTTGGCCCACTTTCAGCTTTTCGCTCCGGCCGACTGATACAGGAATCAAAGGTGATCGTGGGGAGCTGATCTTAATAACGGCGATATCATTGGGAATGTCTTGACCGACTAATACTGCGTCGTATTGCTCGCCGTCATGCATCGTAACGACAAGCTGTTTCGCATCTTTGACAACGTGATAGTTCGAGATAATGTGCCCGATGTCATCCCAAATCCAACCGCTTCCGGAGCCTTCGGTCGCGGAAAGACGCCCAAAAAAAGATTCGACATCGGCTCCGCGAGTTTCAATATGAACAACGCTGTGATGGCAATTTTCATAGACCGCGACGTTAATCCGTTCTTCAGGCGTAAGCTCCGAGAGATCGTCCTCATTGTCGACGAATCCATTCGCCGGCGGTCCTAGCTGGAGAGTTCCGAAGTCTTGGGCCGACGCGAGGGCAACGGGAAAACTGACGAAAAAAAACAGCAGAATCAATTTTACGAATCGATTCGTCGCCACGTTAAGATCTCCAAAACTGGTTGAAAAAAGAGGTCGTCATCTCGAGACGATACACGATCTCAGAGATGGCGGGCAACACGGAGTTGGCTTGAATTGGCCGCTGGTTAACGCGTCCTAAGCTGCTAATTTATTGAAAATCAATGCTTCAATGCGGACAAAAAGCGACTCTGGAATTTCCATTCGGAAACTGACTTCGCAGCAAAGCTCTGCCGCGAAGTCAGCTAGCAATCGCTGGTTCCGCATGATCAATCCGAACGGCGGGCTTGATCGACCGGCGGCGTGCTGCGTACAAGAATGCGATCGAACCGATCCATACAAAGATGAACCCGACAAGCTTGCCTACATTCAAGGATTCACCATACAGTAAGGCGCCGACGAGGAATTGCAGCGTGGGGGCAAAATATTGAAGAATTCCCAACGTCGAAAGCGGAACCCGTTGTGCCGCAGTGGCGAAGAATGCCAACGGCATGATCGTGATGCAGCCCCCCAGGACCAACAATATCATCGTTGCGGAGTCGCCGGGACCGGTGGCGTCCTGATGATCCACTTTCAGCCAGATCAGATAGCCTGCCGCAGGAAGAAACAGCGCCGTCGTTTCGATCAACAGCCCCAACATCGCGGGCAAAGGCGCAGCCTTTTTCACCATTCCGTATAAGGCAAAAGATCCGGCGAGAGCAAGCGAAATCCATGGCATTCCACCGCCTGAAATCGCCATCGCGGTGACTCCACTTGCCGCGACGCCGATCGAAATCCCTTGCAGTCGATTTAACTTTTCTCCTAAATACACGACGCCAAGCAGGACGCTCAACAACGGGTTAATGTAATACCCCAGCGACGCTTCCAAAATTCGATTGTGGTTCACCGCCCAGATGAAGACCAACCAATTGATCGAAATCAAGATCGCGGCAAGCGAATAGATCCCGGCAAGCTTCAAGCCGCTCATCTTCGGTTTGAGACGATGAGTCTCGGCCAGTGGCGAGTTGCGGCGATAATTGAATCCCGCAATCGTCAACAGAAAGACGAACGACCAGACGATTCGGTGGCAAACGACTTCGACCGATGGCACGTGGCTGAGCAAACGCCAATAAATCGGGAACAGTCCCCAGCAAGTAAACGCGGCGATCGCACAGAGCAGGCCCTGTTGATACGACGCGTTTGGCCGATTCGGCATCGAGGCATTCGTCCAATCGGCGGAGGTCAAAACAGAGATTCCGGGAAAGAGAATCGTTTACTACTGGGGCGTCAGGCATCGCTAGTATCGCGGCAGCGGTAAGACATGTCACCCCGTCGTTTGGTTCGCGTTTCATCAGCGCCAGTAAACTTTTTCGGTTGAGATTTGGTAAGTTAGATTTGTGGGTGTCGCAATCATTTCCCTTACCCAATGAACGCCATGAGAACTGCTGAAGAACTGCAACGAGCCCTGGGTTGGAATCGTGAACTCGCCGACGACCACAAAGAACGTGAACACCTCAGGAGCTACTTGGCCTTGCAACTCGCTGCGGCGGGCATCATGCCCCCGGTTGACGACGCGACCGATTCCGCAATGACGGCATTCTCTCGCGGCATGCTCGATAGCCTTCGCGAGAAGACCCGACTTCTCAGTGAACACCGACCGCCCATTGACCAACGGATCGAAACATTTCTGGCTAAGTATTTCACCGGCATCGGTGGACCCGCACTGCGATTGCCAGGACGTTCGCTTGTCCTGGATCGCCATGGCATGGCGCGAGAATTAAGCTTGCCGGTGCGAGGTGATCATTTCAAAAATGACTTGGTCCAATCTTATCGTTGCCACAACGGCGTGCTAAATAATCCCGCAAGTGACCGCCGAACAACGGCAGGAACCTTTCACGTTTGCGAAGATGGGTTACCAATCGCAGCAGATAAGCGAGCCGTTCCGCGTTCAGTATTCGCAGCACTATTTCGTGCCGCGATGAACCCTCCTAAAGATTCCTTGTTGATTCCTTATACGAGTCAAACATCGACACCTTCGTACACATGGGTCTCGCTACTGTTGCGTCCTCTGGTGAGACCTGAGGTGCATGGCTTCTGTGAGTCCAAGACGATGGAGACGAGATTCTTTGCACCCGCATCGCTGGTCAGCAATCTCGACTTTGTCGAATCAATCTTCGGCAACGCAGGAGATCCCTTGATTCCCGAAAACGATGCGGGGCTGGATGTTTATCACTGGTCAGGCCACACGGGTTGCGTCATCCTTGCACCGCATTTGGTCAATCTGACCAAGAAGGAAGTCGGGCTTCCCCATCATGATGATGCAACCGAACGCCAACGCCGTGACTCAATGTGTTACCGCGGTACAAGCGAAAAGTACAATAATGGCGTTGCCTTCAAGTTAACTTGTCGCGATACAAACGGTGTCATCGTCACGTTGATTGCCGATAACTATTACGGTTATTGCAAAAAAGAAGTCAAGACGCAGCTCAGCTATGCGGCCAACCTCATGGGTGGAGCCGAAGAAGAGCACGCGGGCGGAGCACTCGCCTTTGCATCGTATTCATTGGGCGAAGAGTTTCAGGTCAATAGCCGACGCTACAACGGCCGTTCATTTGACGATGTCGCTCGCGATTACGAGTCTTTCATGGACTTGCAGCCTGAGGGCTACGGAATCGATCGCAGTTGGCCAAGCGTGATCTATATTCCTGAAGATGCAAAAGCGAAGCTTTCGGATCGATGCATCAGTTGGATCCACGACGGCAAGGCACAGCAAATACCGCTTTCGCCAGACAAGATTTACATCGCGCCCAGCGGTTATAAGCTTCGTCTCGAACGCCACCCCAGCGCCCCATCCTGGCGATTGGTCGGCACGGTCGGCGAAGGCGTTTTTTGCCACAAGCCTTGCACCGTTTCCGGCGGAGGAAAGAGTGAAATCAGCAAGAGCTTGAAAGATTACATGCTCTATGGACCTATTTTCGTTTCCGATGTCGATCAAGACTTTGCTAAGTTGGACGAGATCTTTACGCGAAATTATCAGGATCGCTGGGCAGCGGAATACGCGGGCAAGCCGGCCTACAAGGACGAGAAAAGTCGGCTGGTTTTATCGCAGGATCGCAGCTTGGGAAGTGTCATCCAGCTCCTAACGGCATCACCTGATTTTAGCCCTAGTTATAATGATTGGTTACATTCCATTCCCGATCATGTTTATGCGCTCGCGCTGATCATCAAACGCTTCATTACGCCTGAGACCCAAAACAATTGGCGAGAACGGTTTGGCGTTGACATCGTCAACGGTTCACCGGGCCATGAGCTCAAGCTTGGCGAACGTGCGCTTGTCGGCACTTACCTTCGTGTGGGACTGGATGGATCGCGTTGGCGAACATTCAAGGTGCGGCAGGACTTCATCGCCTCGGCGAAGGTGCAGCGTGAAGACGACATCAGCGTGAGCACCGTCGTGCCGAAGTCGAAGCTCTGCGATCTCGGGCCAGCAGTTGGGGTGGCGGAAAGTTATAAGTTCGTTGAGAACTGTGAGTTTCGTCTTTTCCAAAGACCTGACGATGCAGTGCATCGCGGTTTGGACAATCAAACTGAGTGGGATCTCGCTCGGCCAGGCAACTTCGTTAGCAACTTTGAGCCGCTGAACACGAAGCAAGTCAGCGCCATTGTAGAAGACATCATTGATTTTGAAAAATTCACGATGCCAATGAAGAAGATGCTGCGCGAGGCCGCAGAACGTAGCGCCTCATTTGCGATGAGTAGCTCCCAGCCACGCATTCTTGAAGACGGGACCACGACAAAGAATCCAAGGTATCTTCAAGACAGACCTGACATGGTCAACGCTCGCGATACCTATGTCGCCCATCGCGGGATGCAGTTGTTCCGCAAAGCCGCCGCAGACGTTCCGGTATACTCACCTGTCGGTGCGATCCTTGGCGGGCGACGCAACAATCCACCAGACCGCGCTGCCGGGATTCGATCGCTTGCGGTTTATAATCCGCTGCACTACCAAGAACTGCCTGAGCTGTTGATGGACTTTGTCTGTTCATTGACAGGAAAAAGCCCAAGCACCACGGGTGCGGGGAGTGAAGGCGCGCTAACGAAGGGGCCATTCAATGCGCTTCTGCCATCTTCCGATCTGAACGCCACGGTCGTGTCGATGATTCTCACCAATCTCGGTGGCTTCAGCACGCCAGCGGGCCACATCGGCCCCAGATTCGAAGTCGGTCACGACATCAGCTTGTTGGCACCAGAGATCTTTTGCCGAATGGGACCCGAGGAAAGGGATGCGAATCACTTGATCGCCACCGGAATGCTTGAGCGACTCAAAGATTATAAGTTTGAAGGCAAACAGATTCCGGCAAGCCGTCTGGGATATCGCATCACCGAGAAATTTGTGCGGACTTACTTGGCGAGAGTATTTGATAATCCATCGAAGGTTTTCCCTGATGAGATCCTCAAGCCCGAACTTCAAGATGCGGAGTCTTATGCCGATGGAATTTTGCATATCGCCGAGGCCCAACAGCGAGTTGCGAAAATGTACTTCGAAGATGGTTCGTATGAAGCATCATGCCCGCCGCTGAAGGCAGTGCTGAGTATTCTTGTTGACGGTCATTACGAAGGTCTTACGGCGTCGAGCCCAGAGTTCCGAGCCATGTTCACGCGTGAAGCGTTGCTAAAAAGCGACTGGTACTTGGAGCGATTGGAAACGCAGCAGTATCGCGAAATCGGATTCTGGTCGGCAGCCAAACAGCGTCTGGAAGACAACATTCGCGAAGGCAAGCACCTTGAGATGTTGGTGTCGCTTGACCTGGAGGAGCGATTGCGATTCGTCACCGAGCAACTTGCTGCCGCGACGGCGCCCAGTCGAATCGAAGCACTGTTCGGCACCATCGGCGCCGATCCGATCCTAGCCACGGACAGTGAAATCGGTCTACTAGCGACTTCCGGCACAAAGGCAACGTAATCGCTTTTGTGCTCGCTGCGGCTCCACCATGCATGGCGAAGCCGTACCCTTGCTCGCTTCCGCCATTCGCGGAAGTCATGCGGAAGTCATGCGGATCGAGATTGCCCAGCCGATTCATTGTCGGCCCCAAGAACCAGTACCGAAGGTGAGAGTCGAACTCACACGAGGTTGCCCTCACAGGATTTTGAATCCAGCGCGTCTGCCATTCCGCCACTCCGGCTAAGGGATCGAGAGTATATCGGCCTCGGGGACGATTCGTAAAGCGGCGATGCGGTGCGATTATTGTCCGGCCAAAATGCGCCGTGAATCGATGAGCAGGCAGGGTTCTCGCACGTTTCCAAAACAGTTTTCGAAGGAAGTCGCAATCATGGCAAAAGATTTGACCCCCGCGGACCCCACCACCGTGCTTGAATTGTTGGAGGCATTTCGGCGTTCCAAAATTATGTTTACGGGCGTTTCGCTGGGAGTTTTCGACGCACTCGCGGCCGGCGAGTCAACCGCGGATGAACTCGCGTCAACCCTGGGCTGCGATGCCGATGCGACTCGAAGGTTGCTCGAATCGCTGGTGGGACTGGGCCTCCTGAAGGGCGAGGGCAAGACATTTTCCAACACGAACACGGCAAGCGAGTACCTAACGAGTGATTCGCCGACGCGGATGACGGGATATATCCAGTACTCCAATCGGGTCATGTGGCAGATGTGGGGAAATCTGGAAGGAGCGATTCGCGAGGGCACGCATCGGTGGCAAGAAACCTACGGCTGGGAAGGCCCGATTTTTTCCAGCTTCTTCAAGACCGAGGAAGCGATGCGCGAGTTCCTGATGGGAATGCACGGATTCGGCATGATGACTTCGCCACAGGTCGTTTCTGCGATTGACATGAGTCGGTTCAAGCACCTTGTCGATCTCGGCGGCGCGACGGGACATTTACCCCTGGCCGCTTGTCGTCGGTATCCCGATTTAACCGCCACGGTGTTTGATTTACCCAGTGCGATTCCGCTGGCAAAAGAAATTGTCGGTGCTTCGGAGGTGGCGTCTCGCATCGATTTTGTCGGAGGCGATTTCTTCGTCGACGCGCTACCCGCCGCAGACGTTTACTGGCTTGGACGGATCATCCACGATTGGTCCGAAGCCAAAATTGAACAACTGCTCGCAACGATATTCGCGTCGTTACCCAGTGGTGGTGGCCTCATGATCGGCGAAAAAATGCTGACGGAAGAAAAGGACGGTCCGCGGTGGGCACAGCTCCAAGACATCAATATGTTGATCGTTACCGAAGGCCGCGAGCGTTCGCTCAGCGAGTATGAAGCATTGCTGACCAAGGCCGGCTTTGTGGATGTCGTCGGTTACCGCACATCGGCACCGCTCGATGTTATTCTGGCAATCAAACCTTAACCACTCAATGCCCCAGCGGCGAGTCGAGTCGCATCTCAAAGCATCGCCAGCAGCGAGCGGTCATCGCGACGGCAATGGCGGCGATTCCCCATGAAGCGGCGACGCAACCTCCAACCAAAATCAGAACGTTCCATTGAAGCGTCGAGCACATCGAAACCCACGCGATGAAGACACCGGCAAAGATCGCAAGCAACAACCCTTTCCCGAGAAACATCAGCTTCGCTCGGACCATCATCGCAAGGCCCTCTTGCTTTGGTCGATGAGGAAATGTCAGGAACAACGCATTTTCGATCGCGAAGCTGAACAACGCAAAGCCGGACAAGCCTCCGATGACCAAGGCGATCGTTGCGGAACTTGGCGAAGACAGCATGCAGGCGAGAGCGATCACCACTAGTTGAAAGGCGATCGTGATCAACGATGGCAAAAGGATTTGCCCCATCGTCATCGCCAGGGGCGTGATCGGCAGCGACTTCAGCAGCCATACGCGATCGATGTCTCTTCGAAAATCAATCCTGAGTGCGGGTGGTGCAAGAAGAAACGTCGACACGGCAAGCCATGCCGCCACATGCAAAAGTCCCGCTTCGGGGCTTGTCATCAACGGGGCTAATGACAAGGCGGCAGGCAACGCAAGGGATATGAAGATCGTACCGCGGTAGCGAACGACACCAATCCATTGCCGTGCCAGCAGCGGTCCAATACCGGTCCACTTCGGAAGCCGCCACAACGATTGGCGAGGCCTCGCGGTCCGCGGGCTATTCGAGTGGCTCATCACCGTGCCGCGACGGATCGCGATCAATCGATCCCCTTCAACCCATTCATGATGCCAGGACGACCATCGATCCAGGACGATCACGGCAACGATGGCGGCAACGGCGACGAAGACCGAAAGGACGCCGTATCCAAGTGTCGTAAAGCTCCATGACGAAGCGATTGCGAATTGCGTCATGGGCCACCAGGGAAGCGAGAGCCACTGGATAGTCTCGCAAGCCGCCGTTTCACCCGAAGCGATCGAAAATGCGTTGACCAAAGCCAGCGGATGCACCGATCCAGAAGCGGATGCGACGGTGCGAGCGATCACTTGAACGAGCACTGCAATGGCGATCGCCGTCATTGCCGTTCGCAACGCGATACGGCCATCGCCGGAAAGAGAAGCTGACCATCGATCCGCGATCATACGAAGCGCTTCCAACACCAACATTGAAATCACGAGCGCAACGAACAACCGCAAAGGAGACTGCACGTCGCAAATCAGAATCGTCGCAATCAAAAGCGTCTTGATCACTGTTGAGGGGACGATGCCGGCGAATCGGTATCCAACGAGCAGACGGTTGGAGATTGGGGCACGCGCGATCCATAGACTCTCGGCTTGCGAAAGACCGAGTCGGGATTCGGGCTCCTGCCAAGCGGCACGGACAAAGTGAAACAGCCCATAAACCGCCATCGCCCCGCCAAGCCAAAGTGTCAACTCCGTCAGGTCCGCGGGCTTGCGGGTCAGGATGACGAGAATGCCGTTGACGACATAGAGCGCAAAAAACAAGATCGCGCCAAGCGTTGCGAGAAAACGCCGTGGGGAAAGAAAACGTGAAGCACTCCGTCGGGCTCGCGTCCGCACCATTTGCATCGACATCGTCGACAGCGTTTTCGCAACCCGCAGAGCGTTGGTCATTGGGGCACCACGGCGGCGTTCATCATCAGCGGCACGTGTGGCAGACTCGTCGTCATGGAAAAGCTAATTTGATTCGTTGCGGCGAAGTATGCGTCTTCGAGCGTAATGGTTTCGGGGTGCCTTTGCCGGAGACGTTCGGTCGTTCCAAAGAATTCAACCTGCCCCGCCTGCATGACGAGTACGTGCGTGCAAATATTTTCGATCATCGCCAGAAGGTGGCTGCTCAGAATAATGGTGCAACCATTGGCTGCACGTTCACGAATCGATTCGAGCAGACCGCGAATGCCTGGCGGATCCAGCCCGGTCAGAGGCTCGTCGAGCAACAATACTTTGGGGTCGTAAAGATAGCTGCAGCAGATGGCAAGCTTTTGCCTCATTCCGCGTGACAGCGAGCTCGCAAGCGCATTGACCTTTGGGGTCAACGCAAAACAATCCATTAGTTGATTCGATTTTGCTTGGTGGTCGCGTACGTCATACAAACCAGCGATGAGATCCAAGTGTTGGCCGACCGTTAAATCATCAAACAGCGGTGGGTCGTCGGGAACATAAGCCAATCGCTTGCGAACTTCAATTGCGTCTTGGGTCACGCAAAGTCCGTCAACCAGCAGCTCGCCCGACGTCGGTGCGATCAAGCCAGCAAGGCTTCGCATCGTCGTCGTCTTGCCCGCGCCATTGGGGCCGACAAGACCGCAGATATCACCAGGCTTCAACGAGAACGAAACCCCTGCGACCGCGAGAGTCGAATCATAAAGCTTGTGCAGGTCGTGGACTTGGATCATTGCGGGGCTTCAAGAAGGCGGAACCATCCGTTTCGCAAAACTAGCCCATGCATAGGCGGCGGCAGCTTAATCTGCGACCGGCTGAATGATTTGCAGGATTCGGATGCCAAACTTGTCGCCGACTTTAACGGTTTCACCGGTTGCGATCAGCAGACCGTTGGCCTCGAGCGACAGTGGCTCCGCATAATGCTTGTCAAAAATGATCATCGATCCCGGAACGAGACCAAGAACGCGTTGCAGCGAGACTTTTTGCCTCGCCAGCGTCACCGACATATCAGTCTCGATCTTCAAAACGCCGTTCCGGTGAGCTTCCGCGTCCAGCACCCGGGGTTTCGCACTTACTGAAGGCATCAATGTTCGCCAAGTCGACTGTTATAAACGAGATACGCATACTCCTTTATCGGCCTGAGGGACGGTTCGAGATTAAAAAATTCGATTTCAAGGCCGATGAAGGCGTCCGATTTCAGCGAGTCTGTGCTCAATGAAGCGAGATTGTCTAAATAAAACTTACAAAAACCCCCCGCCGGGGGGTGTATCCGAGCGAAGACGGTGGATAGATTGATCGACGTCGTAACGCGGTCCTAAAAGGTCGGCCCTCCGTCATCCCTGTCGATCCCGCGGCGACGCTCCTATCCCTACTCACTGATCTTTGGAAAGAAAGCTGCTTCGATGTGCTTACTTGCTGTTCAGTATCGGCTCGTCCCTGAAAGCCCCATCTTGGTGGCCGCTAACCGTGAAGAGTATTTTGACCGCCCCAGTTTGGCCCCTTCGATTCAAAGCGGCAAGCCGCGAGTCTTATGCGGGATCGATCAAAAGGCCGGCGGTTCTTGGTTGGGCGTAAATCAAGGTGGCTTATTCATCGGGATCTGCAATCGCGCCACGGTCACTCCTTTATTCGGTCAGCGTTCCCGCGGGTTACTAGCCCTCGATTTGATGCGATGCTCGAACGCTCGCAAAGCGGTCGACAAAGCGATGGCCGAGTTGGACAAGACTCGCTACGAAGGTTGCAATATTGTGATCGCGGATGCACGTGATGGTTATGTGATCCATGCGGACGAACAACGCGAAGTTGTCGAGATGCAGCAAGGCCTGAATATCGTGGGCTCGCGAAACTTGAACGATCCGCGAGATCAACGAGTCGCGATGGCGAGGCGTCTATTGACCCTTCAGACTCTCGATTCACCCGTTAAGTTCCTTGCCGTGGCAAGCCGAGTTTTTGCCCGCGCCCCGATCGGCGATGGCCGGCCAAGCATGGTGATGCGCGGACGAGATCATGGCACAGTGAGCAGCACACTGATCGCGCTTGGTGTGAAGCCACGCGATGCGATTTATCAGTTTAGCAATGGTGCACCGGACAATAGCCGGTATGAGGATTACTCGCCCATGCTGCGAGATATTCTCAGTCGTGGGCTTCGTGAGTCTCGAGTTTCGACACGAACAGCCTGATTTTCGCTGGTTGAGCGTTTCTAAAAAAAGTCGCTGACGATTGAATTCGTCGGCGACTTTTTCGTTTGTCAGTCGACTTGATGCACCGTGTGAGGTGCTCGGCAAATGGTCATTACTGGTTAAAGAAACCCGCTGGCAAAGTGTATGGCGTTTGCGTTCCGCCGGTAGGTACTGCCGGTGTTGAAGCCCCGGTTCCACCCATCCACGGAGTGGACGATGGAGCGAGGGCTGCCGCTTGCGTTGCCGGGGAAGCGGTCGCTCCGCCGACTTGTGCCGTTTGCTGAACGGGTTGCTGTATCGCATTGGCAAATTGCCCTGCGGCTGCGAAAGCCTGAGGAGCAGCCTGTGCAATTCGCGACGCGGGGCCTTCGATTGTGGCGAGCATCTCTTTGGATCTCGTGACCGCTTTGCCTACCGCCGAATCACTACCGGCTTGCGGTTCGTATTTGACAACTTCCACTAGGTGGTTTTTTGCATCCGCAAACTTACCTGCGTTGTAGTGCAGGTATGCCATGTTGAAGTGAGCAACGGCTGGTTTGTTATGCTGCATCAAAACCGCAAGTGCCCCGGCTGTGTCGCCCGCCGCGTATTTCACATTGGCGAGGTTATTCGCGAAACGCGAGGTTCCCGGGGCAATCGTCAATGCCCGGGTAATCGACTGGGTTGCGCCAGCCACGTCGCCAAGTTTGGCTTGTGTCAGTCCGAAATCGTTCTGCAAGCCAGCGTCGTTTGGATTCTGCTCGATCGCACGACGAAATGAATCAGCCGCTGGTTGATAGTTTTCTTGACGGAAGTGAAGCCTCGCCACGCTCGCCAAGGCGGCCGCATTCTTGGGCTCCGTTTCAAGGGCCCTCGTATAGCTTTGCATCGCTTTCTGGAAATCACCCGTGGTTTCCCAAAGCACGCCTTGAGCTACGAAAACATCGGGGCCGACACTGGCGGGCGTATCGAGTCGGGTGGGATCATCCACCGCGATCGCGTTCCCATTTTCGTCGACCGAAGTTTTGCTTCCGCCGAACACGCCGGTGACTCCGTTTTTCGCTTTCGCGTAAGCGCTTTTGGTCGCCATGCCCATGCTACTGACTTGGCCCGTAGCGGTCTGACGCATGGCTGCCAGTCGCCCCGTCGCCGTGGGTCCTGCTGGTGCCGCGTTTGCGACATTCTCGCCCGATTTGCTGAATGGATTTAGCGATGCAAGTGACATTCCACCACCGGCGCAACCCGTGATCGGTAATGTTGTACTGCAAGCTAGGAACGCCGCTAGCATATTGCGACGTGCACTGCGGATAACAGTCATTGCCAGGTCCTTGATCTTTAATTGCGCCAGACGTGGTCTGAAGAGACTCGAAAACGACAGTCGCAAATTGCGATTCATTTTCGATTTCTCTTCAACGAGCAGAAAAAGCATTCCTGCATCGCCGTGCTGCCGCGTTACGCTCGGTGATTGTTTTCGATTAATTTTTCGGTGGAAACTTTGGGGTCCCCACAGGTAGTAATCGGAGCCGAGCAATTAATCGCTTTAACGGTTCTATCCGAATTAACCGAATTTGACTGTTTAAGCCTCACTTCGCGGCTGACTGCGGACAGTTCGTACTCCAGTTGGGTGTGTCAAATTGCGGTTCGAGCTTACCAGCCTTTCCGCACTTACCTTCAACTCAGCATCAAGCGGCCAGAGCCGGTCCGATGTCTCGCGAAGGCAAACTCTCGATCGCCGTCACCCCACAAGGTAAATCGTGGAAGGTTAGCCGCTGCGTGAGCCAAGATAGCAAGCGACCTACTGGCCGCCTTCGGTGGCACCGGCCGCTCCACTCGCCGAGGTGCCTGGCAATTTGGGAGCAGGAAGTGCTTCCAGCCAGTCGCGGTTGATTTGGGTTGCCCAGGCACCTGAAGCTGTGGTTGGCGCAATATCGGTGATCAATACTTGAGGCGGCTGGCCATCCGCAGGCAAGCGGGTGAGTGTTTCGCGAACACTCGCCAAACGTGCATCGGTTTCGGCCTGCGAGACGCCCCGAAGGACATAGACAACACGACGGTCAGCCGGTGCTTGCGTGGCGATCCAATTGACTCGCTTGTGCCCTGCCGCCAAAAGGGCTCCATCACCTTCCCGAAAAAGTTCATTTCCGATCGTGTTGTGAAGCCTCCAGCCATTGTGCTTCATCACCTCAAAGGGGGCGATGGTCTGGCGAGCAGAATCATCCGTAAACGGTTGCGGCCAAGCGTTGGTGCGTCGATAAGCCACGTGCTGATTGTGCCAGAAGGTGTGCCAATCAGCAGCCGCTGGACTCGCCAAACCACCGAGTAAAACAGCGAAAGTGACTGCGAATTTATTGCGAGTATTGCCGTTCATGGCTGATTCCTTCCGCCAAGAGATGATTCCGAACCCGGTAGCAAACCGCTGGCTCATGCTTAGCGACTGCACTTTGGGTGCAGGAAAAGCATCAGCAGCGAGACTCGATTCGATGGCTCCGGCTACATCCTTGCAGCCACGCTTGCGCCAACTCGGGTCACTGGGAAGGCATCGGCCAAAATTGCATCGGATCTTCGTCCGGAGTAGTTCACGTAGTCGCCACCGGAGCAATTGACAAAACCGAGACAGTGCTCATTAATAGAATATTTGGTTTCTTCAGAACGGCGATTCGACGCGTGAGTGACGGCGGACGCCGCCATTTGCAGGTCGCCCTGCTCTACTCCGTCCTTCGCGAAAAAGCGATTGACTAGAAAGCAAAGACTCGTGAGCGAAGCCTAAAACGCGACATATCGCTCAGCCGTCAAAGTACGCCCAGGAGGGCTTTCGTCAGCGCCGGCAGATTGCCTGGCGTGATCCCAGCAACATTGATCCGCCCACTGCCCACGATGTAGACGTGCTCCTCCGATCGAAGGCGGTCAACTTGCATCGGGGTTAAGCCGGTGTAGCTGAACATGCCTGACTGGTGCAGCAGGAAACTAAAGTCACGTTTTGCACCACCATCGGTAAGTGAGTCAACGAGTGCCCTTCGCATCTCAGCGATGCGGCTTCGCATCTCGGCAAGCTCTTCATGCCACATGGTCCTCAATTCTTGATCGTCCAGCACCGTCGCGACAACAGCGGCTCCGTGTCGAGGCGGGTTGCTGTAGTTGCTCCGAATTACTCGCTTCAGTTGGCTCAAGCCCGCCGTTGCCGCTTTTGCGTCGCCAGCGACCATGACGGCCGCGCCGACTCGTTCGCTATACAGACCAAAGTTTTTGGAGAACGAACTCGCCACAAGAAACTCGTCACAGCTTTTCAAAATGCAGCGCAGGCCCGCCGCATCTTCTTGGATGCCTTGTCCAAAACCTTGGTAAGCAAAGTCGACCAGCGGCAGCAATCGCTTCTCGGACAATATTCTTGCGATCGCTTCCCACTGCTCAATCGTCGGATCCACGCCAGTTGGGTTGTGGCAACACGCATGAAGCAACACCACATCGCCGGGCTTCGCTGTGCCGATTAGATCCTCGATCATCGCGTCAAAATCGAGACCCGTTCGGTCCGCATCCAGGTACCGATACGTTTGGGTCGCGAGCCCCGCGGCGGTGAAGATGTTGATATGGTTTTCCCAAGTCGGATTGGAAACCCATACCGTTGCGTGAGGAAACTGACCAGCGATAAAGTCGGCGGCGACGCGAACACCACCGGTACCGCCGGGCGTCTGCACCACGGCAACACGGTTTTTTTCGACGGCATCTCCGAAGAGAAGTTCGCGAACGTGATTGCGATAATCTGGCAAACCCTCGATGCCCAAATACGTTTTCGTTTTCTCCGAATGGATCAACCGTCGTTCTGCTGCTTTAACGCATTGCAATATCGGCGTCTGTCCTGACGCGTCTTTATAGACGCCCACGGCAAGGCTGATTTTGTTGGGATTGGGATCAGCGGCAAACGATTCGGTCAAACCAAGGATCGCGTCTGGCGGTGCCTGGGAGATGGTTTCAAACATTTTTCGCGTGGAAAACAAAACAGGGGATAGTGGGAAAGGCGGCAAAGTCTTACGACAATACGGCCTAGAATTTTACCGATCACTCAAGCAAATGACGAGACCGCCATCCCGACTCTTCGCCCTGACTTTGTCATTATTGGTGCCGGCTCCGCGGGATGTGTGGTTGCCCGAACGCTTGCCGAAGCCGGTTATCGCATCCTCCTCATCGAAGCGGGGCCCGACGTACCCACCGACCGAACGCCCGCAAATTACCTTCATTTATTCGGGTCTAGCGACGATTGGGGATTCGGAACCGTCCCGCAAGTGAACCTCGCCAATCGCCAATTGCGCTACCCTCGGGGGCGTGGTCCTGGCGGCTCGACTCGAATCAACGCGATGATTTGGTACCCGCCAGGCGCAGAAGATCTGCGGAATCTTTCCGCCGCCGGAGGAGCGGCTTGGTCGCACGTCTCGTTAACTCGCACGCTTGACGACGTTTCTAGCTGGGTCCAACCCGAGTCGCCCCGATACCTCACTGACGCGACAACGCGTTTTTTGGCCGCAGCGATTTCCGCGGGTGTCGCCATGTCGCCTTTCGCTCGAATGACTCGCGATGGGTTTCGACGAACAGCGGCAGATATTTTGGATGAAAGTTCCGCCGTCCGAAGCATCACAAAATGGACCGCCGAAGTTAAAAAAATTCGCTTTGATAGGAGTCATGCGATCGGCGTGGATGTCGTCCCCGCAGGTTGCTCAGCGGTCGAGAACATCGAGGCAAATCGAGCCGTCATTCTTTGCGCCGGCGCGATCCATTCCCCTTCGTTGTTAATCCGCAGCGGCATTGGGCCGAAGGAAAGTCTTCTCGACCTGGGTATCGAGTTGATTCAGGAGCATGGCGAGGTTGGTAGGAATCTCAGTGACCACCTCGTCATGCCCGTTATCTACTCCATGGATCCCAAATATCAATTCTCATCCAAACCCACAGGAGACGAACTCCTCTCCAACATTGCCGAAGCCGGCGGCACCAAACAAAGGGGTCAGGCCTCTTTGTTGCAGGTTCATATGACGCCAACGCATTATTTGACCTACCCAAGCGATTCCGCGCCGGCCGCGTTGACGATTGGAATCAATCTTTGCCAACCACATTCACGCGGGAGCGTTCGGGTCACAAAATCGGATCGTGCCCACGAATGGGGTTTGCAGATTGACCCCGGCTTTCTAATGGATACACGAGACGCCGATGCGATGCTCGAGGGGATTCAATGGGCAAGGATGATTGCGGGACAGGCATCCTTGTTATCGGTTATCCGGGATGAGTTGATCCCAGGAGCTAAGCGTCAGAGTACCGACGCAATTATGCGATCCATCGAACGTTTTGCGCAGACGCTCTATCATCCCGTGGGAACCTGTCGGATGGGATTGGGGAAAGACGCCGTCGTCGATGAGTATTTGGCTGTCCGAGGCGTCAGCGGACTGCATGTCATCGACGGCTCGGTGTTGCCAACGATCCCTTCGGTCAATCCCAATGCCACGATCATGATGCTTGCGATGCACGGCGCAGCATCGTTGTGCGAACGATATGGATAACATGCGTCCAGCCTGCGCACGTTGACGCTTTGCGACGAATGGACGAATGGACTCACCGCCTAATCGACCGTTCGCTTCAGCATCTTTAACGCGCAGTTACCGCCCCAGCCACCGCGGACGGCGAGGTGGATATAAAGCATCGCGGTCGCTTCGAGATATCGTGAGTTCGAAAGCGGTCCTGCATCCACGGGCTCCATCCCCAAGTCACGGATTAACGATGCGACCACTTTCTTTGCATCCACGTCATCACCGCAATAAAACTGCGTCGCGGTGTGTTCGCCGTAAGTGGGATCCGCCATTGTCGCCACGCTGGTCGTGTTGAACGCTTTGACGACGCGAGCGTTGGTTGCCCACTGAGCCATCTTTTCGCCAGCCGACTCGGTGTGGCCCAGTTGTAGGCCGTCGAAGGTGCGGTTCAGCGGGTTGGTGCAGTCGACAAGCACGGCATCCGCCATGTTGCCAGCTTCCGCAAGAATCTGTTGGGCTTGGTCATAAGGCCCCGCGTAGATAACTGCGGGTACGGGTGAAGCGAGCTGGCTTAGGCTGGTGAGAACCCCCGCAACCCCTGGCAGTGAGCTTAACTGCTGAGCACGATCGCTGGTCGCCGATCGGCTGATGAAGGTGATTTCATGACCTGTGTCCCCGAGTCTTCGCCCAAGAACGGATCCCACATTTCCGGTTCCGATAATCGCAATTCGCATTAAACTCTGTCTTTTCTCTTCGTCGATGCTGTTCAGCAGATGCGGCGGGACGTTACCTGACGTACCCGCACGTTTGCCTTAAGATAGTCCGGCAAACGATAGCGGCACATCGCGTCGTGAACACTGGAACAAATTCGAAAAAAGATTCATGGGACTTAAAGACACGTCGTCGCATCCGCAAGGTGAACTTCCCAGCGAAGCGATTGGCGAAGACGAATTGCAGCGTCCCCAACCGGCGGACGAACCGCTGGCGTCGACTGATCTGACGAGTACAAGCACCAATGACGACCTTTATGAGTTGATGCGGCAGACGATCGAGCGACTTGAGGCCGACATGACGGCGCGGGGCGATCTGAAGCTAATCTCCCGAACGCTACGTGAATTGCGTTACGCATTCAAAGTTTTTCGCCCTTACCGACGTCGACGCAAAGTAACGTTTTTTGGTTCCGCCCGGACCCTTCCCGATCATCCCGATTACATTGCCGCCGAGGAGCTCGCGCGCCAAATGGCCGGCCATGGATGGATGGTCATTACCGGGGCTGGCGGCGGGATCATGGAGGCAGGCAACAAAGGTGCTGGCCGTGAAGCCTCGATGGGCTTGAACATCATGTTGCCATTCGAGCAGCGCGCGAACGAGTACATCGACCGCGATCCCAAACTGGTTACGCTTAAATACTTCTTCACCCGCAAGTTGATGTTTGTGAAAGAGTGCAGCGCGGTCGCGTGTGCCCCCGGCGGATTTGGCACGCTCGATGAAATGCTGGAAACGCTGACGCTGCTTCAAACCGGCAAGCAGACAATGATGCCCGTGGTGTTGCTCGATAAACCAGGCGGAAGCTATTGGTTTGATCTCGGCAAATTTTTTGAAAAACACATGCTCGGAACCAAGCTAATCAGTCCCTCGGATCCCAGCTTGTACAAGATTACGGATAGTGTTCACGAAGCATCTGAAGAGATCGTCGGCTTTTATCGAGTTTATCATTCAATGCGATATGTGCGTAACAAACTCGTGTTTCGCATGACCGAACCGCTGAGCGATGAACGACTCGAGATTATCAATGAGAAGTTTTCGGATATTCTCGTCGACGGCCAGTTCGAACGTTCCAGCTTGTTGCCGGAAGAACAAAGTGAAGAAGATATTGTCGAGCTATCAAGGCTTGTGTTCCATTTTGATCGTCGCGGTCTCGGTCGGCTGCGGATGTTGATTGACTTCATCAACGGACGCAATCAAGACGCAAAATGACTTCTGAGAAACGGCCATGCCAATCCAACTTTGCGGCTCAACTTTGGGCTGACGTTGGCGGCACGTTTACCGATTGCTTCATTGTCATTGGCGATGAGAGACGTTTGATGAAAGTTCTCACCAGCGGTGTTGTCCGTGGGGAGCTTGTGTCGGCGATCGATGGCAATCTTGTCGTCGCGAAGTTAACGCATCCAACGCCCGCTCATTTCTGGAACGGGGCAACGATTCGGCTGATTCAAAACGGATTGTGTTTGCATGAAGCGATCGTCACTCACCAATCGCCCGATGGTCGCTACGGCTTTGATCAAGCGATACCAGCCGAATTTCGCGATTCTGGTTTTTGTGACGCGGTTGTTGAGCTTGATCCTAATTTGGAAGCGCCCGTTCTTGCCGCACACCTGTTGCTAGGCATTCCGCTGGCCCAGTCGCTTCCGGCGATCGATATTCGGCTCGGCACGACGCGAGGGACCAACGCATTGCTGACTCGCCGCGGAGCGAACGTTGGTTTGATCACGACGCTCGGCTTTGGGGATTGCCTTGAGATCGGTGAACAAAATCGGCCTGACTTATTCGCGTTGGAGATTCAGAAAACCGAACCGCTGACTCGACACGTGATCGAAGCGGATGAACGACTAACCGCGTCGGGTGAAGTTCTGCGAACGCTCGATGCGGATTCGCTGCTTTCACCGCTGCGTCGTTGGAAGGAGGCGGGTGTGACTTCGATCGCGATTTGTTTGCTTCATTCACACGTCAACGATGTGCATGAGCGAATCGTCGCTGAAGTCGCCAAGCAAGTCGGGTTCACGCAGATCAGCGTGTCCAGCCAAGTCGCGCCGATGATCAAGTTGGTGTCCCGAGCCGAGACGACCGTGCTGGATGCCTACTTAACGCCAATCCTTTCGCAGTATGTCGCCCGCTTGGAATCGCAATTTCATCGTGGCGGCGCAACAGGTCAACAAAGCGATGCACCGAGGTCGCGGCTTCGACTAATGACCAGCGCCGGAAATCTTGTTGACGCCGAATCGTTTCGCGGTGGTGATAGTATTTTGTCTGGACCTGCGGGCGGCGTCGTGGCGCTGGGCAAGATTGCAGATGCCGATGCACCTGAAGGAGTCATCGGTCTCGACATGGGCGGCACCAGCACCGACGTGTGTCGTTATGCCGGTAAAATTCCCCGCGACTACGAATCCCGCAAAGCGGGCGTTCGTGTGTTGACACCGATGATGTCGATACACACCATCGCGGCGGGCGGTGGATCGATTTGTGATGTCGTTGATAGCCGAATGATTGTGGGGCCGCAAAGTGCCGGCGCGATGCCTGGGCCGGCCTGTTATGGACGCGGTGGACCGCTGACGGTGACCGATCTTAATGTAATTTTGGGCCGACTGCCAAAGGACTGCTTTCCGTTTCCACTCAACATCGATGCGGCAGGCCAAAGGCTTCGCGAAGTCAATGCAAAGCTGGGGGAAGCGGCTTTCGAAAACGATGAGGACGCCGCGGAAGGATTCTTTTTCATCGCGATCACGCACATGGCCGAAGCGGTTCGCACCGTCTCGACCGCACAAGGCTCGGACCCGCGAGATTTTACGCTGGTCGGATTCGGTGGTGCCGCGGGCGGGCACGTTTGTGCGGTGGCCGAAGCGATTGGGATGAAGCGGATCTTTGATCACGGCGACGCCAGTTTGCTAAGCGCGCTGGGCATCGGATTGGCGGACGTGGGGCGAATCCGAAGTCGTGGCGTCTATCAGAATCTTGAAGAGATCGACGGTGACCAATGGAAACTGCTTGTCAGATCGATTCGTGATGACGCGATAGACGCACTCGCGACGGAAGCGGAGTCAAGCATCGGTAGCGAATTTTCTGCCCAGGTGCAAATCGAAACGGACCTTCGATATCAGGGAACCGAAGCGACCTTGTCACTGGTCGTGGAACCGAGCGATACGCTTGCCGCTCGATTTCACGAAGCGCATCACACCGCGTTCGGCTATGACCAATGGGAACGAAACATTGAGGTCGCCACGATTCGGTGTGAGGCGACGATCGCATCTACTGAATCGATGGAATGCTCGTCGGCTTCACGCCGTCCATTGCCGCTTGCCGCGAGCGAGCGATCCAAGACGGCGGCGTTTCACTTCGGTGGCAAACGTCACGAGGTTCCGCTGTTGGTTCGTCATGACGTTCTAGCGGGAACCTCGCTCGAAGGGCCTTGCATTGTCGTTGACGAAAACAGCACGCTAGTGATCGAACTAGGTTGGACGGCCACCAAGGGCCCCAGCGGTTCGTTCGCCTTGGTGCGCAAGAGCAGCGAGAGTCTGCAATCGAGTGTTGTTGAGCAGCAGGCGGATCTCGTTACGATCGAAGTCGTTGCCCGACGGATGCAGGGGATCGCGGATTCGATGGGCGAGTTGCTTCGACGAACGGCGGCGAGCGTCAATATTCGCCAGCGACTCGATTACAGTTGTGCGATCTTTACATCCGATGGTGGGTTGATCGCCAATGCGCCGCACGTGCCCGTGCACTTAGGAGCCATGGGACACACCGTTCGCGAAATTCGAACGGCATTCCCGACGATGAGTGCAGGGGATGTTTATGTTTCGAACAACCCGTATGCCGGTGGGTCGCACTTGCCTGATGTCACGGTGGTGACGCCGATGTTCTGCGACTCCAGCAGAGCCGCTCAATCGGGTCTGCCGGATTACTATGTCGCCAGCCGCGCCCATCATGCGGAGATCGGTGGCAAGACACCAGGTTCAATGCCGCCGGACGCAAAGTGCCTAGGTGAGGAAGGCGTCGTGATTGATACGTTCGCGTTGAAGCGAGATGGCAAAGAATCATTACGAGAGCTTCGCAAAATTCTCAGCAGCGGCCCGTTTCCGTCGCGCGATCCTGAAACGAATATGGCAGACATCGCGGCGCAGCGAGCCGCGGGTGTGCTTGGCGTTCGTCTTCTGCAGCAAATGACGACGTCGATGGGATTGGGACGCGTGCAGCGCTGCGTGGAAACATTGTTTGATCTCGCCGATGGATTGGTGGCCCGGTGGATTGATTCACTTTCTCCAGAAGCGATGGCATTTCGCGACACGCTTGACGATGGGACAGTGATCAATGTTCAACTAAGAGTCCTCGACAAGCGTTTGGTGATCGACTTTGCCGGCACGTCGCCCGTTCATCCGGGATGTTTCAATGCGACACCAGCCATCGTCACTGCGGCAACGATTTATGTGCTGCGATGCGTGATTGGCGGAACGCTCCCGATGAACGATGGCATCATGCGCCGCATTGATTTGCGATTGCCAATCGGCCTGCTGAATCCACCCCACGGCGAAACGTCGTTCAGTAGTCCCGCGGTGGTTGCGGGCAACGTGGAGACGAGCATGAGGGTCGTGGATTGTTTATTGGGTGCACTTGGACTTGTCGCGGCAAGCCAGGGTACGATGAATAACGTGCTGATTGGCAATGAGACGTTTGGATACTACGAAACGATCGGTGGCGGCGCCGGAGCGGGCCCGAATCGAGATGGTGCGTCTGGCGTGCACACGCACATGACCAACACGCGAATTACGGATCCTGAAATCTACGAATCCCGCTATCCCGTTCGCTTGTGGAGATTCGCCATTCGCGAAGGAAGCGGCGGCGAAGGCTTGCACCGCGGTGGGAATGGAATGATCCGCGAGATTGAATTCTTGCAACCGTTGTCGCTCGCGATGATTACCAATCGTCGAGGCGATCATCGGCCGTGGGGAATGAAGGGCGGCGGGGATGCAAGCGCGGGCGAAAATCTTCTGGTGAAGGTAAGTGGAGAAACCGTGAACTTACCCGCCGCGGTGACGCGGCATGTCCAGCCACATGAGCGATTGATAATTAAGACGCCCGGTGGCGGAGGATACGGAGTCGCCTGAGCGGACGGAATGTTCGGCAGCCTTGAGCAGCAATCTCCATTTCGGTTTAGACTATCATTATTAGCCACAACCGCCTGTTCATTTAAAGTAGAAATCCGATGCACTATCCAATTTTTCGAGTCGCTGCGTTCTCGATATTCGCTCTCGCCATCAGTTCGGTGACTTCCGCTCAGGATGCTGCCACAACCGAAATCAATTCTCTTTCGAGCTCCGAACGCGAGCAAGGCTGGAAGTTGCTGTTTGACGGCAAAACGACCGAGGGATGGCACAACTATAAAAAGGAGACGATCGGCGAGGGATGGAAAGTGATCGACGGTGTGCTGGTCAGGGCCGCAAAAGGTGCGGGAGACATTCTGACGAATGAAGAGTACGGCGCGTTTGAGTTTTCACTCGATTTCAAGATTAGCCCTGGTGGAAATAGTGGTGTGATCTATCACGTCAAGAATACGGGAAAAACTCCTTGGCAAACCGGACCTGAGATTCAGATTCAAGACAATGTCGATGGGCACGACCCGCAGAAATGCGGCTGGCTTTATCAGCTCTATTCAAGCGACGTTGACGCGACCAAGCCAGCGGGCGAGTGGAACACGCTTCGTGTTGTGATCACGCCGGAGAAGTGTGAGCATTACATGAATGGCGTGAAGTATTGCGAGTACGTGAAGGGCGGCGACGATTGGAAGAAAAAAGTCGCCGCGAGCAAGTTCGCCGCGTTCAAAGGTTTTGGCGAGGCAACCGAGGGCTATGTTTGCTTGCAGGACCATAACGACGAAGTCGCTTATCGCAATATCAAGATTCGGTCTCTGTGATTCCTTGAGATGTCTTCATGATGCCGTTCCCATTGTTAACGGCATCATATAATTTTCTGCACGATGCAGCGTGACGTTGCTGCAGCGGTTGAGATGAAACTGCCTTGGCTCTTCGCGGCAAAGGCAGAAGCCGAGGAATCGGCCACCAGACAAAAACCGAATCGGACTGACAACGCGATGAGTGCGATCACCCTTCGCGTCCAGGTAATCAAGCTCGACCACGAAACGATCAGAGTCGTGCATCGCTCGTGTCAAAATTGCGTTCATGGCTGCTTGGCTGATTGAAAGTGATATTAGCGAGTCAGAGATTGATTACTCACATCATTGGCAAGCCGCGTGACACGTCTGGTCACGCCCGTGCAAAATAAGTCAAACAATTTGCGGCGGAACTACCGGGGTTCCGAGCGGTTTCACAGCGATAAGCCTTCTTATTTTAATTTTCCTCTTTTTCAGTTGAGCCGCCAACATGCGATCACGGATTTTAAAACGAGTTGTCTGCCTGGCGTTGATTGCAGGCGTTTCTCCTTGCTTCGGCGAAGATTGGAACCGTTTCCGAGGCCCGAACGGCACTGGAGTCACAAGCGATGCCGCTCCGGTTTCGTGGAGCAACGAGGCTGGCTTGAAGTGGAAAACTGAGCTTCCCGGATTTGGGGTTTCGTCGCCAATTGTGGTCGGTGATCGCGTCTTCGTGACGTGCTACAGCGGTTACGGCATTCCGGCTGGAAGCGATGGCGACGGTGGCGACGGTGGCGGCATGTCCGATTTGAAGCGACATTTGGTTTGTGCCAATGGCGAAACAGGAAAGACGCTTTGGACAAAAACGATTGATGCCGTGCTTCCCGAGGATCCCTACAGTCCTCCGGGGGTAACGTCGCATGGATACGCCAGCCACACGCCGACGAGCGATGGAAAATTAGTCTTTGCGTTTTTTGGCAAGTCCGGTGTCTACGCTTTTGACATCGAAGGCAACGAAGTTTGGAAAGCAAATGTGGGCACAGGTTCAGGCCCACAGCAGTGGGGCTCGGCAGCGAGTCCGATCCTGCACAAAAACTTGGTGGTCGTCACCGCGACTGAAGAGAGCGAGTCGATTGTGGCAATCGACAAGACGAGCGGAAAGACCGTTTGGACAGCGCCGGCTGAAGGTTTGCAAAGCACATGGGGAACACCCGTGATTGCAGCGACTGCCAGTGGTGATGAGTTGGTCGTGTCGGTGCCCGGCGAAGTTTGGGGATTCAATCTTGAGACCGGAAAGCTTCGCTGGTTTGCTCGAGGAACGACCGACAGTTCCGCTTCGAGTAGCCTCGCGATCGATAATGGTATTGTGTATGCCGTCGGTGGCCGTGGTGGTGATGCAGTGGCGGTGAAAGTTGGCGGAAAAGGTGATGTGAACGATTCGGCCGTGGTTTGGGATGCGAAAATTCAAGGACGTTTTGCTTCGCCACTGGCTTACAAAGGTCATCTGTACACGGTCAACGGCGACGTTGTCAGTTGCTTTAACGCAGCGACGGGCGAGCAGATTTATCAGGAACGCTTGCCAGCGACTCAGGCTGCCGAAGCACCGCAGGAACCTTCGGACGGTCGTCGCGGCGGAGGGCGTTTTGGTGGTTCGCAGTACTCGTCACCAATCATCGCTGACGGCAAGTTATACATCCCGCTTAAATCTGGCGCCGTGCATGTGCTCGAGGCCGCTCCCGAGTTCAAGGTCTTGGCGACCAACATGATCACCGGAGACTCAAGCGGTTTCGACTCGACGCCCGCCGTCTCGCAGGGGAAGTTGTTCCTGCGATCAGGCAAGAATCTTTATTGCGTTACGGGAAGCTAGCCCAGGCGACCAGGGGTGTCTTCGAATTGGTATACTCGGCGGTAGGCAATCTACCTTTCGCGGCACTGCTTAGATTTGACCGCGGCTAAAAACATCCATTTTTAAGACGATCGATTTCGATGAATCTCGGCTTTGTTAGCGCGATCCTCCCCGACGAAAGTTTGGAAGAGGTTCTAAGTATTGCTTCGCAACTTGGTTACGACTGCGTCGAGTTGATGTGCTGGCCAGCGGGAAAAGCCGAGCGACGCTATGCGGGCGTCACGCATGTCTCCGTCGAAGACTTTGACGAAGCGGCAGCGATTCGCGTCAATGAGCTGGCAAGCCATTATGGGATCGCGATCAGTGGTCTTGGCTATTATCCCAATGCACTGGCCGCGAACGAAGAAGAGTCACAGCGTGCGGCGGAACATATTCGCAAATGCATACAAGCCGCGCGGCTTCTCGGCGTCAACCAATTCAACACGTTCATCGGACGCGATCCGGTGAAATCGGTGAACGAAAATTGGCCCAAGTTCCTCGAGGTCTGGAAGCCATTGATTAAGTTTGCCGAAAACGAAGGCGTACGTGTGGGGATCGAAAATTGCCCCATGCTGTTCTCTCGAGATGAGTGGCCCGGCGGCAAGAATTTGGCACACAGCCCAGCGGTTTGGCGACGGATGTTTGATGCCATTCCGAGCTCATCGTTTGGCTTGAACTACGACCCCAGTCACATGGTTTTGCAGCAGATGGATTATCTTGCCCCAATGCGAGAATTCGCGGAGCGGCTTTTTCATGTTCATGCCAAGGATATTCGCATCGATCGTCACTTGTTAAACGAGTTCGGCACGTTTGCTGAGCCAGGCGAATATCACTTCCCGAAGCTACCAGGGATGGGCGAGGTTGATTGGGGGCGATTCTTTTCTGTCCTCGGCGACTCTGGATACCGAGGTCCGGTTTGTGTTGAAGTCGAAGATCGCGTTTATGAAGGTTCACTGGAGCGGCGAAAGCTGGCACTGAAGCAGTCATGCTATTACCTTCGCAACTTCATTCCCAAAGCCTGAGGCGATTCTTGCCACTTCTGGTGGGAATTTCCAAGGCGATGCGGAACCGCCGAACACGTTTGCAACGTGCCGTGTTAGTATCTCGAAAGGCTTTCTCGTTCCCTCGCTTTCATTTGATTTCATGAGCATTGATTACACCTATCTCGACATCTCCAAGATGATCGATCACTCGCTGCTAAATCCGACGATGTCGCAGTCCGATCTTGAATCGGGAATTCAACTGGCCCTCGCTTACGACGCGGCCAGCGTCTGCATCATGCCGTATTATTTGAAGCGATGCGCCGAGCTACTTGTCGGAAGCACGGTCATGCCAAGCACGACCATCGGTTTTCCCCACGGCGGCCACTCCTCGTCAATCAAGATCGCCGAAGCCAAGCAAGCGATCGCCGATGGTTGCCGCGAGCTTGACATGGTTGTGAATATTTCTAAGGTGCTAAGTGGCGACTGGGCTTATGTGCGTGAGGATATCCAAGGCGTGATTGCTGTCGCGCATGCGGCTGGCCAAAAGGTGAAAGTGATCTTTGAGAATTGCTATTTGACCGATGACCAGAAGAAGAAGCTTTGCGAGATCTGCGGCGAATTGAATACCGACTGGGTGAAGACCTCGACGGGCTACGGGACAGGTGGCGCGACGATGGAAGACCTCAAGCTGATGAGGGAATACTCGCCCGCTCATGTTCAAGTGAAAGCTGCTGGTGGGATTCGTGACCTTGAAACCCTGCTCAAGGTGCGTGCGATTGGCGTGACACGTTGTGGCGCAAGCCGGACCAAAGAGATGCTTGACGAATGCCGAACGAGGCTTGGAATGACTTTATTGGACATCGCATCAACCGGAACTTTGAGTTACTAAAACGGTTCTTCTTGGATTTTAGTGGCAAGGGTGAGGTTCGATTTCGGTCTTTCGACCTCGGAACAGGGCGGTGGATTTTTGAAGGCATCCGCTCCTGCGTCCAATGATTTGGCAGCAGACGTTGAA
>Ga0105050_10001956_pt1 | contig 30069 bp, 28 predicted proteins | sample FRY01_FD_78088 | JGI IMG/M metagenome (GOLD analysis project Ga0105050, IMG submission 78088) | Freshwater microbial communities from Lake Fryxell liftoff mats and glacier meltwater in Antarctica - FRY-01 | ecosystem: Environmental > Aquatic > Freshwater > Ice > Glacier meltwater ...
ACAATCTGGAGCGATCCAACGGCGGTCAAAAAGGTCAAGGACGAGATGCTTGCTGCACTTGACCAGCTAGCATCTGATCAGCCAGCTAACCTTATTTATTTCATCTCGCTGTTCCAGATTTTCAGAGATTTTCTAGAAGAGATTGATGAGGAGAATATCATCCGGTCGAAAACCGGATTTAAGGACACACTGGTCTGGAACAAACTCTACAAATTCCAGAAGGATGGCGTTCTTGGCGCGATTGACAAGCTGGAGCGCTATAACGGCTGCATCATTGCCGATAGTGTAGGTTTGGGTAAGACTTTTGAGGCGTTAGCGGTCATCAAATATTACGAGCTCCGCAATGACCGTGTGTTGGTGCTGGCCCCCAAAAAGCTTCGTGAAAACTGGACCGTCTATACGATCAACGACAAGCGCAATTTGCTAGCAGACGACCGCTTCAATTACGATGTGCTAAACCATACTGATTTGAGCCGGGAAACAGGTCAATCGGGCGAGATCAATCTCGAAACGCTCAATTGGGGCAATTACGACCTGATCGTCATTGATGAATCCCATAATTTTAGAAACAACAATCCTCGCAAGGATGGCGTCACCCGCTACCAGAGATTGATGGACGAAGTGATCCGCAAGGGCGTCCGGACCAAAGTGTTGATGCTCTCAGCAACGCCTGTAAACAACCGATTGAATGACCTCAAAAATCAAGTGGCCTTTATCACCGAAGGCAGGGACAAGGCGCTGGATGAAGCGGGCATCCAAAGCATCGAAGTCACTCTGCGACGGGCGCAAGCACAATTTAATAATTGGCTGAAATTGCCAGAAGAGAGCCGGACCACCGAAACCCTGCTTGAAAGCCTTAACTTCGGCTATTTCAAACTTCTCGATTTACTGACCATTGCTCGTTCTAGGCGGCACATCGAAAAATATTACGACATCGCTGAGATTGGTAAATTCCCGGAGCGATTAAAACCAAAAAATATCAAATCGGATATTGACAAGGATGGCGAATTTCCGCCTCTTAAAGAGATAAATCGCTCAATCAAAAAGCTGTCTTTGGCGGTCTATGCCCCTCTGGATTATGTGCGCGGGGACAAGCAGAATGAATACAGCCGCAAATATGACCAACAGGTCAAAGGCGGCAAATCTACGCTCAAACAAGTAGACCGCGAACGCAGCTTGATCCATTTGATGCGCATCAACATGTTGAAGCGTATGGAAAGCTCAATCCATTCATTCGCACTTACAGTCGAAAAAATTCACGCAAAGGTTGGCGATTTGCTGGACAAGTTTGACGCCCATGAGGCGCAGGAAATCGAAGAAATATCTATTGAGGATATTGAAACGGATTCGGGCGAAATGGACGACTTGATGGTTGGCCGCAAAGTGAAGGTGCTCATCCAAGATTTGGATATTGTTCGGATGCGGCAAGACTTGGCCGCTGACCACGCGCTGCTTGGCTATTTGCTCGAAGAGGCTCGCCAGATTTCCGCTGATGACGACGCCAAGCTGCAAAAGCTCAAAGATATAATAACTGACAAAATCGCAGAGCCGATCAACCTCAACAACAAAAAGGTCGTCGTGTTCACCGCGTTTTCCGACACCGCAGAATATCTCTATCACCACGTTCATAAATGGGCACTTGAGCAATACGGACTGCAATCGGCCTTGGTCACTGGCAGCGGCACGAACAAATGCACAATCGATGGCCTTCCTCGTGATCTAAACAGCATCCTCACCAATTTTTCGCCAGTGTCGAAGGAGCGGGACAAGATTGATCCCGAAGCCGCCACCGATATCGATATCCTGATTGCCACCGATTGCATCTCCGAAGGTCAAAACCTTCAAGACTGCGATATGCTCGTCAACTACGACATTCACTGGAACCCCGTTCGGATCATTCAGCGTTTTGGCCGTGTTGACCGACTAGGCTCCAAGAATGATGCAATCCAGCTCATCAATTTCTGGCCGAATATGGAGTTATGCACCGGGCTATTCCCTACCCTTTGATCTTAATGTTTGAGCATGGTGAGAAGGCCTGCATCGGCACAGCCGAAAAACGAATCAACCAAGCGGATACAGGACACGACGCTCGGCCGCACTGGCCAAGTGGCAAAACCTCGTGGCCTGACGTAATTTCGATCTGGTTTTTGGTGCGCCGATCGGAGATGAGTTGCGGTTAGACTGACAGCACCGCGCAAATCAATCATCCTGCGTGGCGTGCATGTTTTGAAGCCGCTGAAGGAAGTCCATTGTCTCTTCCTCGCTGACGACGTCTGCATATTTCGCGTTCATATCAAACAGATTGGCCTGATGGGGGGCCTCATGCCGGTCACCGCAGGCATCGGCGATAACCGCGGTGCGAAAGCCATGCGACATCGCATCGACGCAGCTTGCCCGCACACAGCCGCTGGTGGTCAGGCCGGTCAGCAATACGCTGTCCACACCCATTGCGGTGAGGGTAGAGGCAAGCGAGGTACCGAAAAACGCACTGGGATATTGTTTGGCAACGACCAGCTCGTCTGCCCGTGGTTCCAGCCCCCTGGCAAAGCTAGCCATCGGATTGCCCTCAATGAAATAGCGAAGCGGCGCGGCTTTTTCGAAGAAGCGGCCGCCATTGATGCCGCTCTGATGATAGGATACATTGGTCAGGATCACGGGTATTTTGGCCAGATGGGCGGCGTCGCGGACGCGCAATGCAGAGGATAGCGCATCCTCCACATCGGAATAGAGATCGCAATCGGGATCGAAATAGCCCTGGCAGAAATCAATCAGGATCAGGGCAGGCCGCTGGCCAAAGCCGACTTTGACATCATAGGCCCGGCGATAATTTTCGAGCAGATCATCTTCGCTCATGGCGCTATCTTCCTTTCATCCAGCCAAGTCCGGTTCTGGTGCGGTGTCTGTCACCCATTGCCACCGGCCATTGTCTCGCAGGATGGCTGGCAGGATAGAGTTTCGCAAGCCATTGGTTGAAAAATTTGATTGGAACTGCCTGATGGTGAATTCAACCCATTTTGGTGGTGCTGATCACGCAATAGCGCAAAATCGAGCGGCGATAGGCCCATTCCAGAAACCGGCCGGTCACGTTATATTTGCCCCGTCCCGACCATGATAGTTTTCCGTTTCGTCGCAATGTGTGGATGGAATGTGCAAATCCGGGCATGACATGCTCGCTGATATCGGTGATGCGGATGTCACCGAAGCCGGTTTGCTGCAGCTGGCGCAGATATATGTCCCGGTGCACGATATTGGCCTCCGCGATATGCGAGCGTTTCAGCATCCAGCGCAGCAGCCGATGCGTGAAGGAGCCTGTCCGGTGCTGATCCGCAAGCATGAAGTCGGTTAGCGCCAGCCGACCCGCCGATGCGAGATGCTGCTCAGCCAGAGTGAAAAATTCCACCCGGCTGGGGAAATGATAGGCGCAATCCAGCGCCAGGACATGGCTGGGCCGGTCCAGCGCGGCACTCCAAACTTCGGGATCGCTGATATTGGCCTGCAGAATCGCAGCGGCGGCGGCAGGGAAACCGGCCCTTGCCAGCTTGGCTTTGGCATAGGCGGTCTGGCTGCGGGAAAGGTTGGCACCGAAAACCTGGGCCACGCGAAAATGCTCGAGCCATAGAAGCAATTGGTCACCGCAGCCAAAACCGGCGTCGAAAACCACTGACTGAGGGTTCAGGCCAGCCTGTTCGCCGAGCAACAGCGCCAGCGCGCGGCAAGCATCTGAATATTCCGTTGCGGTTTGCCAATATCCCAGATTGCCCCAGGCTTCCCCTTCACGATTGAGCGCCAGTTCCGCCAGATCGTGGAATTCGGACATCGCTCAGACCGCAGCGGCGGCGCTGGCTTTCCAGGGTATGGCGGCACCCAGTTGTTCGGCCACCGCCACCGAAGAATCGACCGCCGCCTCGAGCAGGGGAATTTTTTCCGCCATATAGGAGCCGCATAGCCATAGTCTGTTGCCGGGCTGTTTCTGGCTTTCGCGCAGAGCGATGACCGCCTTGCGGCTGTCCCGCGTCACCGTCGGCCGGGTGAAATCGACTCTCGCAAGTTCGCGGTTGGGGGCGATTCTGCGCATCGGGTTCCAAGTCTGGAATATAGTTTCCTGGCCGGACAGGCGGGCAATTGCCTTGGTCAGGTCGACCGATACTTCAGCGCGGCTGCTGCCACGAGGGACATGATAGCTGACCGGGGACAGGCCTTTGGCCGGTACCGGCAGGATTTCCTCATCGGTGTGGACGCTCATGCTGGACCGTTCGAAAGGAATGCGGCCGAGCAAGCTCTGACGGTCGTCAAACCCGGATATCATGGCTGCCGCCTGTTGTGCCTGGGCAGCGACGACAACCTGATCAAAGCGCTGATCCGCGCCCGCCTTTGTTGCTATCCGCAGTTGCTGCCCTGCTGGTTCAATGATCGCAACCGGACTATTGGTCCTGAGTTCGACATCGACCAGCATGCGCGGCACAATATCATCCACCCCCTTGGCGGCACTCATGATCCCGATTTCGTGGATACCGCAGGTCAGATATTCCAGCATGATGTCAGCCGGATAGGCGCGTACCGCCTTATAGTCGCAGGTGCAGGTCACCGACATCATCGGTAACAGGATGGTATCGACAAACTGCCGACCCGCCCCGGATTGCTGCAAATATTCGCCAAAGGACCAGTCGGCCAGATCGGTGCGGCCGACATCCCGCTTTGCCCGGGCAAAAAACCGCCGACTCTGTAGGCCAATCGTCCAGGCTGCCGGGCTCAGCCAGCTGCGGCCTTTGAGATGGGAAAATCGTCCCACGCCCCAATCTTTGTTGCCATAATGCAGGATGACACGGTCCGCCTGATCGGAGAATATTCCGCTATGGTCGCTGGTCACGATCTCGACGCCAATATGCTCATAGAGCGCGAACAGATTGTCATAATAGCCGCGGCAGAAGATTCGCAGCGGGATGTCGATCCGGCGGGTGATGCCATTGCTGGCATAGTCGACACTAAACGCGCCCATGCCGGCGCGCGCCTGGCTTTCAAAAACGGTGACCCGATATTTGTCCTTCAGCAAATAAGCGGCGGACAGACCGGCAATACCCGTGCCGATAACGGCGAGACTGGGTTTGTGCCGGTTGTTCGCGCCCGGTTCCATCAGGCGTAATAAGCCACGCTTTGCATGGCGGTTGCGATCAATTCGCGGCGGCTGTTCCAGATGCTCATATATTGGCTGCTGGCACCATGATCAGCATGGTGGGTGTGGGAATCGATCAGCCACCAGCCGTCTTCGGTGGCGAGCTGTTCGGCAATGATATTGACCTGCCAGTTCATCGAGCTGACCATCGCATTCTGGTCGAGCAGTCCCATGACCGAAGGCGGCAGGCTGTCGCACATGCAGAGGATTTCCGCGACGGGGTCGAGGCCGGCACGCTGTTTCAGCCGCATCCAGCGGGTCAGGCGGTTGGTCTTGGTGCTGGTGTCGATTCGCTTGCCGACATATTCCATGTTTGAGGTGAAAAACTGCGGCGGGCCGCTGTGCAGGTCGGCCTCGCCGGGCAGCGGAGGAAAATCCGGTGCGTCAATATCGAATGTCTTCACTTCGGTGGCACGGGGCGCGGCAAAGATGAAATTGCAATGGAGCCCAAGGCCCTTGTCACCAAAAATCTCCGACTGCACAAAAGCGGTGCTCTTGCCGCGGCGCAACATGGCGGTTTCCGCAGTCAATGTCCCGAACAGCGGGCCAGTGAACGCAATTTGCGCCGATCGCAGGGGCGGCAGGTCCGCTTCGATATGGCTGGCTGCCTGATAGGCAAGCGCGCCGGACAGGCCGCCGAAGGCGGTGCGACCTTGCGTCCAGCTTTGCGGCAGGACGACCGGATGGTCAGGGCCACCGGGCCCGCATTGATCGAGCAGTTCGGAAAGGGCGACAGTTTTGGGATGTTTATCGGTCATTCTTTCCGCTTATCGGGCTAATCGACTGAAATCCACTGGTAAGTTTTCTATCGATATTTACAAAAGCATGGATTTGATTTATAGCTTTGTTGATTTTTCAATCTCTTAGTGAAAGATATTGTGATGAGCTATACCAACACCCTGACCCGCGCCGATCTTGCCGATACAATGAACCGGCAAGTGGGGCTTTCTCGTGCCGATAGCGCGGTCATGGTGGAATCGATTCTGGATCATATGATCGAAGCGCTGGTCGATGGCGAAAATGTCAAAATTTCGGGATTCGGGACATTCGTGTTGCGTGACAAGGGAGAACGCACCGGCCGCAATCCCAAGACCGGCGTTGAAGTGCCGATCGCGCCGCGACGGGTTTTGACCTTCCGTGCCAGCCAAACGATGCGTGACAGGATTATCGCTGCAGGTTAATGGACCCGGCGAACCGGGAGAGTAGAGTATGACCAAGGAAAAAGGGGCTTTCCGGACCATAGGAGAGCTGTCGAAAGAGCTTAGCATCAAACCGCATATTTTGCGCTACTGGGAAGACCAGTTCGCGATGCTGACTCCCCTTAAACGCGCTGGTTCGCGGCGCCATTATCGCCCCGAAGATATTGCGATGGTCAAGACAATCAATCGCCTGCTCAACGAAGAAGGCTATACAATCAAGGGTGCTCGCAAATTTCTGGCCGCTCGGCGCAGGGGACCTGAGATGGTTGAGGATGCACCGCAACCGGCCTCTGCGATACTGCCGTTATTCGCAAATGCGCGTGAGGATAATGGCCTGATGCTGGCAGAACTGAAATCGATCCGCGATCAGCTAACGGATGCGCTTAGCGCGGCTTAGCCTGGTCGGTATAGTGGGCCCATTGCGCCGAAACATGATCATTCATTCTTCAGGGCTGTCTATATTGCGTTGTGCGAACCAGTCTCGCAAAAATGCCGCCTCACATCCGGTAAAGCCGTTGCTGCCAACCGCCGAGCAGCTATTGGGTCGGCCCAGCCGTGCGTCATCTTCATGGTTCTGGAATTGCGCTGACCAGGACGTGGCATATTGCGCTTCGTCTTCCTTGTCCTTTTCCCGAACGGCCTTTGGTATCCGGTATCTTTCCGCTTCGGGCTGGTGCGCGCAAACAACGATTTCGCCTGCAGTCGATTCCGGACAATCGCCTTCACCGTAAGTGATCAAAACCGACCATCGCTCGACTGCATCGTTGGTCCTGTTTGCTTCTTCAGATTTTGCCGGCGCTACGATCAGCAGCGATCCCATGGTCAACAGGGCGAATATTGCGCGGACTGAAAAATTGACGATAGCCATCATCCTTGTGCCAGTGGTTTTGACCAGACGTCAGCGATCATCAAGATCCGCGATACGGTAGCCGAAACAGGTCCAGACCCCACCATTATGCACCGGCACATTTCCATTGGCTGAACCCGCAGCCGGACAGGGAAGGAATTTCCTTCGTTGGATCATCAATCAAATGTGGAGGGAATAGGGCGGATAATTTCAGAACATGACCAGGCACTTGTGCTCTAGTCGTAATTTGGCCCCAGTTCCGGATCGAGATCACGCGGCCGGGTGAATCGGTCGAGCGTGCCGCATTTTTCGGTGATATCGGCCCAGTCATCGATAGCCAGCGTCATCTCGGCCAGCGTCGCAGTCGGATATTTGGTTTCCACCTGGTCGCGGGCCGGGGAGCTGCCGTCATCGGGAACAAGATCGAAGATCAGGTCCTCCAGCCCGGGATTATGGCCGACCATCAGAATATGGTCTGCATCGGCGCGGGCAGCGCGCAATACGTCGAGCAGAGTGGCCGACGAGGCGAGGTAGATTTTGCGGTCCCAGGTCGGTTCCATCGCCAGACCACTGGCTTCCTCAACATTTTCCAATGTCTCGATTACCCGCACGGCGGGGGAGGCAAGGATTTGATCGAAGCTCAGTCCATTGCGCTGGATGAAGCGGCCCATCACCGCTGCCGCGCGCTTGCCCTTCTTGTTGAGCGGGCGATCAAAATCGCGATCGACCGGATCATCCCAGCTGGATTTGGCGTGGCGCAGGAGTGTCAGTTTTTTCATTGCTGATTGTCATGCATCAAACTTGTTTCAGTTGGAAGACCGGATTGCTTCATTTCCGATTTTGCCTTGCGGATCTCGGCCAGCGCCTGTTCCAGCGGCATGCGCTCCACCGGCGTGCCTTCGGGAAAGGCGGAAAGCAGACGTGTGGGGAAGGCGGAGGAGAGGATGACAAAATGGCCATGGTCATCGGCGCGCCGGATGATCCGGCCAAAGGCCTGCGCCAGTCGCGCGCGAATGATCCGGTCGTCATAGGCACTACCGCCACCCGCCACCCGCCGGGCGCGATGGAGAATATTGGGGCGTGGCCAAGGCACCGATTCCATCACTACCAGTCGCAGACTCTGGCCGGGTACATCGACCCCGTCCCGCAGCGCATCGGTGCCCAGCAGACTGGCCTTGGGGTCATCGCGGAAGATATCGACCAGGGTGCCGGTGTCGATCGGATCGACATGCTGGGCATAGATTGGCAGCCCGCTTTGCGCCATCCGGTCGGCGATCCGTGCATAGACGGTGCGCAGGCGACGTATCGCGGTAAACAGACCCAGCGTGCCGCCGCCGGAGGCTTCGATCAGCTGCGCATAGGCACCGGCCAGTCCCGCCATATCGCCGCGTTTCACATCGGTGACGATGATGACCTTGGCCTGATTGGGATAGTCGAACGGGCTGGCAACTTCGAATTCCTGTGGCGCATGTTCGAGATGCACCGCGCCGCTGCGCGCCCGGGCGGTATCCCAGCCCCCCCCGCCTTTCAGCGTCGCCGACGTGATCATCACGCCATGGGCGGGTTTGGTGACGACTTCGGTGACCGGAATGGTCGGATCGAGCCAGTGACGGCAAATCCCGACATCATATTCGCGGCCTTCGTAGCGGTCGATCATCAGCCAGTCGACAAAGTCGGGATCGGCCGGTCCGCCGATGCGCGACAGCAGCGAGAGCCAGCCAGACAATGTATCGCGGCGCCAGCCGAGGCTCGACAAGGCGCCTTCCATCCGCGCCCGCGCCTGCGCGTCCATCCAGTCGGGGCCCTCCTCGATCAGATGTTCGATCCGCTGGCCGAGACGAACCAGCGGCTTGAGCAGCGCATCCATCGCCTCTGCCGCATTGGCCACCGCGTCGATCATCGGGCCTTCGACATCGGTCAGTTCGGTTTCCAGGCCATAGCCGGCATCGGCGCTCTGGCTTTCGTCGCGGGCGAACACCATTGCGCGGACCTCGTGGAGCAGGGCTTCGATCGGACCAGAAGGTTCGCCCTCGCCGATCCGCTGGAGCCAGCCGTCACCGGGCATCGCTTCTGCGGCATGGCGGGCGCTTTCGATCGCGCGGCCGCCTTCTTCGTCATAGGATGCCAGATCGGCGAGGCGTGCGGCAAGTCCGCGCCGGCGGCCCCGATTTTTCGTTTCCGGCCCGATCACCCAGCGCCGGATCTCTATCGTCTCCTGCCCGGACAGCCGCGCGGCGAACATCGAATCGGCGGCGTCGAACAGATGATGGCCTTCGTCAAAGATCAGCCGTGTCGGCCGGTTCTGCTGTTCGCGTCCGCGGGCGGCGTTGACCATGACCAGCGCGTGATTGGCAATCACGATATCGGCTTGCTGGCTGGCGCGGGCAGCTTTCTCGATGAAGCATTTGCGATAATGCGGGCAGCCGGCATATACGCATTCCCCGCGACGGTCGGTCAGCGCGGTGGCGCCATTGCGACGAAACAGGGTGGTGAGCCATCCGGGCAGATCGCCGCCCACCATATCGCCATCCTTGCTATAGGCGGCCCAGCGCGCGACCAGATGGGCAAGGATAGCCGCCCGTCCGGCAAAACCGCCCTGCAGCGCGTCTTCCAGATTGAGCAGACAGAGATAATTTTCGCGCCCCTTGCGCACGACGACTTTCTTGCGAAATGTCTCTTCGTCCGGATAGATGCGCCGGGTTTCGCGGTCGAGCTGGCGTTGCAGCGCCTTGGTAAAGGTCGAAATCCACACGGTGCCGCCGGCCTGGCGCGACCATAAGGAAGCCGGCGCCAGATAGCCGAGCGTCTTGCCAATCCCAGTGCCCGCTTCTGCCAGCAACATATTGGGAGCGCCCTTGATTCGGCGCGGATTGAATATCTGGGTAACGGCGGCGGCGTAGTTTTTCTGGCCCTTGCGATCCTCGGCGCCTTCCCCGGTCAAAGCATCGAGCGTGGCGAGCGTATCTTCCTTGTCCATGGTAATCGATTGGGGGGCCGGACGTGGCGGCTCTTCTTCCCATTCCGACAATTTGGCAAACAGCCAGCGTTCCGCCTCGACCGGCTTTTCCAGTTTTCGTCCGACTTCCTGCGCCCAGGGCCAGCGCAGCCGGAACAGCGCTTGGGCGCTGCTCCATGCGCCTGCCCGCTCTTTCCAATAAGGTGCCTCCAATCCTTCCAGCAGCAGGCGCGCGGCCTGCCGATAGAGACTGGCAATATCGGCCTCCTGACCCGGCGGGGCCAGGCCGAGCGTCTTGGCGAGGCCAGCCGGTGTCGGGACAATGAACTGCGCTGGATGGATGAAGGCGAACAGCTCCAGCAGGTCGAGACCGGACAGATCGGGATAGCCGAGCCTCTGACCCAGCAGCGGCGCATTGAGCAGGATATGCGGCGTTTCTGCGACACGGCCAATCGCCTCGCCCTTGCCAATCGCACGGGTTTCGCCATCGATCGAACAAATCCAGATGCCGCTGTGGCTGGCGTGAAGCGCGGGATAGGGGAGGGAGTTATCGGTCAAGATTATCGCGGCTATGTCAGGGCGCGTGCGGACCGACCAGTGCGACCCCGGCAATGAAGCGATGGGCACCGAACAAAATAGCATAAAGGACCAGCGCGATGACGACGCTGATCACTTCCCGGCCTGGCGTTGCCACTGCGGCCGGTTTCACCCAGGCACCTTCATTGCGAGACACGGTAAAGATCGAGATCAGCGCCCAGAGGCCGAGACCGCCAAACAGGATCAGCGACTTGTTGTCGCCATTGGCAAGCAAATGGCCGGCAGACCAGATCAGCACGCCGGTCAGCATTGGATGGCGGATCCACTGTTTGACCCTTGATTTCCCCTGTGCCACGCCAATCAGATAGATGGCGAAAAACACCAGCAACATATTGAGATGGCGGCCCCAGCTCGGCGGGTCGTAGACAAATTCTGCCGGAGTCGTGCGCCAGCCATAGATTATCAATCCAACAGAGGTGAGCAGCAGCAATGCGGCCAGTCCCTTATGCGGCCCTTCGCCAATCGCGCCCTGAATCGAGCCACGTAGTCCCGGCGTAACCGATTTCATTAGGTGGACGATGCTCCAGAGAAGCACACCCGCGATCAATAGTGTCATCACCATTCTCCTGATTTTGTCCTCTTCTAACTTGCTATACAGGCTAAGGCCACTATTTGCGCAGCATAGGCAGAAAAACAGGACAATTTCGTGACCGACTATCGTGAAGCAGCAGAGAATTCCAAAGCCTGGCCATTTGAGGAAGCCCGCAAGCTGCTCAAACGCTATCGTGGCGAGCGCGGTGCGCCTGCACCCAAGCCAGGTGGCGAGCCGATGCTGTTCGAAACCGGCTATGGTCCTTCGGGCCTGCCGCATATCGGGACATTCAACGAAGTCTTGCGCACGACCATGGTGCGCCATGCCTATGAAACGCTGACCGGCAATCCGACCCGGCTGATCGCGTTCAGTGATGATATGGACGGTTTTCGCAAGGTTCCGACCAATGTCCCCAATCAGGATATGCTGACAGAGCATCTCCACAAGCCGTTGACGCAAGTCCCGAATCCTTTCGAAACCGAGCACGAAAGCTTTGCCGCGCACAATAATGCGATGCTGCGCGAGTTTCTCGACCGCTTCGGCTTTGACTATGAATTCGTATCTTCGACCGAGAAATATCAGAGCGGCGCGTTTGACGAGACGCTGAAACTGGTGCTGGCGCGCAACCAGCAGATATTGGACATCATGCTGCCGACCCTGGGCAAGGAACGGCAGGCGACCTATTCTCCGGTGCTGCCGATCAGTCCGAAAACCGGTCATGTTCTGCAAGTGCCGGTAGAAGTGGTTGATGCCGAAGCCGGGATTGTGCGGTTCGAGGATCAGGGCGAGATGATCGAACACAATATCCTGTCCGGTGGCGCCAAGCTGCAGTGGAAAGTCGACTGGGCGATGCGCTGGACGGCGCTCGGCGTGGACTATGAAATGTATGGCAAGGATCTGACCGAGAGCGGTATCCAGTCGGGCAAGATTGCCAAGGTGCTGGGCACGCGCAAGCCCGAGGGCCTGATCTACGAAATGTTCCTCGACGAAAAGGGCGAGAAGATTTCCAAGTCCAAGGGCAATGGTCTCAGCCTCGACGAGTGGCTGCGCTATGGCTCGGAGAACAGCCTTGCCTTCTATATTTTTCGCGAACCCAAATCGGCCAAGCAACTGCATCTGGGCGTCATCCCTAAAGCGGTCGACGAATATTTCCAGTCTCGCGCCCTCTGGCATGAACAGACACCGGAAAAAAGGCTCGGCAATGCGGTTCATCATGTCCACAATGGTGATGTGCCGACGGACACGATCCCGGTAACCTTCGGTCTACTGCTCAATTTGGTCGGCGTGATGGGCGATGCCGATCGCGACCAGATCTGGGGCTATTTGCGCCAATATGCGCCGGACGCGACATCAGAGAAATATCCCGATCTCGACGAGTTGATCAGCAATGCCATGGCCTATCACAAGGATTTCATCGCCCCGACGCTGCACCGGCGCAAGCCGGAAGGCGTTGAAGTGGCGGCGCTGCAGCGGCTTGATCAGGAACTTTCCGGACTGGCAGAACATGCCGCAGCCGAGGACATTCAGACGATCATCTATACGATCGGCAAGGAAGGCGGCTTCGAGAATCTGCGCGACTGGTTCAAATCGCTCTACGAGACGTTGCTGGGATCGTCGCAGGGGCCGCGCATGGGCAGTTTCATTGCTCTGTACGGGGTGAAAAATACCCGCGCATTGATCGCTGACGCGCTGTCTGCAGAATGATCGATATTTTCACCACCGGTGGGACGATCGACAAGGTCTATTTTGATGCGCTGTCGGAATATCAGATCGGGGCGACGGCATTGCCGGATATCCTGTCCGAGAATAACGTCTTTGTCGCCCACCGGGTGACGCAGTTGATGCGCAAGGACAGTCTCGAACTGACCGACGCAGACCGGGCCGCGATCCATGATGCGGTGGCGGCGAGCGATGCGGACAAGATCCTCGTGACCCATGGGACCGACACGATGGTGGAAACCGCGCGCGTGCTGTCCGACATTGCGAGCAAGACGATTGTGATTACGGGCGCAATGCAGCCGGCGACGCTGCGCAACAGCGATGCCGAGTTCAATGTCGGTTTTGCGCTGGCCGCAACCCAGACGCTGCCGCCGGGCGTCTATATTGCGATGAATGGCGAGGTATTCGATCCGGCGACAACACAAAAAGACCGATCGGCGCATCGTTTCATCAGGGTTCAGGATTAGCTTGCGGACAGGGTGACATTGACGGAGGATTGAGATGGCAATGCGGACGGTCGAGCAACTGAGCGAGCAACTGCTCGACAAACCATTGGCGGGGCTTTCCCGCGAGGAACGGGGCGTATTGGAAGCGATCGTCTCCCGCCAGATCATTGCCGACGATGCCAGCACTCTGGCCGACGAGCAGGCCAGTTTCGGCGAGCGGCTTTCGGACCGGGTCGCCTCGGTCGGTGGGTCCTGGGGTTTCATCATTGTCTTTGCGCTGGTTCTGTTCAGCTGGATGCTGCTGAACTCGGAAGTGCTGACCCGGTTCGATGCCGCCTTTGATCCCTATCCCTTCATCTTTCTCAATCTGATATTGTCGACGCTGGCCGCGATCCAGGCGCCGATCATCATGATGAGCCAGAACCGGGCGGCGAACAAGGACCGGATTGCCGCAGCGCACGACTATGAGGTCAATCTGCGGGCGGAAATTGACATCATCCGCCTGCATGAGAAAATGGACCTGCTGATGCTCGAGAAGATCACCAAGCTTCAAGCCGACCTCAATGAAATCAAGGCAGCGGTGCAGCCTGCCGGTTGAATTTTTTGCCGATCAGCAGTCCGAACAGCCAGTCCATCTTGCCCTGATTGACCCATCGGCCGGTCGCCGCCACCGTGCAGATTGCCGCCCGGCACGGCGCGAACCCCAGGATGAAGGCCAACGGGATGACGTAGAAGGAAGGCATGGCCCTGTTTACCCCTTACCTCGTTTATCAGATTCCACAACGCCAGCAATCAATCGCTATTGTATTCACCCGGTTCGGCCCATAGGTTTCAGTCATGAGAATACACGCTGATTTTGATCAACCTGTGGTGATGTTGCCCGAGGATATGGCATGGATTGCTTCTCCCTTGCCCGGTGTCGAGCGCAAGATGCTCGACCGGATTGGCGATGAAGTGGCGCGGGCAACCTCGCTGGTGCGCTATGCGCCCGGCAGCTTTTTTGATCCGCATGTCCATGGCGGCGGCGAGGAGTTTCTGGTTGTCGAGGGCATATTTTCGGACGAGCATGGCGATTATCCGGCTGGTACTTATGTCCGCAATCCGATTGGCACCAAGCATAAGCCGCATAGCAAGGACGGGTGCATCATATTGGTGAAACTGCATCAATTCGATCCTGCGGATACCGCGCATTTCTCGGTACATATGGATGATCTGCTATTTGAAGATGGCGGCGCTCCCGGCGTCGAATTTGCGTGGCTGCACCGGTTCGAAGGCGAGCAGGTGAAGATTGTCCGCTGGGCGCCGGGCAGCCGTTATCCAGAACATGTTCATGACGGCGGCAGCGAGACGTTCATTCTCGAAGGCAGCCTGTCGGATGAACATGGCCACTATCCGACGGGCAGCTGGGAACGGACGCCCGATGGCTGGAGCCATTGCCCCCATAGCGAAGAAGGCTGTCTTGCGTGGGTGAAAACCGGGCATTTGACGACCGAGAAACTCGGCAAATATGTTCAAGCTGCTGGCTGAGTCACCGCCCGGATCACTTCGCCATAATTTTTTGCCAGCGTCATCCGGGGTCCATAGCCTTTCTCGATCAGCAGCCGGTTCGCCTCGGCCAGATTATAGCAGGGCACGCCCATGAACAGATGATGTTCGCTGTGATAGTTCACCCAATAAGGCGCCAGCGAGGCGCGCTCCCACCAGCTGGCATAGGTGGTCCGGGCATGGCTGAACGGATCATCGCCGCCGGTGGTGGTGCAGGCATGTTCAGCGATATTGCGGATGCGCAGGATCAGCTGGAAGGTGGTCGCCAGCGCGACCAGCCAGATCAGGAACGGAATGATGCCAAGCGTCGCCAGGCTGACCAGCAGCACCGCCAGCTGGATCAGCAGGAAGCGGCCCACTGTCCGCGTCGTCCGTTTCGCGCCATCGAGATCGACCACCGGAGCGGCGACGCCGGCGGCACCATTGCGGTTGAGCGGGGTGCCCGCCGATGTGTCGCGTTTCCCATTCCCGTTCGTGCTGAGCTTGTCGAAGTACGCACGGCGCGCATCCTCGTCCTTCGACAGGCTCAGGACGAACGGAGTGATCATGGCTTTCAGTCCCTTCCACGCCACCGCGAACTGATTGCCGCGCTGCTTGAGAAATGTCTGTCCGGTCAGGTCGCGGATGATCTTGCGCCGCATACTGGCCTTGCTCGTCGGGAAAGCTGCGGACAGGCCAAGATCGGGATCTTCACTCTGCTGGGTGTAGCGGTGATGGGTCAGATGATAGGCGCGGTAACTGTGCAGGTCGCTGCCGGTCGCCGAACCGGTCAGCCACTGGCCAGCGAAATTATTGATCTTGCGCTTGGGATGGAGCAGGCCGTGCGCCGCTTCGTGCATTAAAATCGACAGGCCCAGTTGCCGCCCGCCGACCAGCACCAATGCCAGCGGTGTCACCACCAGCCCGGCCAGCCAGTACCATTGCCAGAGCAGCGCCGTGCCGCCGGTGACCAGCGCCACCATCAGCCAGCCGTGCAGCGTCAGCCACAGACCGTGCCAGCGCGACACGCGAGTCAGCGCTGTCCACTCCTCGCGCGCAAAAATCTCATTCGGTTTGGCAGCTTTTACAGCGGGCATGATGCGATCCTTTTCTCCCTCAACATAGGCGTTTTCTGAAGATTTTACAAACTTCCGGTCTGACGCTACGACATGCTTGGGGCAATGTTTTGCGCTGTCAGTTGTTAGTGCTTTGATCATGCCATGTTCGGGATGAAAAATACGGGGAATCGCGATGCAAATCAGACAATTTGGACACCGGTTCGAGGCGGCGCGAATGACGTTGCTGGCATGCTTTGTCATTCTGGTGCCGGGGATTTTTGTCCCATTGGCCCATGCCCAGATCGAACTGCCCGGCATCGAAGTCCCTGCCGAACCAGCAGATCCGGAGCCCGTTATCGAGGCGCAAGCCATATCGCCAACGGATCAGGACATCGAACAGCGCATTGCGGGTATCTTTAATGAAATTGATGCTTTGAAAGACGTTCGGATCAGGGTCGATGCCGGAGTGGTAGCGATGACCGGCGATGTGCCGACAATTGCCGATGCCGATCGCGCTGAAAGCATCGCGGCCCGGGTGACGGGCGTGGTTACCGTCGAAAATGCTTTGGAGCGGAATCTGGATGTTGCGGATAATCTGCAGCCGGTGACCGACAAGCTGAAAAACAATCTCCAGAAATTTCTCAATATCCTGCCGCTGCTTGGCATAGCATTGGCTATCTTCATCCTGTTCTGGTTGTTGGGCCGGGTTCTCGCCGGACTGACCGGCCTGTGGCGGCGGATTGCGCCGAACATGTTCATGGCGGAACTGATGGCGACCAGTATCCGGATCATCTTTTTCATTCTCGGCTTGATCATCGCGCTTGATGTGCTGCAGGCGACCGCATTGATGGGCGCGATCCTTGGCGGTGCCGGTGTTCTTGGTCTGGCGATTGGTTTTGCAATCCGGGACACGGTCGACAATTATATCTCGAGCATCATGCTCTCGATCCGCCAGCCTTTTCGCGCCAATGACCATGTCGTGATCGGCAGCCGTGAAGGGCATGTCATTCGCCTGACGTCGCGGGCAACCATATTGATGACGCTCGACGGCAATCACCTGCGCATTCCCAACAGCACCGTGTTCAAGGCCGAGATACTCAATTATTCCACCAATCCCGAACGCCGCTTTGATTTTGAACTCGGGATTGATGCCGCAGACGATCCGCTGGCGGCGATGAACATTGGTCTGGAAGCGTTGCGACGGCTGAGTTTTGTGCTCGATGAGCCCGACGCCAGTGCCCGTCTGGAGCAGGTTGGCGATTCCAATATCGTCATCAGCTTTTTTGGCTGGATTGATCAGGGACATAGCGATTTCTTCAAGGCCCGCAGCATCGCGATTCGGGCAGTGATGAACATATTGGACGCAGAAGGTTTCGGATTGCCGGAACCGATATACCGGTTGCGTTTTGACAGCGGTGCGCCGCTTGAGATTGCGCGCAGCCCCAAAGATGAGGACACTGGCGCCGGGGCAGAGGGCAAGCCGACCCACAAAGCGCCGCAACCGGATCTCGCGATGGAAGATGTCAGCCGCGAAAATGATATCGGCAAAAAAGTTGCGGAAGAGCGAGCTACTGCTGACGAGGAGGATATATTGGACGAGGCACGGCCGATCGAGTGAGCTATTGACGGGATAGCGCCTCGGCCAGCCGCAGCATGAAATCGGCGCCGCGCCCGAATTGTTCGACCGCCAGATATTCATTCGGCTGGTGCGCCTGCTCGATCGAACCGGGGCCGCAGATCACCGTGGCAAAGCCGGCCTGCTGAAATTGTCCGGCCTCGGCAGCATAAGAGACAACCCCTGAAGGACCATTGTCGCCGGTCAGACGGCGGACAAAATCTTCCGCTTCCTGCGACCCGGTCGGAGCCATTGGCGGCGCGTTGGACAGCCGGGTGATGCTGACGCCGGCTTCGGGGAAGGCCTGCGCCATCTCGCCATTCAGCGCCGCGATCTTCGCCTTGAACGGCGCCAATATGGCTTCGGGATCGACATCCGGCGGGCAGCGCAGGTCAAAGACAAATTGCGCCCGCCGGGCGAGGATATTCGGCGCGGTCCCGCCCGCCATTGTGCCGATGGTCAGCGTCGCATGCGGCGGAATGAAGGGCGAGGCCGGATCGGCATTCTCCCACAGACCACGCGCCAGTTCGGCCAGATCGTGCATCAACTCCACCGCGACCATATTGGCGGAAATGCCCAGATGGGGCAGGCTGCTATGCGCTTCATGACCGAGCACTTCGACTTCGTGGACGGTGATCCCCTTGTGCCCGGTGATCACCTTCATCATCGTCGGTTCGCCGATAATCGCCAGCGCCGGTTTCGGCAGCTTTGCCGCCATCTCCTCAATCATCGCCGGCGCGCCGAGACAGCCGATTTCCTCGTCATAGCTGAACGCCAGATGCACCGGCTTCTTGCCAGTCTTGAACAAGGGCACGGCGGCCAGTGCCAGCGCGATAAACCCCTTCATATCGCACGTTCCGCGCCCATGCAGCAGGCTATTGCGCTCGTCGACGGTCCACGGATCGCTGTGCCAGCCCTGTCCGTCGACCGGCACGACATCGCTATGGCCGGAGAGGATGACCCCGCCTTCGATGTTCGGCCCGACGGTGGCGTAAAGATTGGCCTTGGAAGCGTCGGCGTTGACCACGCGGGTCGATGCGACACCGTGCTGCTCAAGATAATCCTCAATCCAGGCGATCAGCGCGATATTGCTGTTCCGCGAGGTGGTGTCGAAGGTGATCAGCGTGGCGAGAATTTCGCGGGCGGAGGTGAGGAGAGTGTCGGTCATCGGGCTATGAACTTTACAAAGTTTACAGTGTTAAGAGAAAGAAAGCGGACCGGTCCCAAATCGCCGAAAATTGGCGGGTTTCGGGGGAAGGATTTTGCTTTGGTCATGCTGAGCGATTATCACAGTCAACGCCATGTAGGACAGGAAATTTTGCAATAAGCCCCTCCTCTTCAGAGGAGGGGTTGGGGTGGTGTGGTGCCGCAAGCACAAATTCAGAAACTGGTATCGAACCAGTTTCCTCATATCCCACCCCCTCCCTTGAAAGGGAGGGGCTTTAAGCCTCCGTCATTGCGAGAAGCGCAGCGACGAAGCAATCCAGTGCGGCGCGCGCGGCTCTGGATTGCCGCGCTGCGCTCGCAATGACGGCTAGGCAACCCCCTTCTCCCGTGAGGGAGAAGGGTACGACGCCTTATCGCTTTAGCGATTAGGCAGAGTTGGATGAGGGTGTTCTGCCGGTGATGGAGCGCGCCAAACGAAGCGCAGTACGCCCTCATCCAGCTGCGACTAGGCAGCAAGCTGCCAAGTCTGCGCATCCTTCTCCCGCACGGGAGAAGGAGCACCAAAACCCTATTTCTGCGAAGCAATCCAGTCGCGGATCTTTGTCTCCAGCACGGTCATCGGCAGCGCGCCGGTGTTGAGCACCTGATTGTGGAATTCGCGGACGTCGAACTTGTCGCCGAGCGCGTCCTGGGCTTCCTTCTTCAGACGCTGGATGGTCAGCGCGCCGATCTTGTAGGCCAGGGCCTGTGACGGGATCGCGATATAGCGTTCGACTTCGGCGGTGGCATCGGTTTTGCCCATGCTGCTGTTGTCGAGCATATACTGGATCGCCTGGTCGCGGGTCCAGCCCTTGCTGTGCAGACCGGTGTCGACGACCAGACGCATCGCGCGCAGCATCTCGTCATCAAGATGGCCGAAGCGCTGATAGGGGTCGGTGTACAGACCCATCGGGAAGCCGAGTTTCTCGGCATAGAGCGCCCAGCCTTCGACAAAGGCGGTGTTGCCACCGAAGCGCATGAAGTTTGGCAGCTCGGTATTCTCCTGGGCCAGCGAAATCTGGAAGTGATGGCCCGGTGCGCCTTCGTGCAGATAGAGCGTGGTGATGCCCGAGGTGTTGCGGGACGGCAGGTCATAGGCGTTGAAATAGAAGACGCCGGGACGCGAGCCGTCGGGGGTGCCGCTCTGGTAGGAACCGCCGGCCTGGAATTTTTCGACCGATTCGTCATAGGGGCGAATTTCCAGCGGTGATTTTGGCAGGACCTTGAATTGCTCGCCGATTTTGGCGTCGACCTTCTTGCCCATGTCATAATAAGCCTGGGTCAGCGCTTCACGGGATTCCGGGTGGAATTTCGGATCGGTGCGGAGATATTCGAAAAATTCGGGCAGGGTTCCGTCAAAGCCAACCTCGGCCTTGATCGCTTCCATCTCGGTCTTGATCCGGGTGACTTCGCTGATACCCAAATTGTGGATATAGTCGGCCTTGAGCGGCAGGGTCGTCGTATTCTCGATCAGATTTTGATAGAGAATGTCGCCGCCCTTCATCGCGCTCAGGCCGACGCCTTCGCGGGCAACCGGCAGATATTCATCCTTCAGGAAATCATGCATCCGCTGATAGCTGGCGAAAATATCGGTGGTGGCGGCCGCATATTCCTTGGTCAGTCGGGCCTTGTCGGCATCGCTGAAATCTTCGGGGAAATTTTTGGTCGGCGCCATGAACGGGCTGTTTTCCAGACCGAGGCCGATCTGGGTGGCGAGCTGCTCGATCACGTTGTTGATCGTCAGCTTGGTTTCGACGACGCCGCTTGCCATGCCTTCGCGGAACCGGCCGATCGAACGGTCACCGATGATAATGAACTGCTGGTGGCGTTTGAGATTATCCTCGTAATTTTTGACCGTCTTGAACGGCGCCGCGCCCTTGCCGGAGGCAAAGTCGGGATAGAAAGTGTGGAAGCCGCTGAAATGATTCACCGGACGGACCACGGTCAGCGCCATGATTTCGTCGGAATAGCCCTTGAGCGCTTGCTGCTTGTCGCGCTTGAACACGTCATAGGCGATTCTATCGGTGGCGCTCAGCTTGTTGCGGTCGAGTTTCAGCAGCGCCGCCAGTTCGGCGGTTTCGGCGGCCTTTTCCTTGGCGAAATATTCGTCGCTGATATAGTCGCCGAGCTGATCGGCATAGCGTTCGTCGCCGCGGAACAGCGCGCCGATCGGATTGCGCTTGAGATTTTCCTCGTCGCTCTTGGCGAACAGGGCCTTCATCTTCTGGCCCTCGGTCATCTCTGTGGCTTCGTGATGCTCCATCGCCGCTGCGCTGGTTGCGGCAAGCGGCTGGGCGATCGCGATGCTGCCGGTCGCGAGCAGGCTGGTGCCGAGGAGAAGAGCGATGGACGTCTTGATCATTTCATATTCCTATCCGAAAACTGTTATGGTCAGCTAACACGGTAAAGTATCGCTCGCAACGACTTCCCCCGGGCTTTGACGTCGTTGGTCGAAACCGGTCGGCGGTTGATCGGAGAATGGGCGTTTACCAGGATCAGGCTTTGCCCCACTGGTTGAGCCGGAACCATTTGGTGATGATATATTTGGTGCCCTTTTCGACCGGTGTGCCAGCGTGCAGCGTGTCGATATTGGGGGTGCCGTCGAGGCGCATATTGTTCCAGATCAGCAGCATGCCGCGGCGCGGCTCGACTTCATATTGCAGCTGCGGGAAAGCGGTCGCGCCGCCCTTTTCCGGCTCGTTGAGATAGGCCATCGCGGTCCAGCTGCGCTGGCCGCCATTGGGGCCTTCATATTGCCAATATTTCTCGCTTTCGTGGAAATAGTCGTGATGGTCCTTGAACTGCTGGCCGGGCTGGTAGCGCTGGCCCTGGAGGATTTCGCTGTGCGTTTGCGGCAGGCCCATCAGGTCGCAGATCGATTGGTCGATGCGGCGGATGTCGGGATCGGCGGGATTGACATTGCAGCTGTAGCTGGTGCGATAGCCCTCACGCTCGGTGCCTTCGTACAGGGTCGAGGGCTGGCTGTCGCTGTCGATCATGGCGATCAGCAGGTCGCAATCGGCGTCGCTGAGGAAATTCTGGTAGACGAAGAGCTGCACATGCGGGCTTTCCAGCCACTGCACCCGGGGATGGGCGTTCAGCGTTTCGGTCACCTGATGACCGAGCGCTGCCATCCGCCGCGGGCTGGCGTAGCGCTCGGTCTGCTTTTTCGAAAAGGCTTTGGCCATGGCCAGACCCTAGTCGATGATGCGTCCGCGCACCATCACCCAGTCGATCTTTTCAAGTTTGCGAACATCCTCCAGCGGATTGCCATCGAATGCAATCAGGTCAGCGGAATAGCCGACTGCGATCCGGCCGATTTCATTTTCCATGTCGAGCATTTTGGCGGCGACCGTGGTGGCGCTGGCAATCGCTTCGCGCCGGTTCAGGCCGGCATCGACCATCAGCTGCAGTTCCTCGGCATTGCGGCCATGGTCAAAGACACCGGCATCGGTGCCAAAGGCGATCGGCACGCCCATTTGCCTGGCCATGGTCACGGCCTTGCCAACCTGGCCCATGGTCATGCGGATCTTGTCTTCGACCACCGGTGTGTAAATACCCTTGCCGAGCCGCTCGCTGACGCCCTTGAACGCCATCAATGTCGGCACCATCGCCGTGCCGTTGGCCTTCATGACTTTCAGCGCCGCTTCGTCGGCGAAGGTTCCGTGCTCGATCGTGTCGATGCCAGCCCGCGCTGCTGCCTCGATGCCGCGTGCGCCATGGGCGTGGGCCATGACTTTCAGGCCGAGCGAATGGGCGGTGTCGGCGATTGATTGCATCTCCTCGCTGGTAAATTGCGCATCCAGCCCGCGGCCCTGTTGCGACAGCACGCCGCCGGTGGCGGTAATCTTGATGATGTCGGAACCGGCCCGCGATGCCTTGCGGACCTTGGCGGCGCATTCGACCGCACCGGTGCAGCTATAGCCGCTGGTCAGCAGGCCGTTGACATCCTCGGTGAAGCCCGAAACGTCGCCATGGCCGCCAATAATCGCCAATGCGGGGCCGGCAGCAATGATGCGCGGGCCGGGGATGATGCCTTCGGCAGTGCCGCGACGCAGCGAGAAGGCGCTATATTGCGAAGATCCGGCCTCGCGCACGGTGGTGAAGCCGGCTTTCGCGGTGATCAGGGCATTTTTGGCGCCGACAACCACGCCCCATTCGGCGGGCTCGGTGGTTTCCTTCCAGAAATCACCGCCGGGGTCGCCGGTCAGATGAACGTGCAGGTCGATCAGGCCGGGCATCACGGTCTTGGTGGAGAGATCGATGATGGTGGCGTTCGCGTCGGACACGGGTTCCGATCCGTTCCGGATTTCGGCAATCTTGCCATCCCGGACGATGATGGTGGCCGGTCCGCTCGGCTGCGCGGCGGCATCGGTCAGCAAATTGCCGACGCGAATGATCTGGTCCTGGGCGATGGCGGTCGCTGGCAACATCCCCAGTGCCAGAGTCGATATGGTCAGGCCGAGCGCGCGTATCATCAAGTTTCTCCCGTTGGTCGGATGTGCTTTTGCTTGGAGCTTTGACAAGTTGCAACAGGAAAGGGAAGCATCGGCCTCCGAATTTCTGATCGGAGTGAGAAGGACGTGCAATAAAAACGAAGGGCGGCGTCCGCTTCACGCTGGAGGGGAACTTTAGGCCCAGTCGCTAGCAACGGCAGCGGACCCGAAGGGCCGCCAATTGACAAAACCCGCTGTCTCAACGATCATTCCGCCGATTGCCACCCTTGGCCTTTTCATTTTGAGGAATTATTATCATGCGCCTCCCCCTTGCTCTTGTTGCATTAGCCGTGACGGCACCCTTGCTCGCGCAATCTGCCCCCCAGTTACCAGGGCAAATGGATGCGACACGCGTAGTCGCGGGAAGCTATACTGCCGATCCCGCCCATTCGCTGATCGCGTGGGAGGTCAATCATTTCGGCTTTAGCGATTATATCGGACTGTTCGGTGATGTGGCAGGGACCTTGACGATCGATCCCGCAGATCTCTCCGCAGCCAGCGTCGATGTGACCATACCGGTTGCCAAGGTGACGACTGCGAGTGCCGGACTGACCGATCATCTCTTGCGCGCCGGCAAAGACGGCGCGAAGCCCGATTTCTTTGGCCCGGAGCCGAGCGACGCTCGCTTCGTATCGACCAGCGTCAACGCAACCGGCAACAGCGCAAAAATCGACGGCAATCTGACGTTGAATGGCATTACAAAACCAGTGACGCTGGATGCCGAATTTACCGGTGCAGGGAACAATCCGTACAGCAAGAAGCTCACCGTGGGCTTTTCCGCGACCACAATGATCGAGCGCAGCGATTTTGGCATAGATATGGCGATTCCGTTCGTGTCGGACGTTGTCGAACTCGAAATTCACGTCGCGTTTGAAAAGAACTGATCAGGCGGATCGGGGCTCGTATTACAAAAAACCCGCCGCCTTTTCAGGCAGCGGGTTTCTTGTTTTCCTTATCCGGCTCTACCAGAAGAAGTCGTAGATCACGTCAATGACTTCGCCGCTATAGGTATCGATCAGCAGGACATCGTCATAATAGCGGACCCAGCGCGTTCCCGGATAGGCCGCAGGCAGACGATAATAGCTAGGGTTGTTGATCCAGTAACGCGAGCCATAGAAGGCGGATCCAAGATAGATGCCGATGTTCAGGCGACGGTAGCTGTAATCCCGATAGGGGGAATAATAGCGGCTGAGGCGGTAATGATTGCGGTTGGCCTGACGATAACGCTGCCAGTCATAGCGCCGGTCGTTGCGCCAGCTGCGGTTCCAGTTGCGGCTGCTGCGATTGTAAGTGCGATTGTTGCTATATTGGCGCTGATCCCGATAAGCCCGGTCAATCCGGCCATCCCGATTGCGATCGACCCGCCGGTCGACGCGGCCATTGTTGTTCCGATCATAGCGGCGGTCAATCTGGCCATCGCGGTTGCGATCGAAACGCCGGTCAACCCGGCCATCCCGGTTGCTGTCGCCGCGGCGGGCAGAGCGTTGCTGGGTAACTTGCCGGTCTCGTGTCACCGACCGGTTGGCATTGCGTTGCCGGTCAACCCGCTGAGTGCGCTGGGTTGCCAGATTGACGTTGCGATCCGCGCGATTTGGCAGAGCCTGACGCGCGGCCGGTTGGCTAGCGCGCGGAGCGGGAGCGTTGTTCAGATTACGATCAACACGGTCCACCCGGCGGTTCTGACGGGTTTCGCTGCGATCGCCGCGGGCTTCGACCCGGGCCTGCCGGTTCATATCCGCCTGTCCGCGATTGTTGCGATTCTCTGCCCGCTGCACCTGCCGCTGGCCGCTGCCGCGATTGCCGCTCCTGTCTCCGCGATTGCCGCTGCGATTGGCACGGCGTTCGCTGCGACCATCACGCTGCAGGGCGGCACTGCCGGTCAGGTCAATCTGAACCAGTGCGGGCGCGCTATTGAGATTGGGTGCAATTTCGGCGGCGGATGCGGCGGCGGGCGTTAACATCGTGGCCGCCATCAGACCAGTTAAGAAAAATATACGCATGGCTTACTCCTGTTGCTCGCGACTTGATATGCCGCATCGGTGGAACAACTAGTAGTTTATTAACCCTGTCAGACTCCTGAACTGAGTTGTTATGTTCAGGAAAGGTGGAATGAACCTGAACGAAGTTCCGGTTCATTCCATCCCCGCGGAGGCGGGGATCCATCTCTTGTATGAGAAACTGGCGGTCGGGGAGATTTGCGTGCGCGGGTTCCCTGGTGCGTCATTATCACCATGGTAATTCAGGATAAGCCACGAGATGGACCCCCGCCTGCGCGGGGGCACCGCCTAATCCTTCAGATTATCCTTCTCCAGCCATTCTTCCAGCCATTTGATCGTATATTCGCCGGACTGGAATTCCTTGTCATGGACCAGCTTCTGGTGGAGCGGGATCGTGGTCTGGACGCCTTCGATGACAAATTCGTCGAGCGCACGGGCCAGCCGCATCATGCAGCCGTCGCGGGTGCGGCCATAGACGATCAGCTTGGCGATCATGCTGTCATAATATGGCGGGATCGAATAGCCGGCATAAAGACCGCTATCGACGCGCACATGCATGCCGCCGGGCGCATGATAGCTGGTGACCTTGCCGGGGGAGGGTGCCCATGTCTTGGGGTTCTCCGCATTGATCCGGCATTCGATGGCATGGCCGCTGAACACCAGATCTTCCTGTGCGACCGACAGATCGCGACCATCGGCGATGCGGATTTGCTCGCGCACCAGATCGAAACCGGTGATCATTTCGGTCACCGGATGCTCGACCTGCAGGCGGGTGTTCATCTCGATGAAGTAAAATTCGTTATTTTCGTAGAGAAATTCGATCGTGCCGGCGCCGCGATATTGCATGCCCTTCATCGCGTCGACGCAGACCTTGCCCATCCGCTCGCGCTGCTCGGCGCTGATCACCGGGGAAGGCGCTTCTTCGAGCACTTTCTGGTGGCGGCGCTGCAGCGAACAATCACGCTCGCCGAGATGGATGGCATTGCCGCGGCCATCGCCGAACACCTGAAATTCGATATGGCGCGGATCGCCGAGATATTTTTCGATATAGACGGTGGCGTCACCAAAGGCCGCCTTGGCCTCGGTGCCCGCCTGTTTCATCTGGGTTTCCAGCTCGGTCTCGCTGTTGACCACTTTCATGCCGCGACCACCGCCGCCGGAAGCGGCCTTGATGATCACCGGATAGCCGACTTCTGCCGCCACCCGTTTGGCTTCTTCAATCTCGCTGACCGCGCCTGCGGAACCGGGGACCAGGGGAATGCCCAGATCGCCAGCGGTTTTCTTGGCCGCAATCTTGTCACCCATGATTTTGATATGTTCGGGCTTGGGGCCGATCCATTTGATGCCGTGCGCTTCGACGACTTCGGCAAAATGGGCGTTTTCGGAGAGGAAACCATAGCCGGGGTGGATCGCATCGGCGCCGCTGATTTCGGCGGCCGAGATGATCGCCGGGATCGACAGATAGCTACCGGCCGCCGCTGGCGGACCAATGCAAACCGCCTGATCGGCGAGCCGCACATGCATGGCGTCTGAATCGGCGGTGCTGTGCACGGCGACGGTTTCGATGCCGAGCTCTTTTGCTGCGCGCAAAATCCGCAGCGCGATTTCTCCGCGGTTGGCAATCAGGATTTTTTCAATGGTCACGCTGCCGGCCTCAAGCGATCACGACCAGAGGCTGGTCAAATTCTATCGGTTGACCATTTTCGACCAGGATCGCCTTGACTGTGCCGGCCGTTTCCGAGGTGATCGGGTTCATCACCTTCATCGCTTCGACAATCAGCAACGTATCACCGACGGCAACCTTGTCGCCAATGCTGATGAAATTGGCTGCACCGGGTTCGGCGGCGAGATAGGCGGTGCCGACCATGGGGGATTTCTGTGCGCCGGCGTGATCATCGACGGGTGCGGCTTCCGGGGCCGGGGCGGCTGCTGCGGGCGCAGGAGCAGGGGGCGCATAAGCGGCAGGAGCGGAAACAAAGGTTCCACCGCCGCGCGCGACCTTGATCTTGCGGTCACCGTCCTCGACTTCAATCTCGGTCAGGCCGGCTTTTTCAAGAATGGCGGCCAGATCACGGACCAGTTTGATGTCCACATTCATGCCGTCACCCGTTTCTTTTTTTGCAGACATATTTTGTCCTTATGCTGTCGTTAAAATTTGCTGGCAGCTTCCAGTGCCAGTTGATAGCCGAAAGCACCAAAGCCGCAAATGCTGCCTTTTGCAACCGGTGCAATGAAACTCTTGTGCCGATATTCTTCGCGCGCGGCGGGATTCGAAATATGCACTTCGATAACCGGCGTGCGGATCGCCTTGATCGCATCGAACAGCGAGAGCGATGTATGGGTCAAGGCCCCGGCGTTGAGGATTACCGCATGCGCGCCTTCCGCAGCCGCTTCGTGCAGCCAGTCGACCAGATGGCCTTCATGGTTGCTCTGTCTTATGTCAACATCGAAACCGAGCGTCTGCGCATGGTCTTCGATCTGTCCGGCAATCTCGTCCAGCGTTTCCGAACCATAGATTTCGGGTTCGCGCATGCCGAGCAGATTGAGATTGGGTCCGTTCAATACAAAGATGGTCTTGGCCGCCAAGATATTGTTCCCTCCCACAGGCTTTTGGTTGCGACTGGAGCGCCCTCTTTATATGGCTCGTTTTTGAAAAGCGAGATCAAAGACATGAAAGTTACCGAAATGGCTGAAATTCAGATCCGGTTGAATGGCGATAACCACAAGATTGCTGCGGGCGGTTCGATCGCCGATCTGGTGCGTTCGCTCGATCTCGACCCGGCCAAGGTGGCGGTGGAGCGCAATCGCGAGATTGTCACGCGGTCGATCCTCGAACAGGTCATGGTCGAGCAGGGCGATGAACTGGAAATCGTGCATTTTGTCGGCGGCGGCTCTGGCGATGACAGCTGGACGGTGGCGGGGCGTACATTTCGTTCCCGGCTGATCGTCGGCACTGGCAAATACAAGGATTTCGCCGAGAATGCGGCTGCGGTAGAAGCGTCCGGTTCGGAGATTGTCACCGTCGCGGTTCGCCGCGTCAACGTTACCGACCGCAACCAGCCGGTGCTGATGGACTTTATCGATCCGAAGAAAATCACCTATCTGCCGAACACGGCTGGCTGCTTCAACGCCGAGGATGCGATCCGTACCCTGCGATTGGCGCGCGAGGCCGGCGGCTGGGATCTGGTCAAGCTGGAGGTGCTCGGCGAGGCGAAGACGCTTTATCCGAATATGCGCGAAACGCTCGAGGCGACCGAGGTGCTGGCCAAGGAAGGGTTCAAGCCGATGGTCTATTGTGTCGACGATCCGATCGGGGCGAAGCAGCTGGAAGATGCCGGCGCGGTGGCGATCATGCCGCTCGGCGCGCCGATTGGGTCCGGGCTCGGCATCCAGAACCGGGTGACGATCCGGCTGATCGTCGAGGGCGCCAATGTGCCGGTGCTGGTCGATGCCGGTGTCGGCACTGCCAGCGATGCCGCGGTTGCGATGGAACTGGGCTGTGACGGCGTGCTGATGAACACGGCGATTGCCGAAGCGAAAGAACCGGTGCGAATGGCGCGGGCGATGAAGCTGGCGGTCGAGGCCGGGCGCGAGGCTTATTTGTCCGGGCGGATGGGTCGCCGGATGTATGCCGACCCTTCGAGTCCGCTCTCCGGGCTGATTTAGTGCTCTAATACAGCCTGATATGGTGTCATGCGTAACTAACTGATTCGTAACAAAAGTTACATGATGATGAATTGGTCGACCAGCGATTGTCGTTGGTCGAAGCGGGTCGGCGTTGGCCGATCACAATGGCGGTTTATCGAACGCCGGCTGCTCGAACCGCATCACTCCGCTACCTAGGAATGCGAGGCGGGAGCATATGACTACGTCTCTCCAGACAGCCCTTCCCCGGCCCGACGGATATTCCGCTCCCGACCTCACCCCCTAGCGGGTAATGCCGGTTTCCCCTTTTCCGGCATCGCCCCGAAAATATTTTTAGGAGTGAGAAAATGTCGAATAATATCTTTACCAAAGCACTTTGTGCGGCGGCAGCGATCGCGATAACCGCGGCCGGATTTTCTGCCAGCGCCAATGCCCAAAGCCGGACCGTGCGTACGGCGATCGTCAACTATACCGATCTGGATCTGAACAGCGAAGATGGTCAAGCCACCCTGCAGGGCCGCCTGAAAGGCGCCGTTCGCAAGGTTTGCGGAAGCTATGATCCGAAAAACCTGGTCGATGTACAGGATTACGGCGTCTGCATGGATCAGGTCAATGCCTCGGCCCAGCGTGCCAGTGTGACGATCATGGCCGCGGCAAAATCGGGCAAGCCGGTCGAAACCGCAATGGTGATCAGCAACTAAAGCAAGATTCCAAGAGCCGCAAACCCCCAACAAGCGGCCGCAATTTGGCCAAGCAAACTTTCAAAAAACCTCGGTGTCCCTTACACCGGGGTTTCTTTTTTTGGATGTCGCTCGCATCAATTTTTAAACAAATAGACTATATTTTATAATATATATTGTTTAAAAATACTTTATAGACATGTAATAATGTTATTTAAATGAATATTGTTATTCAATATATATTTAATATACAAGTATTTCTGAGAGCCCGATCCGAAAGTAGTTGAGCAATACCAGCATGTTATGATTCAGTCCGTCTTTGCGAAGAGATGGAGTGAACAATGGCATGGACTGGTATTGCCCGGCATGAGCATAGCCGAGA
>Ga0105050_10001965_pt1 | contig 30015 bp, 31 predicted proteins | sample FRY01_FD_78088 | JGI IMG/M metagenome (GOLD analysis project Ga0105050, IMG submission 78088) | Freshwater microbial communities from Lake Fryxell liftoff mats and glacier meltwater in Antarctica - FRY-01 | ecosystem: Environmental > Aquatic > Freshwater > Ice > Glacier meltwater ...
CTGCCCCATTCGCACCCGGCGTACACTCGACCGGCGTGACACGCGTCATCACACCCACGGCGGCACACCTGGCCGGTGCGCTCCCCCCAATACTGGCGGCGAGGCCACGCACCGATCTGGCGGGCACGGGCACGCCCGCGGGCGTGCTCATCGTCTTGTTCGATCGTGATGACGCCGCGCACCTGGTGCTGACCAAGCGCACCGACTACGCCGGGCACCACTCGGGCGAGATTTCGCTGCCCGGTGGCCGCCACGAGCCAGGCGATGCCGACCTGCGGGCCACCGCCCTTCGTGAGACGCACGAGGAGGTGGGCATCCCCCCGCAGACGTTGGTGGTGCTTGGGCCCTTGGACGACGTTCAGACGCTGGTGAGCGGCTTCACAGTGCAGCCCTGGGTGGCTCACCACCCCGGGGGCCGACCCGCGCTCACGCCCCAACCCGACGAGGTTGCCCGTGTCATGGAAATACCCCTCGCGGATCTGCTGACCGCGGATCAGTTGCTTCCACACGATCCGCCCTTCGACATGCTGCGGTACCGCCTCCGGGGTGAGGATGTCTGGGGGTTGACCGCCCGCATTCTGCGTACCTTCACCGAGATCGTCCGCCACGCCATGGCCGTGCGCGCCTAGCGGTCGACGTCGAGCGACCGGCACGGCGGCAGGTCAATGTCGCCGGCGGGCCCACGCTCCCCGTCCACTGCCAGCGCCTCCAGACGCGTCACCTGCGCGGCGAGCATGATGCGCCTGGGGTGTTCCTCGGGCAGGGCGTCGGCATAGGCACGCACGCGATCGCGAATCTGCAGTGCGAAGTGCGGTGTGGCGGCCCCCATCAAGCGGGCCAGCTCGTCTTCGGAGGGAATGCCGTAGTCGAGTTCGAGGATCGTCATCGGGCGCAATCGTAGCCCCGCTGGCTGCGGTGTGTCCCCGCGTGCCGCAGCGAGCCCGACCTCACGGCACCCCGTAGGGCGGGCCGCCCTCCAGTGGCCCCCACTGCCCCCGGAGCGCGGCGCGGGCCTCGCGCTCCATCTGGTCGAGCATCTCCTTGTGCAGTGTGTTCGGTGCGAACGCAAACGTCTCGGCCATCCCCTGCCGTATCAAATCGGCATTCACCATCCGTTGCCCCACATACACGTAGGCGAGTAGTCGGCCGTAGGCGTCGCGCACCTCACGGTCGGTCTCCAGACGAACGTCCCGTCCCGCCACCAGCGCCCGATTGGCGGCGGCGGCACGGGCGGCAAAGCGCTGCTGGGGCTTGCGTGGGTGATGGAGTTCGGGGGTGTCAATGCCGAGATAGCGCACGGTCCCCACACCAGCCACCACGATGGTGTCCCCGTCCAGCACGCGAACCACCCGACCAGACCGCACGGACATCTCCCCGGGCGACCCGCAGCCGATTGCCACAAGTGTCAGGATCATGCCTCCACATGCGGTAATCCATGCCAAAGAACCCCGCCGCCGGACCCCGCTCTGGGCTAACATCGCGCCAGCGCTGCGTGGAGAGGATCGGGCATATGGCCCAGCGGGATGACGACAAACTGGTGCGGCAGCTCTCGCTGGTCGCATTTCTCATGGCGCAACAGCGTCCGGTGACGGCTGAGGAGATCCACGAGGCCGTCGAGGGCTACGGCGGCATGAGCGAGCAGGCCTTCCTGCGCCGCTTCTACTCCGACCGGTCCGAATTGGACGGCGTGGGCCTGAAGTTGGCCGTTGAACGCCCGAACGACGACCCCTTTCAGGGCGATCTGTATGCGATGCCGCCCGAGAACTACTACCTGCCCCCCATCGAGTTCGATGAGAGCGAGTTGTCGGCGCTGCACACCAGCCTGTATCTGCTGGAGGGGCAGTTCGCCTACGCCGAGCCGCTGCGCTTGGCGCTGCAGCACCTCACGCTGGGTCGGCCGAGCCCGCTGGACGACCACGCGGCGCGCACCGTGGCGGTCAACCTGCTCGGCAGCCGCCACACCGCCGAGGTGTCGTCTCATCTCATCAAGATCGAGTCGGCAATCAGCCGCCGCAAGACCATCCGTTTCCGTTACTACTCCATCGGGCGCGACGACCGCAGCGATCGCGAGGTTGACCCGTACTCGCTGCTGTACATGGCGGGCAACTGGTATCTGGTCGGCTTCACGCACGACCGCGAGGACCTGCGCTGCTTCCGGCTGTCGCGAATCGAAGGGCGCATCACCTTCAAGACACGCGCCGAGCACGACTTTCCGCCGCCCAGCGAGGTTGATCTGTCGCGGTACCGCGTGCGTGCGCCTTGGCAACTGGCCGACGCCACGGACACCGCGGTCATTGATCTGTCCCCCACCATCGCATGGTGGGTGGACCAGATGTTCGGCGCGCATGGCGAGTTCGAAGCGCGCCCCGATGGCTCGGGGGTGTTCCGCACCGAGTACGGCAGCGCGCGCGCGCTGATGTCGTGGGTACTCGGCCTGGGGGCCGAGGCCGAGGTGCTTGCGCCCCCGGCGCTGCGCGACGCCACCATGGTCGCGCTCGAGTCCGTTTGCACCCGCCATTCGGCAAAGCCCGGGCGTCGCAAGAAGCCCCTGCCCCGCACTGCAGAGGAGTTGCTGCCAGACGATGGCGCGTCCGACGACCCCGCCGACCGCGTGGTACCGGTGGAGCGCATCTCGCGCCTCTTGGCCCTGATGACGCGCCTGTTGGCAGCCTGCGGGCGCTCGTACGAGGCCGACGTGTCGTGCGCCACTCTGCGCACCGAGCTCAATCTCTCCCAGAACGCCCTGGAGGAGGACATCTCTCTGCTCAACCTCATCAACTTCGGGGGCGGTTGCTACGCGCTGTTCGCGTCGGTCGAGGGCGATGTGGTGACGGTGCAGAAGGAGGTCTACGGGGATCAGTTCGCCCGCCCGGCCAGGCTCTCGCCGCTCGAGGCCAAGGCGCTCTTGTGGGCACTCGACTTCGTCGGGGGCCGCCTGCCGCTGGTGGACCAGTCGGCACTTACCTCCGCACGCCAAAAGATCGAGTCTGCGGTGGGGCACGAGTCCACCACGGGCGTGGAACTGGGCCGTATGCAGACCGCCAGCGAGTCGGTGGGCACGGCCATCACGCAGGCCGTGCGCGACGAGCGCCTGCTCGAGATCGAGTACTGGACCGAGTCGCGCGGCAAGATCACCACGCGCATCATCGAGCCCCACATGCTCATGAACTCGCGTGACGCCTGGTATTTGGTGGCCTACTGCCACCGGGTAGGCGAGCAGCGCACGTTCCGCCTCGACCGCATCCGCGGTGCAAGCGTCTTGGGCGAGCACTTCACGCGACGACCCGAGGTGGACGCGGTTCCGTACCAGCCGTGGGGTTCGTCGGCAGGCAAACCCACCACGGCGCAAAGCGCGTCGGTGTGGTGCAGCCCCACCATCGCGCGATGGCTCGCAGAGGAACACCCCTCCGCCGAGCGATTCGCCGACGGCTCCATTCTCATTGAGATTCCCTATGCCAGCCAGGAGTGGCTGGTGAAGGAGATCACCAAGCACGGCGGCGAGGCCGTGCTGTTCGAACCGGTTGCGCTGCGTGCCACCGTCGCCGAGCACGCCGCGCGCGTCATCGAGCGTTACGCGGCCGCGGCCGCGGCTCACTAGCCACACCTCACCCTGTGCCGCCACGCCCGACGGCCCGGAAGACGCCGCCCGGCTCCCGGGCCACCACCCCCTCGATCTCGAGCGCCACCAGTGCGGCGGCCACGCGTGAATGGGGCTGCCCCGTCAGGGCCACCACACGGTCCACGCCGCACGGCTGGCGCGCTACGACCTTAAGCACTGCATTCGCCGTGTCGTCGCGCGTCACCGCCCGAGGGCCGTGGCCCCACCCCGTATGGGGAATCTCGTTGACGACGTCATCGGCCGTCTCGCACAGAGCCGCGCCAGCACGAATGAGCGCATTGCAGCCGCATGAGAGTTCGGCGCCCGGCCACCCGGGAACCGCCAAAACCGACGTGCCGTGCTCCATCGCGAAGTCCGCCGTGATCAGCGCGCCGGACCGTGCGGCCGCCTCCAGCACCACGACCGCATCGGCCAGGCCGGCCACGATGCGGTTGCGCGCGGGAAATCGCCACGGGGCGGGGGCGGTGCCCGGCCAGTACTCGCTGATCACGGCGCCTCGCTCCTCTAGGCGCAGTGCAAGCGCGACGTGGCGGCGAGGATGCACCAGATCCACCGACGACCCCAACACCGCGATGCTCACCCCGCCTGCGTCAAGCGCACCCTCATGGGCAGATGCATCCACACCGTGTGCCAGACCGCTCACGATCACCGCGCCGCGCTGCGCCAGCTCGCCCGCCAGCCGGTGGGCCAGACGCCGACCCGCGGCGCTTGGCCGCCGACTGCCCACGATTGCCACGGTCGGCCCGCGCTCGGCCGCCAGCAGCGCAGCGACGGTCTGGCCCGTGCCAAACAGGCCGAAGGGCGGGTCGAAGATACGCGCCAGGCGATCGGGATACCCCGGGCACCCAAGCGCCACATGCGCGATGCCGGCTCGCTCCAATGCATCGCGCGCCTCGTTGTGTACGAAGCCTGCCCTGATGCTGGTGGCCTTGCGTTCAACATCCGCCGTGGCACGCAGGTACCGCGCCAACATCGCGGGCGGGGCCTGCCACAGCGCCTCGGGCCCGCCCGCCGCACGTGCCGCGCGCTGAAGATCACGCCCTAAGGCATGCGCCATGCAGGCCAGCCCCAGGGGCCACTCCGGTGGGGCCATTACCCCACGCCCCCCGCAGAGCGGTAGCGGATGGCCTCGGCCAGATGCTCGCCCTCAACCCGCGTTGAACCCTCGATGTCGGCGATGGTGCGCGCAACCCGGATGACGCGATCGCATCCCCGCGCGGTGAGGCCGAGGCGATCAATGGCCGCCCCCAAGAGGGCGCGTCCGGCCCCGTCGAGCATGGCGGCCTCACGCGCCCCTGTGGCCCCCACACGGGCGTTCGGCACCAGTTGCCCCCGTGATAGCTGCAGGCGCCGTGCGGCTGCCACACGGGCCCGCACAGGGGCGCTGGGCTCGCCCATCCCCCGCTCCGCCAGCATGTCGTCACGGTCGAGCCGCGGCATATCCACCCGCAGGTCAATACGGTCGGCGATGGGGCCAGAAATGCGTGCCCGGTAGGCCTCGGCGCGCCCCGGAGCACACGTGCAGGCCCGCACCGGATCGCCCGCGTGGCCGCACGGGCAGGGGTTGCCGGCGCACACCAGCAGTGGCTCAGCGGGAAACCGGGCTGCCCCGAGACTGCGCGCGATGTCAATGCAGCCCTCCTCGAGCGGCTGCCTTAGCGCGTTCAACGCCGCAGGCGGGAATGCGCACACCTCATCCAGAAACAGGACACCGAGGTGCGCCAAGCTCACCTCGCCCGGACGCGGCAGGCGACCTCCGCCCACCAAGGCGGCCGCCGAGATGGTGTGGTGGGGCGCACGAAACGGCCGGGCGGTCACCAGCGCGCATCCGGCCGGCAGCAACCCGGCCACCGAGTGCACCCGCGTAATGGCGATCGCCTCGGCCGGGGTGAGCGGGGGCATGATGCCGGGAAGCCGCCGCGCCAGCATGGTCTTCCCGCCGCCGGGCGGTCCGATCATCAGCAGCGAGTGGGCACCTGCGGCCGCGATTTCGAGCGCGCGGCGGGCATCCAATTGCCCGTGCACCTCGGCCAAGTCACCCAGCACGGCGGTCTGCGAGCGGGCAATCAGGTCCTCGGCAGTCGCGTCCACGCGCACCGGGTCAGCCCGACCCTCAAGGATCTCGACCGCGTGGCGCAGGGTGCGTGCCCCCAGCACCTCAATGCCCGGCACCAGCGACGCCTCGGCCGCGTTCCCCGCGGGCACCACGAGGCGCCGCCACCCCCTCCGTGCAGCGTGCTCGGCCATCACCAGTGCCCCTGGAACCGGGCGCAGTGCACCGTCGAGTGCCAGTTCGCCCGCCGCCCCCGTGCCGGCGATGACCCCCGGTCGCACCTGAGACGAGGCGCACAAGAGCGCGAGCGCAATGGGCAGGTCGTACTGCGGGCCGGCCTTACGGAGGTCCGCCGGGGCGAGGTTGGCGATGATGCGGATGGGCGGCAGGACGAATGCCTGGTTCACCACGCCCGACCGCACCCGCTCGCGCGCCTCCTGCACCGCGGTGTCGGGGAGCCCCACCACACTGAAGCCGGGGAGCCCCGGGCGCAGGTCCACCTCGACCTCGACGGTGGCGGTCTCGAGGCCGATGACGGCGGGGCTGACAATGCGCGCAACGATGCGAGTAAGCATCCCCCGACAGACTTCACCGGTGGCGCGCCAATCGTGCCGATGCGTGCGTGCGTGGGTGCCGACCCGTGCACACGTAGGTGCCGATGGGCCCCGGGGTTGCACCCCGGGGCCCTTAAGCGCGTTCTTAGACGGCGGCGGCGTACTTGGTGGCCACTGCGTCCCAGTTCACAACGCTCCACCAGGCATCCAGATACGCCGGACGCTTGTTCTGGTAGTTCAGGTAGTAGGCGTGCTCCCACACGTCCACACCCAGAATCGGGGTCTTGCCCTCTGACAGCGGCGTGTCCTGATTCGGCGTGCTCATCACCTCGAGCGCACCGCCGGACACCACCAGCCACGACCAACCGGAGCCAAAGCGCTTGATCCCGGCCTCTTTGACCTTTGCCTGCAGGTCAGCAAGCGAACCGAACGTGGCGTCAATGGCGTCGCCCAGCGCGCCATCAGGAGCGCCGCCGCCATCCGGACCCATGATCTCCCAGAAGAGGGTGTGGTTAATGTGGCCACCGGCGTTATTGCGCACGGCACCGCGGATGTCCTCGGGAATCTGGTCGAGGCTCGTGACGACGTCCTCCACCGAGGAGTCCTGCCACGGGGTGCCGGCGAGCGCGGCGTTTGCGTTGTCCACGTACGCCTTGTGATGACGGTCGTGGTGGATCTCCATGGTGGTGGCGTCAATGTGCGGCTCGAGGGCGTTGAACGCGTACTGGAGCGGCGGAAGTTCAAATGGCATACGTCCCCCTCGGGGTCTGGTCGTCGTAGTCGCTACCGCTGCAGTGTGGCCGACCAGCGCGCGACGTGCACGGGGACCGGCGCATTGCGGCGCCTCATTCAGCACACGTCGCGTGCCACCCATCTGTCAGCGGGCTGCATCATCGTGCCATGGACGAGTATCCCGATCATGTGCTGGGGCGCGCCGGAGAGCGGGCCGCCGAGCGGTGGCTCATCCGCCGCGGCTGGCGAATCCTTGCAACCAGGTGGCGGGGTGCGGGCGGCGAGATCGACATCGTGGCCGAGCGCCGTGGAATCCTGGCCGCCTGCGAGGTAAAGACGCGTACCCGTTACGACCCGCACACACCGCCCATCCGACGGGCGCAGCGCGAACGACTGGCCAGGGCGGCGCTTGCCTACGTCGGGCGCCACCCCGCCTTCTCGTACCACGCGATTCGTCCGGACCTCATCGTGGTGGTGCCCCAGGGAGCCGGGTGGCAGATCACGCGGATCGAGGGCATCGCCCCCGAGTCGCTACTCGGCGAATAGGGTCAGGTGCTTCGCGTAGGCATCGGAACGAACGGACAGTCGGTGTAACGGGCTGGGGCCGTGCGTGCTCACGGCGTCCTTGTGGGCCGCCGTGATGTACCCCACGTGCCCGTCGAACCCGTAGGCGGGGTACAGCAGGGCGGCGGGGCCCCGCATGAGTCGATCGCGGGCCTCCTTGGCAATGACCGAGGCGGCGGCAATGGCTGCGCTGGTGGTGTCGCCCTTGATCATCTTGCGGTGCGCGGGCGCCTGGGGCCCCAAGTCGAAGCCGTCAACCAGCGCCAGATCCGCAGCCGGGGTGATGCCCGCAAGCGCCCCGGCCAGCGCCCTGAGATTGGTGCGGTGAAGACCATCGACGTCAATGGTGCGTGCGCTGGCGCTGACAACCACCACCTGCTCGGCATACATCATCACCGCGCCTACCAATGCGGCGCGGCGCCGGGGTGTCAGGCGCTTGGAGTCGTCGAGTCCCGACAACGCATCCCGGGCGGCGCTCGACATCAACCTGAGGTCGAGGCACACGGCCGCAGCCACCAACGGCCCGGCCATGCATCCGCGCCCGGCCTCGTCGGCGCCGGCCAGGCGATCAACGCCCAGCGAATTGTCGAAGTCGAGCAGCACGGCTGCACGGTATCGGGCGGGCTGACGGCGCAGGGCCCAGAACGACACAGGCCCGCCGATTGGCGGGCCTGTGGGGATGCACGTGACGGCGCTTGAGGCGCCCCCGACGATCACTCCTTGCCGACGGTCTCCTCGACCACGGTCTCGACCTCAACGGCCTCGATGACCTCGACGACCTCCACAGGCGTGGTGACCACCGACTTCTTCTCGGTCATCCAATTCTGCTTCTCGCGCACACGGGCCTTCTTGCCCACGCGGTCACGTAGGTAGTACAGCTTGGCGCGCCGGACGTCACCCTGCAGGGTGCGCTCGATCTTCTCGATCTTGGGGGAGTGCACGGGGAATGTGCGCTCCACGCCAACTCCGAAGCTCTGCTTGCGCACGGTGAAGGTCTCGCGCGAGGACGCGCCTTGGCGCTTGATGACCGTGCCCTCGAAGATCTGCACCCGACGGCGCTGACCCTCAATGACCTGGAAGTGCACGCGCACGGTGTCACCCGGGCGGAACTCGGGAATGTCGTCGCGGATCTGCATCCGTTCCAGACTCTCAATGACGGTCATTGCTGTGCATCCTCCTCGACTGAAAGCGACGGCGAGACTAGCAGTACGTCCGGCGAGGGCGCAGGACGTACCTCGGAACGTCGCCATTGCTCGATTGCGCCGTGGTCACCGGACAGCAGGATGGGAGGAATACCCCACCCCCGGAACTCCGCGGGGCGGGTGAAATGGGGATGCTCCACCTGCCCCTCCAGACCGGGGGAGAACGACTCGCGATCGAGCGATTCGGCATTGCCGAGCGCCCCCGGCACACGGCGTGCCACAGCATCAATAATGGTCATGGCAGCCACCTCCCCACCGGCCAGCACGAACGGGCCAAGGCTAATGGCGTCATTCGCCAGATGCGTGTGCACGCGCTCGTCAAATCCCTCGTAACGGCCCGCCAACAGGGTGATGTCGGGCAGCTGCGCCAGTTCCCGTGCCACCGCGTCCGTAAAGGGACGGCCACGGGGGGTCAATACCACCACGCGGCGATGATCGCGCACCTGCTCGGCGGGCAGGGCGTAGATGGCCTCAAGGGCCGCCGCAATGACGTCAACCCGCAGCACCATTCCGGGCCCGCCGCCGTAGGGCGCGTCGTCAACCTGCCCCTGCTCCAGCGGAGTGTGCTCGCGCGGGTTGAAGCACCGGATCTGAAGGCCACCGAGGGTCGCCGCGTTGGCGAGGTGGCGCGGATGGCGCATCCAGTCGAACCACTCGGGGAACAGGGTGATGACGTCAATGCTCACTCGTCCTCGCCCCATGCCCACGCACCCAGCAGGCCCTCGCGTAGCGCGATGACGCGCGCCTGCTCGTCAATGTCCACCACGGCATCGAACGTGAACGGCACGAGCACTTCGCCCGTGGGCCCGTCCACCACCATGGCGTCGTTGGCCGGCCCCGGCACGACGTTGCGCACGAGCCCAAGGACACGATCACCGTCGCGCACCTCGAAGCCCACGAGGTCACGCACATAGAACGCATCATCAACCAGCGCCGGCAGCATCGTCGCGTCCACAACGATGCTGCCACCGGTCAGGCGGCCGACATCCTCACGGGTGCCGAGGCCCACGAACGCCAGCACGGCCTTGGGGGCCTCGCCGCGCCGGAACTCCAGCACCAGGTCATGGTCCACGCCGTCCACGCGCACGGTCACCGGATCGCCGACATTCAGGGTGCCCAAGGTTGGGCCATCCGCATGCGCGGTGATCCGGCCCCAGACACCGTGCGGGCGTCCGAGGCGCGCGATTGCGACTCGCTCGCCCGGGTCGGTCATATCGCTAGTCGACGATGCGGAGACCGAGGCCGCCCTGGCTGCGCGGGGCGGTCGCCGCGCGCAGCAAGGTGCGAAGCGCATGGGCTCCACGCCCACCACGGCCGATGACCTGACCCCGATCGGGCTCGGCGACGACTAAGTCCACGACGGGCTCGCCGCGTTCCTCGCCCACCGACACCGATACCTCATCGGGGTGCGCGACCATCGCCCGAGCGATTCGGGCGACCATCTCCACGGCACGATCCTCGCTCACGATGGTCTCAGCCGCGTGCGCGGACGATAGAGATGAGCTTCTTCACCGCACCGGACGGTTGTGCACCGTGACCGACCCAGTGATCCGCACGCTCGAGGTTCACCTCGACGATTGACGGATCGGTCTGCGGGTTGTACCGACCGATCGTCTCGATGTTGCGACCGTCACGCGGCGAACGCGAGTCGGACACCACAACGCGATAGATCGGATTCTTCTTGCTGCCCACGCGGGCGAGGCGGATCTTGACCACTGTGCTCCCTAGGGGATTCGAACGATCAGCCCATGGGGAGTGACGGCATGCCGCCCTTGCCCATGCGCTTCATGAGTTTTTGCATCTGCTTGAACTGCGCCAAGAGTTGATTGACCTCTTGCACCGTTGTGCCACTGCCTAAGGCAATGCGACGACGACGACTGCCGTTGATGATGTCCGCACGCTTGCGCTCGGGCATCGTCATGCTGTTGATGATGGCCTCGATGCGGTCAATACGCCGCTCGTCGACCTCGACATCCTTCATCTTCGCAGCCTTGCTGAATCCGGGGATCATTCCCATGATCTGCCCGAGCGGGCCCATCTTACGGACCTGCTGCAACTGCTCGAGGAAGTCGTCAAGCGTCAGGTTACCTCCCCGGAGGCGTTCCTCAATGCGCTTGGCGTCATCAACGTCAACAGTCTGCTCCGCCTTCTCGATGAGACTGAGTACATCGCCCATGCCCAAGATGCGCGATGCCATGCGATCTGGGTGGAAGGGTTCGAGGGCATCCACCTTCTCGCCCGTGCCCACAAACAGGATCGGCTTGCCCGTGACGGCACGTATCGAGAGGGCCGCGCCCCCGCGCGCATCGCCGTCCAACTTGCTGAGCACCACGCCGTCGAACTGCACCGCCGCATCAAATGCGCTGGCCACCTCGACGGCCGTCTGCCCGGTCATGGCATCCACCACCAGCACCACGCTCGTGGGCTTGACGGTGTCGCGGATGGCCACCAGCTCGGCCATCATTGCGTCGTCAATGCTGAGCCGGCCGGCGGTGTCCACGATGACCACGTCGCGCCCCGTGCGCTTGGCGAGGGCGATGCCGCCGCGTGCGATGGCCACGGGGTCGGTCGAGCCCGTGTCCATGTGCACCGGCACGCCCACCTGCGCGCCCAGCACCGCCAGTTGCTCCATCGCGGCCGGGCGGTAGACGTCGCAGGCCACCATGAGGGGGGCGCGGCCATCGTTGAGCAGGAGCCGGGCCAACTTGGCGGTGCAGGTGGTCTTGCCCGATCCCTGCAGGCCCACCATGAGGATCACCGTGGGCGGGCTGGGTGCCATGGCCAGGCCCACCTTCGTGCCGCCCATCAGGCGCGTGAGCTCCTCGTTGACGATCCTCACAACCTGCTGGTCGGGCGTGATCGACGACATCACCTCGTCGCCGGTCGCCCGTTCCTTGATCGCCGTGGTCAACTGCTTCACCACCGGCAGGCTCACATCGGCCTCGAGCAGCGACAGGCGTATGCCCCGCATCGCCTTGTCAATATCGGCGGGGGTCAGCTTCCCACGGCCTCTGAGGCCCGAGAATATGCCTTGCAGCTTGTCGGAGAGTGTGTCGAACATGAGACCCGAGAGGCTAGCGCCCTACTCGCCACTCCCCGAATCGGGCGAGAAGATGGCGTCCGCGAAAGCACGGGCGTCAAACGGCTGCAGATCCTCCACGGCCTCCCCCACACCCACCATCACCACAGGGATTCCAAGCTCGCGATGAATGGCCAGCACGATGCCACCGCGCGCCACGCCGTCCAGTTTGGTGAGCACAAGGCCACTCACCGGCACGGCCTCAGAGAACAATCGTGCCTGTGAGAGGCCGTTCTGCCCGGTGGTCGCGTCAATGACCAGCAGCACGTGGTGGGGAGCGCCCTCCATTGCCTTGCCGACGACCCCCGAAACCTTCCGCAGTTCCTCCATCAGGTTGTTCTGGGTCTGCAGGCGGCCCGCGGTATCAATGAGCACGACGTCGGCGTTGCGTGCGCGGCCGGCAGCCACGGCGTCAAACGCCACGGCGCCGGGGTCGGCACCTGGCGACTGACGCACGATGTCCGCACCCGCACGGTCGGCCCACACCGCCAGTTGCTCAACCGCGGCCGCACGGAAGGTGTCACCCGCACCGATGATCACCGTCTGCCCCAGCGACGACAGTTGATGGGCCAACTTGCCGATGGTGGTCGTCTTGCCGCTGCCGTTGACCCCCACCACCAGCACCACCGTGGGGTCATGGCCCAACTCGATGCGGGGGGGCTTCGATGCCAGACGCGTGCCGATCTCGTCGGTCAGCGCGCGGGCCAAGCCCGTTCCCGACGTGATGCGCCCCTCCCCCGCCTGCGCGCGCAGGGCATCCACGAGGTCCATCGTGGCCGGCATGCCACAGTCGGCCGTAATGAGGGCCTCCTCGAGATCCTCCCATGTCGCCTCGTTCACCAACTTCGACGCGTACACGCCGGCGAGCTGCGGTGAGATGGCTTGACGTGGCTTGGTGAGGCTCTCCTTGAAACGCCGCAAGAACCCGCGCCGAGCACCGCCCTCGGGGGTGGACTCCTCAAGGGGCGCATCCAGACCAAACAGGGTCGCGAACGCCGCGTGCCCGTCCTCACCCTTCTGCTCGGTCATCCGGCGGCGGCGGCGGCCGGCGGCGGGTCGCTGGCCCCCGTGAGCAGTGCGGGGTCGGACACCGCCTGCAACTGGCGTCGCACCCACGGGAGCGCGGGGCCCTCCGCGTTGCGGTCCAGGCGACGTGCCACCACCTGCGACACGCCCGAGCGGCCCATGGTGACGCCAAATAACAGGTCGGCAACCTCCACCGTGGGCTGCTGGTGGGTGATGAGGATGAACTGTCGGTCACTACAGAGGCGACGCACCACGCCAAGGAAGCGGCGCAGGTTGGCATCGTCGAGGGCCGCCTCCACCTCGTCCAGCAGATAGAACGGTGCGGGCCGCGCCATGGCGATGGCCAGACAGAATCCGAGAGCGATGAGCGACTTCTCGCCGCCGGAGAACAGGGCCAGAGAACGTGCGCGCTTTCCGGCGGGCACCACCTCAATCTCAACGCCCTCCTCGCCCTCGTCATTCACTACACGCAGGCGACCGGTGCCACCCGGGAATAGCAGGCCCACGACCTCCTGGAACCGCTCATCCACCGCCTGCATGACCTCGGCGAACGCTCCGGCCACCTGGGCATCCAGCTCGGCCATCTGGGCACGAAGCGCCTCGGCCGCCTTCTGGAGGTCGGCGATCTGCTCCTCGGTCTCGCCCTCTCGCGCTGCCAACGCCGCGCGCTCCTCTGCAGCCAGCGAGTTGACCGCCCCCATTGCCTCGCGGCGCACCACAAGCGCCTGCACGCGCTCGGCGATGGCGTCGGCATGCTCCTCATCCTGTGCGGGCGGCGCAGGTGGAGGGGCGTCCTCGGCCACGCCAGCCTCACGGGCGCGTTCGGCAGCCACGGCCATGGCAATCTCGGCAGCCCGGTCCGACTCGGCAGCCGCGGTGGTTACCCGCTCCGCGACATCCACGGCCTCTTGGGCCTGCTGCAACGCCGTGCCGATCTGTGCCAGACGAGTGGCCAGTTCACGGGCGCGCTGGTCCATGGCGTCACCGCACGGCGCCAGCGCCTGGGCAACCGCATCCATTGCGCGCGCGGCGGAAAGCACAGTGCCGTGGTCAACGAGCGCGGCCTCCGGTGCCTCGGCCTCCGCGCGGGCGCGGGCGCGACGGGCCACGATGTCCTGCAACACCGCCCCACGCTGCGCTAGGTCCTGCTCACACATGCGCGCGGTCTCGCGTGCGGTGGTGCGGGCACTGCGCGCCGCACGGGCCAACTCGCCGTCCGCCTCGGGGTGACCGGGGGCGCCCTCAGGTGCCGCCCCAAGGCGCACCAACTCTGCGCGCGCGGCGTCGAGGGCCGCAACCGCTTCTTGGCGCGCGGCGTCACGCCGACGCGCCTCTGCGCGCGCCGACTCAAGACGCGATCCTGCCCGCTCGCCGGACCGCTCGCTGGCACGCGCCCGGGCCCCGCCCAGCCGCTCCCCATCCGCCGCGGCGCGCTCGGTTGCCTCTGCCTGCTCCACCGTGGCCGCAGCGGCGTCGGCACTGGCAACGGCGTGCCGGTGCAACACGCGACCGGCCCACGGTCCGCGCACGCCGGTGAGCATGCCGAGGGCGGGGCTGAAAGCGAGCCCGTCCGCCGTGACGAGAACTCGGGCGCGAATGTCCACCGGAAGGCCCTCGAGTGATGGCACCAACCACGCACCGGCCAGCAGCCCGTCCAGCCATGGGCGCGCACGGTCAGGGCAACTCGTGATGACCGACGACAACCGTCGTGCACCGGCCGTCGGTGGCACATCCTCGAACTGCGGGGCCGCGGGCCGCACAACCGCAGCCGCCGAAGCGCCGGCCTCGAGGGCCGTGGCCCCCTCGCCGAACGTGGGCACGATGGGGGCATCGGCCAATTCGCCCAACGCGGCGGCCACCGCACGCTCCATGCCCGTCTCGACCTCAATGCCGTCTCCCAGCAACACACCCTCGACCGGGCGGTCCTCGCCCGGCGCCAGTGATGCGGCGTCAGCGGCCAGGCGCGCGGCACGGGCGGCCGCACCCTCGCGCTGGGACCGTGCGGTTTCGGCACGGCGGCGCGCCTGTGCCAGGCGCCCCTGATCGCGCGTGCGGCGAAGCGATGAGATCTCCGCTCGGCGCTCGGCACGCGCCACGTCGGTGACCCCCTGGCCGTCAAGACCGGCCATCGCCTCGGTGGCCCGCACCACGCGCCCCTCGGCGGTGGCGCGTTCGGCGGCGGCGCGCTCTGCCATACGCCGCTCATCGCGGGCGCGCTCGAGCGACGCCAGCGCGGCCTGGTCGGCGGCCTCGGCCTGCTCAAGGCGATCCGCAGCGCCGCGGGATGCCGCGTCCGCCGCGGTCAACCCGGCCTCGGCCTCCTCGTGCGCGCGCTCGGCGACAACAAGCGCCGCCTGCGCCTCACGGCGGCCCGCGCGGCGACGCTCGGCGTCGTCATGCGCCAACTGCACACGACCGGTGGCAACCTCGGCTCGGCCGGCGAGTCGCTCGGCCACGCCGCGAACCCGTCCCGCCGACTGCATGGCGTTCTCGCGCTCGGTGATAACCACCTGACGCTGCTCGTCGGCGGCTCGTGCTGCGACCTGCGCCGCCTCAAGCGTCTGAGTGGAGGTGGTCACCTGCGCCCGGCGGGCGGTGCGTGCATCGCGGGCGGTGGCCAGTTCGCGACCGGCACACAGCGTGCGGGCGGTCGCCAGCGCCGCGCGTGCCTCATGTAGCTCGCGCTCAACCTCACCGGCGCGCTCAGCGGCGCGCGCCTGACGCTCAAGCGCGCGGGCGCGCGCGGTGACCTCGGTGGACAGATCGCGGGCGCGGGCGAGGTGGTCGTCTACGTGCTTCAAGCGCAACTCGGCGCGATGGCGGCGGCGCTTGGGAAGACCGGTGCCCGCGGTCTCGTCGAGGATGCCCCGCAGAGCGGCGGGCGTGCTCTGGCAGATCTGGTCAACCTGCCCCTGGCGGATGATTGCCAGCGACTGCGGGCCAAGGCCACGCGATGACAGCGAGTCGAGGACGTCCACAAGGCGGCAGTTGCCGTTGTTCAACTTGTACCCGGAGTCCCCGGCACGGGTCAGGCGACGTGTGACCCCCAATTCGGCGGGGCCGCCGTCGGTCACCGGTCCGTCGAGCGTGATGGACACCTCTGCCATACCCACCGGCTGGCGGCCGTCCCCACCGGAGAAGAGGATGTCCTGCATGGCCGGGGCGCGAAGACGCCCCGCGCGCTGCTCGCCGAGCGCCCAGACGATGGCCTCCGAGATGTTGCTCTTGCCCGACCCGTTGGGACCCACGATGACGTTGATGCCGGGGCCGAACTCGAGGTCAATGGGATCGGCACACGACTTGAACCCCTTGATGCGAACGCGCTTCAGCATGGCGTCAGGCCCCCGATCCGGTGATGCCGTCGAGCGCAATCTGGGCGGCGGCCCGCTCGGCGGTCTGCTTCGACCGGCCCGATCCCTCTCCCAGCACACGGCCATCCTGGGTGACCCGCGCGGTGAACACCCGCGCCTGCGGCGGACCAGCCTCCCCGGTGATCTCGTACTGCACTCGCGAGTCGCCGCGGCGCGCGACCTCCTCCTGCAACTCGGTCTTGGCGTCACGCATGCGCTCGGGCGCCGCAGTGAGGGCCGCAGAAAATGACCCGAGGACGGCGGCCGTGGTGGCATCCGGGCCAGGCCCCAGCCAGCCGGCACCGATAACCGACTCGGCCAGCGCCGCCTTCGCGTTCTGACTGTCGGCCAGATCCTGCGCGTCGGCGAGGTACCGTGCCGGCGCGGCCGCCACCATGGCCTGCGGCAGGCCGCAGGCGTCGGCGACCACAGCGCAGGCCTCCCTCGACACCACCCGCTGCCGCATGAACGTGAGGTCCCCCTCAGCGCGATCGCGATGCCGCGAATAGAGCTCCACGGTCACGATGAGGCCCAGCACCGCATCGCCGAGGAACTCGAGTCGCTCGTACGAGCTGAGGCGTTGTGGCGCCCACTGCGGATGCAGGAGCGCCTCCCGCCGCAGGTCCGAATCAAGCAGGTCGAGCAGACCGGCGAGGTCACGGGGTAGTTGTCCGGCTGCCTCAGGAACCGGAGCGGGCGACGACGTAATTTACGGCGTCACTCACGGTGACGATCTTCTCCGCATCTTCATCCGGGATCTTCACCCCGAACTTGTCCTCCATCTCCATAATCATCTCGACCAGATCGAGGGAGTCGGCGTTCAGATCCTCTGAGAAGGAGGCAGTCTCAACCACCTCCGACGCGTCAACGCCGAGCTGCTCGACGAGGATGGCCTGGATCTCGGAAAGCGCCTGTGCTCGCTCCACCATGTTCTCCCTTCAGGACGCCCGATTCGGGACTCACTAACGCGGCGAAAGATACACGTGCCCCCGGACGGCGCTGGGGTGCACGGCGGCTATCGACCAGACGCCTGAAGCCCGGCCTCGATACTGCCGGTGACATTGCCCTCCACCCCACGTGCCGCCGTCCGGATGCCGTTGGTCATGCCCCTCACGCCGGAGTTGCCGTGGCCGATGACGGACATGCCGCGCACGCCCAGCAAGTAGGCCCCGCCGTACTCCTCGGGGTCCATGCGCTTGCGTAGGCCCATGAACATGGGCATGGCGAGCTTGCCGGCGATCTTGCCGCGCAGCGACGAGGTGAGCGTACGTCGCAACTCGTGCAGAATCATGCTCGCCGACCCCTCGTACAACTTGAGGGCGACGTTGCCGGTGAACCCATCGGTGACGATGACGCGTGCCGTGCCCTTGGGCACGTCACGACCTTCGATGTTGCCGATGAAGCCCGGGGTGCCGTCGAGCAGCGCGTAGGCCGCCTGCACCAGTTCGGTGCCCTTGCCGGCCTCCTCACCGATTGTGAGGAGGCCCACGGTCGGGTCGTCAATACCCATGAGGTCGCGCGCGAGCACCCGCCCCATCACCGCGAACTGGGCGAGGTACTCCGGCTTGCACTCCACGTTGGCACCGGCGTCAATGAGCACGACCGGACCGAGGACTGACGGCATTGGCACCGCGAGTCCCGGGCGGATCACCCCTGGCAGGCGCCGCAGCAGGAGCGTTGACGCCGCGAGCATGGCGCCGGTGTGCCCAGCGGACACCACCGCCGACGCACGCCCCTCGGCAACCTGGCGGCAGGCGACGACGATGGATGCGTCCGGCTTGCCGCGCACCGCCCTGACGCCGTTGTCGGTGCCCAAAATGCGGTCCGCCGCGTGGACGATCTGGATGCCGACGGGGACATCGCCATGCGTGGCGAGCTCGCGCTCGAGCACGGCCTGATCACCGACGAGGAGGACACCGATGCCCTCTTTCGCAGCGGCGACGGCACCCGCCACGGGGACTTGCGGCGCCTTGTCTCCGCCCATTGCGTCAAGCGCGACGATGACCGGACTGGCCGCGGCACCGCTCACGCGCGGTGGTGCGTCAGACGCCGGTGTCGACGACCGCGCGGCCCTTGTAGTGCCCGCACACCATGCACACATGGTGGGGCATCACGGGAGCCGTGCAGCGCGGACAGCGGCCGAGGCGGGTTGCCGACACCGTGTGGGTGGCGCGGCGCTTGTCGCGACGGGCTCGTGAGGTCTTGCGCTTTGGGACTGCCAATTCGGCTCCTTGAAGAGGAACGGTTGCGGAACGACGCGGGAGGTTAGCGCCTCAGGTACATCGCGGGCAAGGCCGCCAGCCCGCCGGGGTCATTTGGCGGCGTCAGACTGGGCGCGTAGCCGCTCGGCGAGGTCGCCAAGCGCCGCCCAGCGCGGGTCGGACGATTCCTCCACGCACGCGCACTCGGTCGCGTTGAGGTCGCTGCCACACGTGGGGCAGATCCCCCTGCAATCGTCGCGGCACAGGATGGACATGGGGACGGCCTCGGCCACCGCGTCACGCGCCCAGGCCGCCACGTCCAGCACCTGCCGCTTGGGTCCCGAGAGGTATTCGCAGCCGAGGCCCGTGTCCGCATCGTCCAGGGTCTCGCGACCGCTCGTCTGGAAGTCGCGGATATCCACGTCCACGTGCACCACGGCAGCGCCCACACAGCGCTGGCACAGACCGTGCAGGTCGGTGGCGAATTGCAGCCGCAGTCCGGTGCCGGACGCCGACGCAGTTACCGCGAGTCGTGCCTCGGCAGCACGGGGGTCGGGTACGTAGATCTGACCACCGAGGGTCACCTCATCCAGCGGCACGGCCACATCAACGTATACCGCGCCTCCCGGTGCAACCGGGAGGCGGCGGAGGTCAACGATCCCGTCAGGTTGCCCCGCCCTGCCCCCGGTCATCGAATCGGATCAGTCGTTGTACGAGCTGGAGTCGTCGGTGACGAATGCTGCCTCGTCGGCGCCATCCGACTTGCCCTGCAGGCGCTCGCGCCCCCGGCGTACCGCGCCCGTGAACTTCTCGAGGTTCACCTCGAGGGTGCCGAGCACCTCGTCGGCATAGTCCTCCGCGCCCAGACGCACCTCGCGCTCGCGCAGGCGGGCCTCGTCCATGATCTCGCCGGCCTGCTTCTCGGCGAGCTTCACGACCTCCTGCTCACTGGCCTGGCGCACAGCGCGGTCGCGGGCCTCGCCCACGATGCGATCGGCCTCGCGCTTGGCCTCGGCCAGCATCTCCTGGCGCTCCTTCACGATCCAGCGGGCCTGCTTCAGTTCCTCGGGAATCGTTGAGCGCATCTGATCGAGGAGCTCGTAGATCGTCTCGCGGTCAATGCGCACCTGATCCGTGAGCGGGACCGCGCGCGCGTTGTGCACGAGATCGTCCAACTTGTCAATAAGTGCGAGAACATCCATGGGTCGTCCTTTTGTCAGGCGGTGCGGCCGGTGCCGAGTCGGTCCCGGAGTGCCTCCGCGACATGCGGGGGAACCCAGTCATCAACAGAGGCACCCCATGCGGCGGCCTCACGGACGCCGGAACTGCTGAGGAAACCCCACTCCGGTGACGCGGGAAGCAGAACGGTGTCGATCTCCTCCGCCAGCCCCCGGTTGAACTGGGCCATCTGGTTTTCATAGTCGAAGTCCGCGGCCGTCCGCACACCCTTCACGATGGCAGTAGCACCGAGCTGTCGGGCGTGCGTGGTCAGCAGGCAATTAAACCCCGCCACCTCGACATTCCCAAACTGTTCGACGCTCTGACGCAACAGGGCCTTTCGCTCCTGGGCGGTGAACAAGGGCTGCTTCTTCGTGGAACCCTCGCCGACGGACACCACCACACGAGCGAACAGGCGCGATGCCCGCTCGATCACGTCGAGGTGACCGTACGTGACCGGGTCATAGGTGCCCGGACACACGGCGATTCGCCCTCGGGTGCTCATGTTCCTTCTCCCGGCGTCCACATCACCGTGATCTCCGTATCCCCATAGCGGCGGGTCGTCTCACGCGCGACCGCGATGTCTGGCAGACCGCGCGCGCCCATCATCGCACCTCGGGCGTGTTCAAGCACCACCACGCCCCCCGGTGCGAGCACGGCGGCGATGGCCGGACCCAGGTCTGGGGTGAGAGTCGGCATCATGTCGTAGGGGGGATCCACCAGCACCAGGTCGAACCGTCGGCCGGCCTCGGCCTCGGCGCGCAGGCCCTCGCGCCACCCCCGTGCAACCACCCGCAGGCGATCTCCGAGGTCGAGCGCGTCAGCGTTCGTTCGGATGGCGCGCACCGCAGACCGGTCGCACTCCACGGCCACCACGGATGCCGCGCCGCGCGACAGCGCCTCCACCCCCAAGGCGCCCGTACCCGCGAACAGGTCGAGCACCGCCTCGCCGTCGAGGGGTCCCAAAATCGAGAAGAGCGCCTCACGCACGCGGTCCGACGTGGGTCGCGTCACCGTGCCAGGTGGCGCCACCAACCTCCTGCCACGGAACTCCCCGGCGACGATTCGCATCAAGCGTTCAACAGCCGGGGCATGTCGGGAAACGCTTGGCGCACCGCGTGCGCCAAGAGCGCGTGCTCGGAGTCGGCAAGGCGCGGGTCACGTCGCAGGGTTGCGCGGGCCACCTGCCGTGCCTGCGCCAGCGTGCGGCGATCACGTGAGAGGCGGGCGAAGCGCAGGTCGGTGGGTCCGGACTGCCTGAGGCCCATGATGCTGCCCTCCCCACGAATTTCCAGATCAATGTCGGCCAGACGAAAGCCGTCATTACTCTGCACGAGGGCCTCAAGCCGCCGCACGCCCTCCTCCCCCGATGGTTCCGCGAACACCAGACACTGGCCGGGGTGCTCACCGCGGCCCACGCGGCCACGCAACTGGTGCAGTTGTGCCAGCCCAAAGCGATCGGCGTCCTCGATGAGCACGACCGTGGCATTGGGCACGTCAATGCCCACCTCCACCACCGTGGTGGCCACCAGCACGTCGGTGTCCCCCGCCGCGAACGCGGCCATGGCGGCCCGGCGCTCGTCCGCCTTCATGGCCCCATGAGCCAGACCCACCCGAAAGCCCGCGAAGGCGCCATCACGCAAGCGCGCGAACTCTGCGGTGGCCGACCGTGCCTGCAGGCCCGAGTCGCTGTCCTCCACCAGGGGGCAGATGACGTACGCCTGCCGACCCCGGCGCAACTCGGCCCGCACGTCGTCGTACGCCAACTCGCGCTGTGCGTCGCGCACCCAGCGCGTGGCGATGTCGCGACGCCCCGGCGGACGACCCCGAATGGTCGACACCCGCAGGTCCCCGTAGGCCGTGAGGGCGAGCGTGCGCGGAATTGGTGTGGCCGTCATGTACAGCAGGTGGGCCGAGGTGCCCTCATCACCAGCATGGTCGGCGAGCGCCTGACGCTGCTCCACGCCGAACCTGTGCTGCTCGTCCACCACCACCAGACCCAGGTGGTGGAAGGTAATCCCCCCCAGCAACAGTGCCGTGGTGCCCACCACCACCTGCGCGGTGCCCGTGGCCACCGCCATCTCGCGGCGCTCGCGCTCGGCCTTTGGCACATTGCCCGTGATGAGCACCGGGGCAATGCCCGCGGGTGCCAGCATGGTGTCGAGGGTGCGCAGGTGCTGCTCGGCCAGCGTCTCGGTGGGCACCAGGATGGCCGCCTGCGCCCCGGCCTCAACCGCCTGCGCGCACGCAAGTGCGGCCACCACGGTCTTGCCGGCACCCACCTCGCCCTGCAGCAATCTGCGCATGGGCTGCACGCGCGCAATGTCACGCGCCACTTCGCGGACCACCCGCTCCTGCTCCTTGGTCAGGGTGAAGGGCAGCGCCTCGCGAACGACACCAGTGATACGTCCGGTGCCCGGAAGCGGCGTGGCCCGACGTGCGGTCTCCTCGTGGCGTCGCACCGCGATGAGCCCCAACTGCAGCACAAGCAGTTCCTCAAAGGCCAGGCGGCGACGCGCAGACCGTGGCTCGCGCACGGTGCGCGGAAAGTGCAGCGCCGCGAGGGCGTCGGCACGCGTGCCCACCTCTAGGCGCGCCCGCATCCACGATGGCAACACCTCGGGTGCCGAGCCCACGAAGGGCCGGGCGGCGTCCACCAACTCGCGCAACCGTCGGGCGGGCAACGCCTCGGTGGCGGGATACACCGGCACGAGCCCCTCGGTATGGATCCCCTCCGACGTACGTGCGCCCAGCACCTCGTGCGCCTTCACCATGATTTGACGATCGGGCCGCAGGCGCACCTGTCCGCGAATCATCATCTCGCTGCCCGGCTCAAGCACACCGGCCAGATAGGCCTGGTTGAACCACACGGCAGAGATGGAGCCGGTCTCGTCGCGCACCTTGGCGCGCACCATCTTGAGCCCCCGACGTCGCGTGGGGATGACGCGGATGGACTCGAGTACCACGCGGATGGTGGCCTCCTCCCCATCGGCCAACTCGGACACAGGCCGTGCGCTGTCGTACGCCAGATACCGCGACGGCAGGTATTCGAGGAGGTTCCCGAGGTCGGCGATGCCGATGGCCTCTGCCCGCTCGGCGGTTGCCCGCCCCACGCCGGGCAGGTCGGTGAGCGGCGCATGCCACCACCGAGACCCGGGTCGGTGTGCAATCGCGGCCCCGCCCGCCGACGCCGGACGGCGCCCGAATGCGTCATCCGACACATTCACGCTGGCACTCCGGCCCGCGTTGTGGCATCGTGCCCGAGTCGCGGCGCTGAGTGCCGCTCCATTTCCACTACTCGAGGTATTTGGTCGACATGGCGAAGGTTTGCAGCTCCTGCGGTAAGGGCCCCGGCTTCGGGAACAACCGCAGTCACTCCATGCGCGCGACGCGCCGTCGCTTCAACCCGAACCTTCAGAAGGTGCGAATCATCGTCGGCAGCACGCCGGCCCGCGCCTACGTCTGCACCCGCTGCTTGAAGACCGGCAAGGTGCAGAAGGCCGTCTCCGGCACCTAAGACCGGCTCGCCCCTCCCGGGCCCATAGCCCGGGCGGACGCCAGCAGGTTGATCATGGTGACCGCCGCGTCCGCGGCCTCGTCGCCCTTGTTGCCCTTGTTGCCACCCGCACGCGCCTCGGCCTGCGCCATGGTGTCGCACGTGAGGATGCCGAACGCGCAGGGCACGCCCGTGTCGAGCGACACACGCAGCAGCCCGTGGGCGGCGGCAGCGCACACGTACTCGAAGTGCGCGGTCTCGCCACGGATGACGGCGCCCATGGCCATGATGGCGTCATACCGCCCGGTGACCGCCAACACCTGAGCCGCAGCGGGTGCCTCATAGACACCAGGGATCCAGTGCACGTCCACCCGGCTGGCGGGCACGCCGCTTTCGGCAAGCCGGGTGATGGCCCCATCAAGCAGCGCTTCGGCGATGCCGCGATGAAACCCGGCCATGACGGCCGCGATGCGCACATCGACATGGGCGATCTGCTCGGCGGGCGGGGCGGGGTCGGTGCGTGACATGCGGCGGCAGGTTACGCGGCACCGCGGTCGCTCTGCCGCCCGCGACCCTCTGCGATACTCGCCGCATGATCCTTCGCGGCCTTCGCTCTCTGCTCATTCGGGGCGCCCTGGTCGCCGCCGCGGGTGCGCTCCTCGTCGCCGCGGCACCGGCCAGCGCCCAGTCGCTGACCTTCGCACCCTGCAAGGGCAACACTTCCATCGGCTGCGCCACGCTGCACGTGCCGCTGGACCACGCAGACCCCGCCAAGGGCACGCTATCGCTGGCCATTCAGCGGCGTAAGGCAAAGGGCACCCGAAAGGGCGTGATCATCATGCTTGCCGGGGGCCCCGGGCAGTCGGCGGGAACGCTCTCCCCCATGCAGTTGGTGCCCGCAGCACTTCCCGGCTGGGACTACGTGGTGCTCGACCAGCGCGGCACCGGCAAGGGTGCCCTCCGGTGCGCGGCGCTCGATACGCCCACGACGGCCACCAACCCCAGCGGCACAGCCGTGTCGCGGTGTGCCGATCAGATCGGCCCGAACCGCATCTTCTACGGCACCCGCGCCTCGGTGCTCGACATCGACCAGCTGCGCGTGGCGCTGGACGTACCCCAGATCGCCCTCGGCGGTGTGTCGTACGGCACCTACGTCACTCAGTACTACGCGCAGCTGTTCCCCGCCAACGTGAGCCACCTGGTGCTCGACTCCCCGGTGGACCCGGCGACTATGGACGGCATCGGCACGGACATGTGGTCGGCCGTGCGCGGCCAGTTGGCCGCGCTGTGCGCCGGCACACTGTGTAAGGGAATCACCACCGACCCCGTCGGAGACCTCGCCGCTCTGGTTGCGCGCAGTAACCCGGCCGGGCTGCGCGGTACCGGCAGCAACGTCAAGGGCAAGCCCGTGACGGCCACCATCGGTGGCCCCAAATATCCGGCCGACCTGCCCAACTATCTGGTCGCCGGCGATCTCAGCTACGGGTTGCGGGCGTTATGGCCCGGCGCCGTGAAGGCGGCAACCCGTGGTGACATGGGCCCCATGATCCGGCTCGGCTCACTGGCGGAGTATGGCGACGGGATTCCCGTGACCGAGATCTCGAGCGCCCTGTTCATGTCCACAACCTGCGCCGATGCCACCGCCATCTGGACCAGCGACGACCCGGGCGAGGTGCGCACGGCCAAACTGGACGCCGCGTACACCGCGTTGGGCGACGCGGCCTTCGCGCCGTTCGCCATCATGAACGCGCGCGCCACCGCTGCGGCCAGCGACTGCACGGCGTGGCCCGAGACCTCGACCGATGCGCTCGTCCCCGGCCCCCTTCCCGCCGTGCCCACCGTCATCTTCTCGGGCGGCCAAGATCTGCGCACGCCCACCGCCAACGCCCTTGCGATTGCGGGGCGCTCGCCATCGGCCACCGTGGTGGTGGCACCCGGCTGGGGTCACGACTTGACCGACAACCTCGACTGTGCCGGGCAGCAGGTGGCGCGCCTTTTGGCCGGGTCGCCGGTGCGCGCGAACGCCTGCGCCGACGTGACCGTGAAGCTCACCATGGCGCCCATCCCCGCTCCCGCCGCCACCATCTCGGCGCTGTCACCCATGGGTGCCAAGGGCACACCCGGGCGCGTGGCCCACGCGGCGCGGTTCTCGCTGCAGGACGCCCTGTGGTCCGTGGATGCTGGCCTCGATGCCGGGCTGCAGGGAATCCCAGGCGTGCGCAGCGGGTTCATGCGCGTCACTGGCCTACTGGGTGAGACCGCCCGGTTCTCGCGCTACAGCGACACCAAGGGCGTGTCGGTGACCGGTGCCCTCACGCTACGCAACGGTGCGCTGAACGGCCGAGTCACCGTCAACGGCCCAGGGAGCATGGACGGCTACCTCGACCTGCGCAACGAGCGCAGTCGTGCGTACTACTCGGGTGTGATCGGCGGTACGCGCATCTCGATCAAGCTGAGGTAGCGCGTACCGCCGATCCGGCCCGGGTCAGGCGTTCCAGTCAGCCGTGACCGAGGGTCCGGTTCCCTGACGCACCAGCACCCGCTTGCCCTTGCCATCCATACCGATCATGCGGATGGAGCCGGCGTCGCTGCCATCCATGTCGGTCTGGTAGAGCACCCGCTGTCCGTCGGGGGTGACCGCCACCGGGCTCGAGATGGAGGTTTTCACCAGCACCTTGCGGGCACCGCCCGGCACCGCGAACGTGGCCAAGTTCGACGTGTCCTCGCCGCCGATGATTCCGACGATTCCAGCGCCACCGGGAACCCACAGCACGGCACTCGGGCCAAACATGAGGCCCTTCGCCTTGTAGTTGGTGATACGGCGGGCGCCGGTGCCATCAGCGTTGACCGTCCACACCTGCGAGTGGATTACGCGTGTGCGCTGTCTATCAATCGTCGCCATAACGCTGGTGCCCTGGGTTGCCGCGATTCCGCTGGCGCCCCACACCGGACCGAAGGCCCGCTGCAGTACCGCCACCCGGGCGGTGGCATCGGTGATCGGTGCCACGTATAGCGTGCCAGCGGGTGCCCTCGAGCTGAACTTGGACAGGCTGAATGCGATCTGCGACGAATCGGGCGAGAAGGCGAAACCATTCCACACTTCATTGCCCCGCGGGGCGATGTAGTTAGCCACGGGCAGGGTCTCGCCCCCGGTGAGCGTGGCCGGCACCGCGATGAGCCCGAGGCCGGCGCCGGTGATCAAGCCCTCGGACGTGACCGTCTCGGTATTGCAGCCGATCCACTTGGAGTCGGGTGACCACGTGAGGCCAAACACGCAGGTGGTACCGACAGATGCCGACAGCCCCGACGCGATGTCGCGCACGGTGGTGGTCGGTGCGTTGGCCTTGGGCCCGCCATAGTTCTGGTACGCCAATCGTGCACCGTCGGGCGAGATGGACACGCCGATGGCTGCAGCAACCCGCACCGGGTTGCTGCCGTTGTCGTTGGCCAACATGGCGTAGCTCTTGCCGGAGAAGTGCTTCGGGATGCTGATGTAGGCCATGGTGGCGCTTGCCGCGGCGGGAATGGCGATGACGGCAATACCGACGATTGTCGGGATGATGATCCTGCGTTTCATGTGACGACCTCCTGAACCTTCGGGGACTGCGACAACCGTACGCCACGGGGCCCGCCACCCGCAAATAACCGAGTTACGCGGCAGGAAATTCCGTCGGCCGGGCGAAACCGGTGCCGCACCAAAAACCCCTTGGAGGAACGTATGAAAACATCAATGATTCTGGCCGCCGCAGCGGCTGTGGCCACCCTCGCCATCGCGGGGTCGGCGCTTTCCGCACCCCAGAACCCCGTCGTCACCAGCGTCACGACGAAGTGCGTGGTGGCCAAGAGCGGCAAGGCCAAGGCCGCCACCACAGTCACCATCACCGGATCGCAGATCGCCCCGGCGTTCATGTCGGGTACGGGATGTCAGAGCCCCGTGACCATCGTGCAGAAAATCGCGCGAACCGGCATCCAAATGCCCTTCACCTCGGGCCTCTACAACTGCACGCCGAGCATCTCCGGTTCCACCGGCAAGTGGAGGTGCACCTTTCAGGCCGCCGACACCGCCTCGAAGCTGACCATGGGCTTCACGTACAGGTACTAGCCAGCAGATTTCCCCCGCCCCCCACCCCCGCGCGGAGGTGGGGGGCGAGGGGCGGTGTGTACGCTCCGCCGCGCAATGGCTCCCGCGCACGCCCGCCCCTCGGAACCACTCCCCTTAAGCCGCCTCGGCAGGCTCGGGCGCTTCTGTGCACGCCACCACTGGTGGGTCATTGGCGCGTGGGTCGTGGCGCTGATCGGGCTCGGCGCGCTTGGTCAGGGGCTCGGCGGCCAGCTGAACGACAACCTGAGCCTGCCGGGCGTCAAGAGCGCCCAGGGCCTGACGGTGCTTCAGCAGGCGTTCCCCACGCAGGGGACCGCACAGGGCACAGTGGTGGTGTACTCGGCGACGGCGGCCCTCGACAGCGGGGCGCCGAAGGCCGCCATCGCGGCCGGGGCGGCAAAACTCAGGAGGGTGCCCGGGGTTCTGAGCGTGACGCCGCCGCAGGTGGCCCCCGCCGGCCACGTGGCGCAGGTGGGCATCGAATGGTCAACCCCCCCGCAGGATCTGGGGCAGGACGACCTTGACCGCGTGCAGGCCGCCTCGCAGCCCCTGAGGGCCGCGGGTCTTACGGTTGAGTACAGCGGTGCGCCGGCCATGCAGGCCGAGGCGAAGTCGCCCGACTATTCGGTGCTGGTGGGAATCATTGCCGCCTGCGTGGTGCTGCTCCTGGCCTTCGGGTCGGTGATCACCATGGCCATCCCGGTGCTCGGGGCACTCATCGCCGTGGCCATGGCCGGGATCATCCTGCTGGTGCTCGAGGCATTCACGGACGTCAGTAGCGTGGCGCTGGCCATCGCAACGATGATCGGCCTCGGCGTGGCCATCGACTACGGCCTGTTCGTACTCACGCGCCATGAGCAGCAGATGGGCGAGGGTCTCGCAGTCGATGACTCCGTCGGCCTGGCCGTGGCCACTGCAGGCAGAGCCGTGATCATCGCCGGTGGCACCGTCGCAATCGGCGTGCTCGGTCTCGCGGTCGCACAGATCCCGCTCGTCACACGTATGGGCCAGGCGGCCGCGCTCGCGGTGATCGTGGCGGTCATCGCCGCCCTCACCCTGCTGCCCGCCATGCTCGGCGTGGCCGGCACGCACCTCTCCAGATGGCGCATCCCGTTCGTCACGCCTCCGGGCCCCGTGGAGTTGAAGGGTGCCGACGGCAAGCCGCATGGCTGGGCCAAGTGGTCGCTCATGGTCACTCGCCACCCGTGGCCGTTCCTCGTGGCAGGGCTGGCGATCATGCTCGCTCTCGCGGTGCCGCTGCTGTCCATCCAGTTGGGCCAGGTGGACAGCAGCAGCGACCCCAGTGGGAGCACCACGTACAAGGCATATGGCTTGGTGTCGCAGGGCTTCGGCCCCGGCGCCAACGGCCCCGTCGAGGTTGTCCTCCAGGGCCCGAACGCCCAGGCCTCCGCGGCTGCGGTTGCTGCGGCCGCCAAGGCATTGCCCGACGTCGCGTTTGTGGCACCGCCCGTGGCCTCCCCCTCGCAGCCCGTGTCGTTGGTCACCATCATCCCGGTGTCGGCGCCTGCGGCGCCGGAAACGACCGATCTGATCAACACCCTCAACGCCGGTGCGATTCAGGCGGCTGCGGGAGCGGGCACCACCGTCTACGTCACCGGTACCACGGCCGTGGGATCCGAGTTGGCCGAGAAGGTGGCACAGCGCCTGCCGTGGTTCATCGGCCTGGTCATCCTCATCTCGTTCGTCCTGCTGATGATCGAGTTCCGGTCGCTGCTGGTGCCCCTGCAGGCCGCCATCATGAACCTGCTGTCGGTGGGCGCCGCCTTCGGCGTTGTGGTGATGGTCTTCCAGAAGGGCTGGGGTTTGTCGCTCTTGGGCATTGACAAACCGCTCTTGGTTGAGTCGTGGGTACCCCTGATGATGTTCGCCATCCTCTTCGGGCTCTCGATGGACTACGAGGTCTTCCTCATGTCCCGCATCCGCGAGGGCTGGCTGGATACGAAGGACGCACACAAGTCGGTGGCAATCGGTCTCGCCGGTACCGCACGCGTCATCAGCGCCGCCGCACTCGTGATGGTGTTCGTGTTTCTGGCCTTCGTGCTCGAGCCCAATGTCGTGGTGAAGATGCTGGGCGTGGGCCTTGCCACCGCCGTGCTGTTGGACGCCACCATCGTTCGCCTGATGCTGTTGCCCGCGGTGATGATTCTCATCGGAAAGGGCAACTGGTGGCTGCCCCAATGGCTCGACCGCATCATCCCCGGCGATAAGAAGAAGACCCCCGCCACCTGATCGCAGGCGGACGGGGGCCATTCCCCTGATCGGCTATCCCGCGCTGATGGCAGAGGGCTCGCCGGTACCGCTGGCGCAGAAGCCGTACGACGCCGTGCTGGCTCCGGGCTGGATCACCATCGACCAGTCGGCCGGGGTCACCGTTACCGAGGTACCACTACGCACCGCCGTGCCACTCCAGCTTTCGTTGATGGTGGCCGTTGATGGCAGCGTGAAGCGCAGCGTCCAGTTGCTGGATGCCGCAGTGCCCGCGTTGCGCACGGTGAACGATCGGCAGAAGCCTCCAACCCACGCGGAGTCCTTACTCACAGTTGCCGCAAGCACCACGCCGCTGGGGGCAGACCCGATCGTCTACAACACCAACAGACCACACACCGCTCACGGCGACCAGACACCAGCCGAGTTCGCCGCGGCGTTGACCACCATCAACGAACGAGAAGTCGCATAGCGCTTGGACCACTCGACGGGTCCCTCTCACCTCCACCTCGTATAGACGCACACGTTGGGGTCTGTCCCCACGTCACACCCACGTCACACGTTGGGGTCTGTCCCCACCTCGTAGTCCCCAC
>Ga0105050_10001970_pt1 | contig 29974 bp, 23 predicted proteins | sample FRY01_FD_78088 | JGI IMG/M metagenome (GOLD analysis project Ga0105050, IMG submission 78088) | Freshwater microbial communities from Lake Fryxell liftoff mats and glacier meltwater in Antarctica - FRY-01 | ecosystem: Environmental > Aquatic > Freshwater > Ice > Glacier meltwater ...
CGATAGATTTCTTGAATTCTATCAACAAGGTAGCGCTGTAACGTTTCAGGCCCCAAAATACGTAAAAGATCATGTAACACTGGAGTACCTGAAGTTATCTGATCGCCCACGCCTACCTTTTCACCCTCTTGAACGTTCAATTGCTTACCACGAGGGATCAAGTAATCGTAAGAAACATCACCAGCAGACACCGTAACACGGCGCATACCACGTTGTAGCCCACCAAATGTTACCACACCACTGATGTCAGCAAGAATTGCAGGATCTTTTGGCGCACGCGCTTCAAACAGTTCAGCAATTCGAGGCAAACCACCGACGGTGATATCTTTTGTTTTTGAAGCTTCTACCGGAATCTTAACCAACATGTCACCGGCTTTAACAGCTTGTCCATCTTGCAGCGCAAGGTATGAACCTGTTGGAAGATAATAACGTATGATTTCTTCACCAAGTTTATCTTCAATGATAATCGCAGGTTGGTATTCTTGGCGCTTATGCCCAAGAACTACTACTTCTTTTTTCTGTGTTTTATCATCAAATTCTTCTTGAGTAGTCACATGGTTCATCAAATCAGAGTAACGAGCCACACCGCTGTATTCTGTTAATACCGCTTTTACGTTTAAATCCCAATCAGCAAGTTTATCGCCTACTTTAATTTGTTGGCCTTCTGTTACATACAAGAAAGATCCGTACTCAACTGAATGTTCTTGAACTTCACGACCGTCAAGCGACATAATAAGCACTCGTCCTTTTCTACTCATAACTACGTCGATACCGTCTCTGTTTTTAACAGTTCTCATATCGGGTAATTGAATAGTTCCTACATGCTTTGAAATAAAGCTTGATTGAGCAATACCACCGATAGCAATACCACCGATATGGAAGGTTCTCATAGTAAGCTGTGTTCCAGGTTCCCCAATTGACTGTGCAGCGATAATACCTACCGTTACACCAACGTCAACAATCTCACCCTTAGACAGATCGTATCCGTAACATTTTACGCATGCTCCACGCTTTGCCTGACAAGTCATAACAGAACGAACAAATACTTCTGTAACTGCTGCATGACTAATGACTTCCATTAATTCGCGCGTTACAATATCGCCCTGTTTAACTAACAATTCACCAGTCAAAACATCTTTTACATCCGCTGCTACAAATCGACCGTACACTCGTTGATGGAGTGGATAAACAGTTTCTCCACCTTCCTTAAGATCTTTAAGGGAAATATACCCCATCGACTTACAATCATTGACAGTAACCACAACATCTTGTGATACGTCAACCAAGCGTCTTGTAAGATACCCAGAGTTCGCTGTTTTAAGCGCAGTATCAGCCTGTCCTTTTCGAGCTCCGTGAGTAGAAATAAAGTATTCATACACACTAAGACCATCTTTAAAGTTAGCTTTTACCGGAGTTTCCATAAGATCACCAGATGGTTTTGCCATCAAACCACGCATACCAACAAGCTGCTTAATTTGATCATTTGTACCACGCGCACCAGAATCAAGAAAGATAAACACCGAGTTAAACGGTTCATTTTTTCCATCTTTATTTTCAAATGCACGCACATCTTGGGCTTTAAATTCTTTTACCATCGAAGTAGAAATATCCGCTGTCGCATGTGACCAGGTACTGATCACTTTGTTGTAACGTTCACCGTTGGTAATAACACCATCGCGGTACAACTTCTCAATACGGGCAACTTCTTTTTCTGCTTTTGCGATAATAAGGTCTTTACCTTCAGGAGACACAAGGTTTGCGATACTTAAAGAAATACCACTTACCGTTGAATAGTAAAAACCGAGTTTTTTAATCTTATCAAGACAAATAACTGTTTTTTCAGCACCGAACTTGTAATAAATTGTTTCAATCAACTTACCAAGATCTTTTTTCTGCAAGATTTTATTAACCCAGGCAAAATCAGATCCTTCTGGAAGCGATTCATACACAATCACACGGCCTATAGTAGTGTCAACAATCTGATTAGCAGATCCAAGACGCAACTTTACACGTGCATGCAATGCAACACTACCGCACTGAAACGCAGAAACAACTTCTTTAATGCTAGAAAAAACAATACCTTCACCTTTGGTATTCCAACGTACTTTGGTCAAATAATGAAGCCCCAAAATCATATCCTGAGAAGGAACAGTAATAGGACGACCGTTTGAAGGAGACAACACGTTCTTTGCAGACAAAATCAAATTTTGCGCTTCAAGAACAGCTTTGCTACTCAATGGAAGATGCACCGCCATCATGTCTCCGTCGAAATCTGCGTTGAATGCAGAACAAACGAGAGGATGAATGGTGATAGCTTTTCCATCAACCAAAATAGGCCAAAATGCTTGAATACCTAATCTATGCAAGGTTGGGGCACGGTTAAGAAGAACTGGTCGCTCTTTAACAACTTCTTCAAGAACATCCCATACTTCAGGAACACTGTCTTCAACCATCTTTTTTGCGACGCGCAAGTTAGGCGCGATTTCTCGTCTTAAAAGACCTGCATAGATATATGATTTGTAAAGTTCCAATGCCATCTTCTTAGGAAGACCACATTGTGTAATTTTAAGTTCAGGATCAACAACGATTACAGAACGTGCCGAATAGTCAACGCGTTTACCCAACAAGTTTTGTCTGAAACGACCTTGTTTTCCGCGTAACATTTCACTCAATGACTTTAAAGGACGCTTGTTTGAACCACGAACTGGTTGTCCACGTCTTCCATTGTCAATAAGCGCATCAACAGATTCTTGTAACATACGTTTTTCGTTCTTGATGATCACAGAAGGAGCTTCAATCTCCATCAAACGACGAAGACGAATATTTCTATTGAGTACACGGCGGTACAGCTCATTCAGATCAGAGCTTGCAAAACGTCCACCTTCCAATGGAACCAAGGGACGTAAATCCGGTGGCAATACTGGCAATGCTTGCATCACCATCCATTCTGGACGTAAATTAGCATGCGCCAAATTCGTAAAAATACGAAGACGACGAATGATTTTATGACGTGTTGCAACTGAACCGGTAGTTTTATAATCGTCTTTTAATTTATGTATTTCAGCATCCAAATCAATTCTTGAAAGCATTTCCCTAATTGCTTCGGCGCCGCTTTCAGTCTTAAATGTCATATCAGCAGGATTTGCATCCAAATAGTCTTCAATTTCAAAACTAGTTAACAAAGTTTTTTGTTTATACGGCGAATCACCTTGTTGAATAACAATGTTAACATCAAAGTAAATTACACGCTCCAAGTCTTTAATGGCCATATCCATAATAAGACCGAGATAGCTTGGGATACCTTTGAGGTACCAAATATGCACAACAGGAGCAACTAACTCAATATGCCCCATACGTTCACGACGAACACGGGATTGAATAACTTCAACACCACATTTTTCGCAGGTAACGCCACGGTGTTTCATACGTTTGTATTTACCGCAGTTACATTCCCAGTCCTTTACAGGACCAAAAATACGTGCACAAAATAGACCATCTTTTTCTGGCTTAAGCGTTCTATAGTTTATGGTTTCAATTTTCTTTACTTCACCATAAGAAAGAGAACGAATTTTATCAGAAGAAGCCAATCCAAAACGAATCGCATTAAATTGCGTTACGTTCATATGCTCTCTGAATCTCTCCAGAATTTGATTATTCACTGACTTCCTCCTTGCCAATCTTGCACAGATCTACTTGCAAGCCCAAACTTTGCAACTCTTTAATCAACACATTGAACGATTCAGGCAATCCTGGTTCAGAGATATCATCACCTCTGACAATAGACTCGTATACTTTGTGGCGACCGACAACATCATCCGATTTGTATGTCAACATTTCCTGAAGTGTATATGCCGCACCATGTGCTTGGAGTGCCCATACTTCCATTTCCCCAAGACGCTGGCCACCAAACTGAGCTTTACCGCCCAATGGTTGTTGAGTAACAAGCGAATATGGTCCAACAGAACGAGCATGCAATTTATCATCAACCATATGATCAAGTTTCATCATATACATGGAACCAACAAGAACTGGCTGATCAAAGAACTCCCCAGTACGTCCATCACGTACCATGAATGTTCCTGTTTCAGAAAGCCCTAAGTCTTTCAACATAGGTTGAATATCAATATCAAACTTTGGCCCCTCAAATACGGGAACTTTAAAGTGTAACCCTGAACGCGAAATTCTACGCGCAAGTTCCATAATCTCTTCTTGGCCGCTTGTTTTTTCATAATTCTTAATAAATTCTTCATCAAAGCAATGTACTAAGAATTTCTTAACAGCGTCGTAAGCACCATCTTTAAGAACTTTCTCAAGCTTTTCTCCGAGCTTTCTGCCGACAAACCCAAGTGTTGTTTCAAGAATCTGTCCTACGTTCATACGAGAAGGGATACCCAGTGGATTAAGCACAACGTCAACAGCTGTTCCATCATCGAGGTATGGCATATCTTCACGGGGAACAATGTTAGAAATAACACCTTTATTACCATGACGACCTGCAATTTTGTCACCAACAGAAATATGTCGTTTATGTGCAATAAACACCTTAACCATCTTAATAACACCAGACGGTAATGGGTCACCTTTTTTAAACTTATTAATCTTTTCTTCACGTAATCCATCAAGAACATGTTTTTGAATTTGGTATGAAGAGACAATACGCTGCATTTCCTCATCAACAGTTTTATCTGAAGATTTCAATTCAAAAATAGCTTCAAGATCAAGTACGCCAACTTTCTTGCCATCAAACAAATCTTTACTCAAAAGATCTTTGTTTGCTTTTCCTGTTGGTTTTTTACCATCAAGAACAGATACAATTTTTTCAACTGTCATAAGACGCAAGAACTGAATATGTTGATCAAAATCACGTTCAAGTGAAGCAATCTGCTTCATAACTTCTTCTTTGTAGCGTTTATCCTTGCGAATACCGCTTCGTGAGAAGATCTTAACTTCAACGATCATTCCTTCAACCCCAGGTGGTACGCGCAATGAAGTATCTCTTACTTCACGAGATTTTTCACCAAAGATTGCTCGTAACAATTTTTCTTCTGGAGAATACTGTACGTCACCCTTGAGAGTAACTTTACCCACAAGAATATCGCCTGGTTTTACACGTGAACCAATTTTAATAATTCCGTCTTCATCTAGACCTTCCAACGCAGATTCACCGACGTTCGGAATATCACGGGTTATCTCTTCAGGACCGAGGGTTGTATCACGCGCATCAACCACGTACTCATCAACAGTGACTGAAGTAAAAACATCATCAGAAACAAGACGTTTATTTAAAACAATCGCATCTTCAAAGTTGTAACCATGCCATGGCATAAACGCAACAAGTACGTTCTTACCCAAAGCAAGTTCACCATCTTCAACAGATGAACCATTGGTAAGAACATCGCCTGCTTTTACCACTTCACCGGTTTTTACAATCGGTTGTTGATGAATCCAAGTACTCATACTAGAACGTTTGAATTTTCTTAAATGATAAGTCTCTACTCCAAGAGCCATCCAATCATCAAAGCTAGAAAACTCATCTTGGTTGGCTTGGATAATAATTTTATCAGCAGCTACATACTTAACAACACCATCATGTCTTGCACGAATAACCGCGTTCGACGATTTAGCAATTTCTTTTTCCATGCCTGTACCAACAAGCGGTGCTTCTGTTTTAATAAGCGGCACTGCTTGGCGTTGCATGTTAGAACCCATCAATGCACGGGATGCGTCATCGTGTTCCAAGAATGGAATCAAGGCTGTAGATACAGAGACTAACTGCTGAGGAGACAAGTCGATACAATCAACTTTTTCTGCTTCAACAAACTTAAAGTTACAGTCATGTCGCGCAACTACCGTTGGTGCAGTAATAAGTGTTTCTCCGCGGCCAACAGAATCTGCCTGCGCGATATAAAGACTATTTTCCTCAAATGCATCAAGGAACATAACTTCGTCTAAAATCTTTTTATTCTTTACCGGACGATAAGCAGTTTCAATAAACCCAAGGTCATTAACTGTCGCATAGGTTGAAAGAGAAGAAATCAAACCAATTGTCTGTCCTTCTGGTGTTTCAATAGGACAAATACGTCCGTAATGAGAAGTATGAACGTCACGAATTTCGAACGTTGCACGATCCTTCATTACACCACCGGGCCCGAGGGCTGAAAGGCGCCGTTTGTGCGCGATTTCTGAGAGCGGGTTTGTTTGATCCATAAACTGCGATAATTGACCGGTTCCAAAGAATTCTCTTAAAACTGCACTAAGCGGTTTTACATTAAGAAGATCTTGTGGCATCACGGTACCATAAGCTTCTTGCATTCTAAAACGTTCACGAACAATACGTTCGATACGCAAAAGACCAAGATAAACTTGGTTGCTTAAAAGTTCACCTACAAGACGAACACGTCGGTTACCAAGATGATCAATATCATCAAGTTCACCTTCAGCGCGTTCACGCAATCCGACTAAATATTTAACTGTTGCAATAAAATCTTCTCTTGCAAGCGTAGTAACAGTTTCAGGAACATTAAGTCCCATTTTTCTATTAATACGAATACGTCCAACACGAGTTAAATCGTAATAACGAGGATTAAAGAACATATTTTCAATGCGTTCTTTAACTTCATCAAGAGACGAGTTATCCCCTGTCCACACTTTTGAATGCAACTCTTTAAGAGCGTCATTGTAAGTACGACATGAATCATACGCAAGCGTTGTCGCTATAGTTGGTTGGAATACGTATCCAGAAGAAGATACTAATGAAAAAACAGCTCTGCCTACATGCTTTAAATGCTCATAGGTTGCTTGAGTGAAAGGTTGTCCTTGCTCTGCAAAGATTTCCCCTGTTTCTTCATCACTTACATCTGTCGCAAAAATACGATTGATCAAATGCTCCTGATCAAAAGTAATTCTTTTGACATCTGCAGATTGTAATTTTTTCAGAAGCTCTGCAGTGATTCGCTTTCCAGCAAATTCAGCTTCATGCTCTTCCGGCAACATTCCCTTTTCAAGACGATGTCCAATTAAGGTGTCATCGACTTTTGCAAAGAAATTTCCACGCTCTACAAAAATTTTATCGACTCCGTAGAACAATGGAATAATATCCTCACGCACTATTCCTAGCGCTTGAAGAAAAGTAGTTACCAATAATTTTTTCTTCTTATCAATACGAACGTACAAATGATCATTGCTATCAAATTCAAAGTCTACCCACGATCCACGCATCGGTATAATACGAGCGAGATAATATGGTCTTCCGCGAAGATCTTTAATCTTCTTACTTTGCGAAAATACCACACCCGGAGAACGATGCAACTGACTTACAACAACACGATCTACACCATTAATAAGAAATGTACCTTCATCTCCCAACTCAAAGCGGCCTTCTTTAGCCACAATGTCAGCCATAACTGGAACATCTGCGAAGAAAATATCTTGTTCTTTAATATCACGAACAACGCGATTTTTTCCTTCACCTTCCCAACTAATAAGCTGAACCTTTACCTTGAGCGGCATAGAGAACGTCTGACCATTAGCGCGACATTCATCAACAGTCATAGGTAACTGAACCGTCACTCGAGAAAGACATGTCGAGCAGGTTTTATAACGAGCCGTTTTAGGAGCAGATGGATCAATTGAAAGTCTAGAACATCCTGATTTTTTAGTGACTGAACAGGACCAAGTATACCGGTTCTCAATACCCTTGAGCTTACCACACGTACATGCCCAATTTCCCAGCTCATAACTGACAAATTCTAAAGAAAACTTGTCACCGTACTCGACTGGAAAAACATCACCCAATACCTTCTGCAACCCAACTGAAACCCGTTCTTCGGGTAAAAAGTCAAGTTGTACGAATTCATTGAATGAATTCGATTGAATCTCAATCAAATTGGGAACAGGAACGACTCCTCCTATTTGCCCAAACGTTTTACGAACAGTACCTTTGCCCACCTGCAGGCTACTCATTCAGCTGCTCCTTATGAAAAACGGCAATTCACCAAAAACCTACCCGCTTCATTACGAGGAGACTATGATAGCTCGACTTTAGCGCCAGCTGCTTCAAGAACTTCCTTCATCTTCATTGCATCAGCTTTTGCTGCAGATTCAGCAATCACTGTTGGAGCTTCTTCAACTGCTTTTTTAGCATCGCCGAGCCCAAGAGCTGGAACTACTTGACGTAGAGCCTTAATTGCCTTGATTTTGTCTGCGCCACATTCTTTCAAGGTCACTTTGTATTCTGATTTTTCATCAGCAACTGGAGCTACTGCTGCAACTGCTGCACCCGACATTGCCATTGCAACTGGAGCTGCAGAAACACCAAACTTTTCTTCGATAGCTTTCACCATATCAGAAAGTTCTAATACAGACATTTCACCAATTTGATCGATAATCTTTTCGTAAGATTTACCCGCCATTGTCAAACTCCCAACAAATAAACAAAAACCTTATATATTTTCTAAAATTACGCTGTTTGTTTCTTTTTCTCTTCAAGCGCACGCAAAGCGTACACAAGTTTCGCAATCACCTGGTGTAAAGAAACAACCAAACCACTGATTGGCGCATTCAATGTTGCTGCAAGCTGTGCAAGCAATACTTCTCGAGGTGGGAGAGATGCTATTCTTTTGACCGCATCTTGATCAAAAACGGATGACTCCATACAGCCTGCTACAATAGAAAACGCTTCATGCTCTTTTGCAAACCCACAAATTATCTTTGCAATAGCAGGAGCTTCCTTATGCGCAAATACTAACGCGATTTGCTTTTTCAAATACGGCTCAAGTTCTTGAGCGTATTCAGAATTTTCTAAAGCACGTTTCATTAAACGCACTTTTGCAACTTGAACCCTACCGCCTTCTAGGCGAACTTTTTCGCGCAATGTTTCAAGCTGTTCAACAGTTAAACCGTTTACATTAACAATAAACGAAGCCGAGCTATCGGTAAAACCGTCTTTGAGAATAGAAATCATTGCTTCTTTTTGTTGTCGATTCATGTCTTTGACTCCGCTATGCTATTTCAAGACATCGTCAGCGTTAACGCATGTACCAACGCCCATGGTAGAAGATAGCGTAACCTTTTTGATAAATTTACCTTTTGATGATGCTGGCTTAGATGAAGCCAACGCCTTCAAAAACACTCTTACATTGTCTTTAAGTTTTTCAGCGTCGAATGAAAGCTTTCCAAGAGAGAAATGCACAACTGCGCTTTTATCATTTTTGAAAAAAACACGGCCACTCTTTAACTCTTTGACGATGGTTGCAACTTCGAAAGTTACGGTGCCAACTTTTTTGTTTGGCAATAAACCGCGAGGCCCGAGTTGCTTTGCTAGCTTTCCAACAGTACCCATTACATCAGGAGTCGCAACAGCATATTCAAAATCCATCCATCCAGCTTCAATCTTACTAATAAGATCTTCAAGACCTACATGATCAGCACCAGCTTTTTGCGCCAAATCAGCATATTCACCCTTTGCAAAAACAACAACACGTGTTTTTTTGCCCGAACCATGAGGGAGAATTACTGATCCCCTTACAACCTGATCACCCTTGGAAGGGTCAATACCAACATTTACGTCAACGTCGACGGATTCGTCAAACTTTGCGTAGGCCTTTGTTCTTACAGTAGAAAGCGCCTCGTCCAAAGAACACACTTTAGATTTTTCGTGTCCTTCAACAGCACTTCTATAGTTCTTACCACGTTTCATAGCACTATTTCCTTACAAACAAAATCACGCACCTTCGACGGTGACACCCATGCTGCGGGCTGTACCAGCGACAATTTTTTTCGCGGCAGCAAGATCAACAGCATTCAAATCAGCCATCTTTACTTTTGCAATTTCTTCAAGATCAGATTGCTTTAAAGTTCCAACCATAATCGTATTCGGACGACCTGAACCCTTCTTAGCGTTCACCTTCTTTTTGATAAGCTCAGATGTTGGAGGAGTTTTAAGAATAAAATCGAATGTACGATTTTTATAAACAGTCACCACAACAGGAATTGTATCTCCCTTGCGACTTGCTGTTAGCGCGTTAAACGCCTTACAAAACTCCATCAAATTAACGCCTTGAGGCCCGAGAGCCGTCGCCACTGGAGGAGCTGGCGTAGCAGCACCAGCAGGAATTTGTATTTTTACTTTAGCTTTTATCTCAGCCATGCCCGACTCCTAGCCTTTCTACTTTTTAACCTGATCAAAGGCAAGTTCAACTGGCGTTAAACGACCAAAGATACTTACCATTACTGTTAATTTTTCACTGTCCTCATCAACTCTACTGACGATCCCTACAAATCCAGCAAATGGACCCTCTTTAATATCTACTTCAGCACCTTCAATAAAATCTTCCTGCGGTTTTGCTGCAACAGCAACTTCACCGCTGACTTGAGAAAGAATTCTACTGATCTCACTCTTTGACAAAGGAACAGGATCCTTGCCCCCTAAAAACTTTAAAACTCGTGGCGTAGAAGAAACAATTGCAAGAGTTTCAGGAGTGTTTTCCATTTCTACAAGAACATACCCAGGAAAAAGACGTTCGTCTTCCTGGTCTTCTTCAAGCGTAAACAAACTTTTTAATCTCGCAGATGGCAGCAAAACGCGGCCAAAAAGATCCTTTCCGAACTCCGCTATACGGCGCTCGAGATCTCTATGTACCGCTTCTTCGTAACCTGCATATACCTGAACCACATACCATCGTTTCATCGCACGATCAACTTTCTTCTCTACAAAGATAATATTCTCTCTGCCGCCTTTGCAAGCCCATAATCCAACAATCCCAAGTATATTGAAAATGCTGCTACAAGGCCCAAAACTACCAATGTCGACCCAAAGAGCTCTGCCTTAGTTGGCCAGATAACTTTTGCAAACTCACGCTTAACACCATCTAAAAATTGCAAACTATCTTTCATCTTCTACACCTTCTTCGACCGTCGACCCTTAAAAGTTGAATTTGGCAGGCCAGGAGGGACTTGAACCCCCAACCATCAGATTTGGAGTCTGCTGCTCTACCAATTCGAGCTACTGGCCTTCAACGCACAATGAAACTTATTTTGTTTCTTTATGAGCAGAGTGCTTTCGACACCGAGAGCAATACTTTTTTAGTTGCAACGAACCTACAGTTCTTGTTTTCGAAACTACTTGATGATAGTTGCGCTCTTTACACGTCCCACAAGAAAGACTCGTAGTAACTCTATTTTTTGCCATTATTTGAAACCTTTACACAGATCTCTTTATTAATTGATACCTGCTACACCAAACCAGTTACTTTTTTAAGTATTCTGGAGCCCGCGATCGGATTCGAACCGATGACCTCTCCCTTACCATGGGAGTGCTCTACCAACTGAGCTACGTGGGCCAATTCATCGACCAAATACACAGACTTTCACCTAAGAGTAAAGCAAAAAGAGCAAAAAGACAAATCCTTTTTTACCCTTTAAAGAGCCTCTGTACCTGATTATTCACTTTTTCTTTTTTTAAAAGAGGGTTTATTTACTATTCAAGCTTCAAAAACAAGCTTAAACTCCACTTTTATTGTAAAAAAAAGTGGAGCTGGTGACTGGAATTGAACCAGCGACCTACTGATTACAAATCAGTTGCTCTACCAGCTGAGCTACACCAGCGACTATTTCAAAACACGTGATACCTTTTACCTCTGCATCAAAGCACATAAACTGGAGCGGGAAACGGGACTCGAACCCGCAACCTACAGCTTGGAAGGCTGTCGCTCTAGCCAATTGAGCTATTCCCGCACGCTTTATTTATACGCTCCTACGCTCGCTTTATTTTCGCTTTCTTGACGCGAATGGTGGCGAGAGCAGGATTCGAACCTGCGAAGGCTGAGCCAGCGGTTTTACAGACCGCCCCCTTTGGCCACTCGGGAATCTCGCCGCAAGGTACACATGTCAAACTTTTTATTCAAGAACAAAAAGGATAAACCTTTTCTTAAATATTTTCAACCTCAAATTTAGAGTTTTTTTAGTTTTTGTCTAGTTGTTCTTTGAGAATTTCATGAACCTCGTCAACACAGCTTGAACAGCCGGTTCCTACTCCGAGGAAATTTGACAACTTTTCAAACGTGTCTTCACCCTGTTTGATCGCATCAATAATTTGTGAATACATAACTTCCATACACGTACATACCAAATAGTCGGGACGAGGCTTACAGCAGCTTCCACCATCTTTTTTACAACAACTCATTTTTTAAAAACCTCTGAATAATTTCTCTATATAATTCTTTTTCTTTTAAACTCGCATGCAAATGTTTTGTATCGGTAACGACAGCATAAATCTGATTATTTTCCAACGCCTCAAAACAAGCACTCCATTCATGCTCTGAAATAAAAAAATCTTCTGTCCCATAAAAAAACAAAATTGGCGCTTTTACCTCTTTTAAAAGATTTTCAAGAAGTAATTCTTCAAAACTCGCATTCATTATCGTGCGCAAAAACCATTCCATGCCAGTCCAGCGAATCATAGCCTTCAACCAGGAAGAAGTCTCTTTTTTCCCTTTTGTCCATGCAGCATAAGGATCTTTGATACTTATCTGTATGGCTGATTGTAACGAAAGTGGAACACTATCAAGTATAAGAGAATCAAATCCTTTATTTCCCTCTTGTACCATCTGTCTTTGAGCAGCTGCAGCAAGAATTCCGCCGTAGCAACTTCCTAATACAGAGACCGATCTATATCCACGTTGACGCCCCCATTTACATGCATTTATTACAGAAATCACCGGATCATCAAAAAACATATTATTTAAGGACGATGTAAAGGCACTCAGGCGACCCCATGCATACCTACTGTCTGACCACTGGCAGGGACAAATAACCACATCATACTCTTTTAAAATTCCCGCAAATCTTATTTGATGCTCAAAAAGCGCTCCAAAAGGAGGAATAACAATAACTAAATCAGCACTGTTTCGTTTTAGCAAAACGCCTGACAACTGCGCACCTGACTGCCCTTGAAATAGAACAGACTCAACTGATTCTTCCGATAGAATACAATCTACGTCTTTTTGAAAAAAAACTGAATTATTTAGCCAAGTATGCGCATCTTTAACCTGTTTATGCTCATGAGGAGTAAGCTCAGTCCACACCTGCAAAGAAGACTCTTTATCGATATTTAATAGGGAAATTCTTGCAGAAAGGGAAAATGCCTGTGCAACAAAAAAAATTAAAAGAAAGATACGCATCTATAAACCTCTCATTTAGAGTGAGCAGGCCTTTAGTATACCATGGTATTGAAAAATCGAAAATGCCCTTACTTAATTTCTGAAAGAATCATCTGACGGATATCCTCTGTCTGACCATAGTTTAAGGCAATACACAGCGTGCGCTCCTTAAGAAGCGGAAGTATTACCTCGGGCCACTCAATAAAACACCAGCTATTAGGACGGTAAAGATATTCGTCAAATCCGGCAACAATGAATTCGTCCAATGAAGGAATTCTATACAAATCAAAATGGTAGATCGTCTTATTATTAGGCAGATGATACACTGAAACGTACGTATATGTCGGACTTTGCACAGGACCAGTAACTCCAAGGTGCTTTAAAACAGACTGCACAAGCGTTGTTTTGCCTGCCCCTAACGGGCCGCTTAACGCAAAAACAGCTACATCCGCGGTACGCGCGGCGAGTTCTTGGGCAAATACTGGCAGATCAGCTTTATATAAAATTTTTTCCATACTCATAATTTATCAATTTTTTTAGATTTATTCTTCTCTTTTTTTGAAATCTGCTGACTTTTAGGCTGTTGGCGGGCCGAAAGCCAGTAGTCTTGCTCGTCTGATTTTGCCCCTTTAATAAAAGAAGCCCCCTGATGCATCAACGTGTCAAGCTCAGGGTTATGATCCTGGGATAACTTAATAACACCTGCGTCTTTATGCATTTCTTCAGTAGGTTTGAAAAAAGCTGCTTTTACTTTTTCATAAAATAATTCTGGATCAACTGACTCCGCACCGTACTCTTTGACTGCCATGCAAATCTCTCTATCAGCAGTAACTACCATAATTTCCTTTTGATAATGCGCTTGCACGTAGCCTATAATTACATCATCAGCTGTTGACTGATATCCTGAAAAGATAACCCCGACGCCCTTTTGCCGTTCTTTAACAGGACCAGCAGAAGATCCTCCATCAAACACAATCGTAATTTTATGACCCCTTTTTAAAATATACCGCCCTAACAAGTTCACCAACGCAGTCCGTTGTAATTCTGAAATCTCTAACGCAGGCGCTATACGTTTTAAAAGGTTATACCCATCTATAATTATATACATTCATCCCTCATTTTTTACCCCATTTTCTTAGTATAACTATTTATCGGTTGCAAACAAAAATAACCGCAGGTATCTTTAGAAACAGGGTACTGTAATACGGAGTGCATAACTATGTCGCACCTTATTGCCATGAGGCAACGACTTAAAGCAATTGAGACTATAAAAAAAATTACCAGCGCGATGCGTTTGATTTCTCGTTCTTTCCATACGCGAATGAACAAAAGAAAAATTGCGCTTGATTCTTACCACACGGGCGTACAAACACTTTTTGAAAAGCTCAAAAAACATTCCAGTAAATGGGATCCCGAACTCTTTTTCCCACAAACAGTTCGCCCCAAAGAACTCTATATTATTATAGGCGCTCAAAAAGGACTCTGTGGCAATTATAACGCAGAACTTACTTATTGGATTAAAAAGCAACGCGCAGAACTCGATGCAAAGCAGGTAACCATTATTGCCATTGGTAAAAAAACTCACGAAGAACTTAAGAAACACAATCTTTCTGCACAAGTGCTTGAAGAACTTAAAGTGGGAACTCTACCTTTACTTACAGACACACTCATAAATCTCATCACCACAGCTAAGCCTTATTATTCACACGTAAAATTAATCTACAGCGCTCCAGAATCATTTTTTGTGCATCGCTTTCACACATTACCACTTATTCCTTTTGCGCAAGAATCGCATACTGCTGATACTGAAGATGGCTCTTTGTCCCTTAATAACCCTCAAACAATCCTTGATAAATTAGCACACATGAGGTTACATGCTGCCCTTTATGAAGCGCTTTTTAATTCACTATTAGGCGAACAATCCGCACGCTTTATCGCCATGGATGGAGCAACACGCAACGCAAACTCACTCCTTGAAACCATGAAACTTGAATACAACAAACTTCGTCAAGCAAAAATCACCAAAGAACTTACTGAACTTACTCCCAACTTTCAAAATTAATAAGCTCTTAATAACCTCTTAATAAGCTCATTCATATTTTTTATTGAAAAATAACGATCTAATTGAGTATTCTTAAATAGAAAAGATGTTAATGATTTTAACGGAGGTTATTATGAAAAAATTATTTTTTATTCTTGCTCTTACAAGTCTCTCAAGGTTTACAACACTTTTAACTTCAGAAACCACTAACTGCCCGACACCCAGTGGAACTTATTTCCGTAGTTGTAAGTGTAGCTATCCAATCTCTCTTAAAGGTGAAAAATGTCAATTAAAATGTAGCTGCAAAAGACCAGATACGCGCGACAAAACAGGATATGTGAAAACTAATCGCCCTACAGAAACCTCTTTTATCTATGAAAATAATAGCCTTATCGAGTTGAGTAATGAGAATGGAAGACTAGAGTTAATAAAAAAATGATGTAAAAACCTTGAGCCATAACGGAATAATAGATTGTTATTAATACTATAGTCGGGCATAGTTGCCATACGGACTTAAAAGAGGAGGTTATCGTGAAAAAATTACTATTTTTAGGTTGCATATTTTTTACACTTATATCGCTACACGGTAAAACGGTAAAATGCCCACTCCCAACTAGAGCAGCATACAATCCCAATCGCAACCGAAGTACTGAATTAATAAAATCCTATCTTGACACGTGTGAGTGCGACAAGCCAGCCTTTGATAAAAATAAATAAAAATGTGTATTACAGTGCGACTGCTATAAGCCTTATCTATTATTCGACGTAAAAAACTCTGCAAAAAATACCTATGGCGACAGAATAATAAGTTCAATCGACTATACACTCAAAGAGGCTGGAAATATTCTTGTAATCAACAAATACGGCGTACTGACCATCTATGGCAAATAAACATAAAGTATTTATAATCAGTGCACGATAAAAATAACTATCTACTCATGTAAATCAATAATAGCACCTAATGCTCGCAGCTTTACTTCTAAATGCTGATACCCACGGCGCCAGTGACTAATACCAGTTACAGTCGTTGTTCCTTTTGCTGCAAGGCCTGCAAGTACTAATGCGCACGATGCACGAATATCACTTGCAATAACATGCGCTCCATACAAGTCATCAACGCCACGAATGGTTGCGACACCGTGTTCAACCTCAATTTGAGCACCCATTTTTGCAAGTTCACGCACATGCATCAAGCGGTTTTCAAAGACTGTTTCTTGAATTTTACTCGTCCCACGAATCAACGTAAGCGCTGACATGATAGGCGCTTGTAAATCTGTAGGAAACGAAGGATATGGCGCAGTGCGAATAGAAACTGGATGTGTTCTTTTACCTGCACGTAATTTTACACCAACACCATCTTTACCAATAAGTATTGTATGCCCCATTTCTTGTAACTTAGTCAAAAACAATCCCATTGCATGTGCAGGTGCTTCTGGCAAATCAATGTAACCACCGGTAATTGCACCCGCAAGAAGCAATGCCCCTGCTTCAAGGCGATCTAACATAACTGCATGTTGTATTGGCTTTAATTCTTTAACGCCAACAACTTTAATCGTTGCAGGAACCTCGATGCTAATATCTGCACCCATTTTTTTAAGTACATCAAGCAAATCAAAAACTTCTGGTTCAAGCGCGGCATTAATAACGCGTGTTGTACCTTCTGTTAACGTTGCAGCCATTACCAAATTTTCTGTTGCACCGACACTTGGATATTCAAGTAATAAATTACGATGTTGTAACTGCGCTGTAGTGGCAGTTAAAAGACCTTCTTCTTCTTTAATCTCTACGCCCATTTTTATAAAATTTTTCAGATGATAATCAATGGGACGCTCACCCAAAACGCAGCCACCTGGAAGTGCAAGTTCAGCTTTCTGAAAGCGTGCAAGAAGTGGACCAAGAATTAAGATAGAAGCGCGAAATTTATTCATAATCTCAGGACTTACTTGGTATCCCTCAAGATGAGTTGTATCAACTTCAAGTGTGTTAGAATCCTCATCAAAAAAAACTTCCGCGCCTAACTCTACAAGCAGCGCGACCATATGAAACACATCATCAGAAGCAGGAATATTAGACAACGTTGATTTACCACGAGTCAAAACAAGCGATGCAATCGTTACTAACGCTGCATTTTTTGCGCCATTAAGACTTGCTTGACCTTCTAGTCCAAGCGATTGTTCGATTAATAAATATGCTGGCGCTTTTTTAGAAGTAGTAACATCAAACGGTTGTACTTCCCAGGCCCCTGAAGTTTGCTGCATTGGGATTCCTTAATTTTAAAAAAGAGTTACTCTAATTATATGAAACTAACCTCAACTCACGTTAGTGTATACTAGGGTATAAGCGTTTACAATCATCTTCTTTCTTTCACAGCTGACAAAGGATAACTATGATGCAGACAGCACCAAAAAAAGGAGCTTTGGAGGTTATTTGTGGACCAATGTTTTCGGGAAAATCAGAAGAACTTATGAGGCGACTGCGTAGACTGATGATTGCCAAAAAAAATGTTTTGGTATTTAAACCAGTCATCGACACGCGCAGGGGCGTTGAGCAAGTTACCTCTCATAATGGTAATAAAATGGGCGCAATTCCTGTGCAAAACCCCCATGCAATTATTGAATTAGTCACTCACAATATTGATATTGTCGGCATTGACGAAGCACAATTTTTCTCGCATGAACTTATTAATGTACTTATTGAACTTACCGATGCAGGAAAACACGTGCTTGTTGCAGGATTAAACCTTGATTTTCGCGCAGTTCCATTTGGCTCCATGCCCATACTTATGGCAATGGCAGACACTGTTACAAAATTAAGCGCTATTTGTATAACTTGTGGAAACGATGCTTTTTTTACTCAACGGCTTGTTGATGGAAAACCTGCAGCATACGAAGATTCTCTGATTAAAGTTGGCGCGGAAGAAGCGTATCAAGCACGCTGCAGAAACTGTTACGTAATCGATAAAAGAGCAGTATGGCAAAGCACTCTGTAAAATTCTTATGTTCTAATTGCAGTCACCAATCTGCAAAGTGGATCGGCTGTTGCCCTGGATGTCAGGAGTGGAATAGCTTTGTGGAAGAAAAACCGGCTGCGCTTTCTGGTAGCCCTGGCTTACTTTTTACAAAAAACATTCGCTCTCTTGAAATGAAGACGCTAGACCAGGTTGCAACAACCACCCATACGCGAATGCTTTCGGGAATTGGAGAATGGGACACGGTACTTGGCGGTGGCATTATGCCCGGATCGCTTTTGGTGCTTACGGGCGATCCTGGCATTGGAAAATCAACGTTGCTTCTTCAGGTCGCTCACAAACTAGCGGAGAACCATTCTGTATTTTATTTTTCTTCCGAAGAATCACTTGAACAAGTAAAAGCACGTGCAACACGTATTGAAAGTCTTAATAACAGTCTTTTATTTTCTGATCAGGCGCAAATTGAAGCAATTTTGCAAACATGCCAAGAACAGAAACCTGACATTGTTATGATTGATTCCATCCAAAACTGCTTTTTATCAGAAGCTCATTCATACCCCGGTACCATTGCCCAATTAAGAGAAACATCATTTGCACTCATGCGTCTTGCAAAGGAACAACGCATTTCAATTATCATTACCTGCCACATCACCAAGGAAGGCCAAATGGCAGGACCTAAAACACTTGAGCACATGGTGGACGGAGTATTTTATTTGCAAGGTGATGATCGCTGGAATACTCGTATTTTGCGTAGTGTAAAAAATAGATTCGGACCAATTAATGAGCTTGGATTTTTTGCAATGAAAAGCTCTGGTCTTGAAGAAGTCCCCCACATCAATCAATATTTACTTGATGAATCTTCAGAAGCACCAGGATCTATGATAGTCGGTTGCCAAGAAGGATCACGCGCCTTACTACTAGAAATTCAAGCACTAGTTATTCCAACAAAATATGGAGTTCCGCAACGAGTTATTACGGGTGTAGACCACAAACGTGTTGTCCTCATCGCGGCAATTTTAGAAAAATATCTACAAATAAAACTCAGCATGCATGATATTTTTATAAAAGTTGCAGGCGGTCTTAAAATTACCGAAAGTGCCTCTGATCTTGGCATTGCACTAGCATTACTTTCGAGCTATTTTCAGCAAGCACTTCCTAAAAAATCAATCGCTTTGGGCGAGCTCAGCTTGACTGGTTCTATTAAAGCAATTCAAAATAGCGAACGCTATATTAAAGAAGCACAAAAATTTGGCATTAATTCCATCTTTATTGCAGGAAAACAAACAAGCTCAGTTACGTGTAAAAAGCTCCACAGCGTCTACGAACTTCTTTCTCTTTTTAGCGCTCCAGAAAAAAATGTAAATTAATTCGCATGAAGATTTCTTGATATTCTCTCTCCAAATAGAAAATAATCATTTAATCACTTTATGCTTTTTATATATTCTTTTCAAAAGAAGTAAAATAGAGTATTATGGCGGTCCGTTAAACCTTTTAATCCATAGGTGGTTTTTTACAATGAAGTATCTGTTACATTTGTTATTAGTACTTGGAATTTCTGCTCCTATAATTTCCTCAGAACGAGCTACCCCCTCCCATGAAAAAGGTATACCATCAAAACAACGCTCCCAAAGCGCTAGTTGTGGACCAGATGGTAAGTTTTCAGAAAGAGAAGTACAAATTGCCTTTGAAAAAATTGCCGCTGCAAAAAAATCATTAGACGCGGCCATAGATGAGGAAAAGTCTTTAAAAAGAATCACGGGGTTTGAAAGAACAGTAGACTTAAATAATCTTCTTAATGAAGAAACACCCGAAGATTTATTCTACAAAAAAAACGAGCTTCTTTCTGATGCAGGAAAAGGATGCTTTTTCTTTTTACTCATCAAACTGGGAATTCCTCAGAAAACTACCCCTTCCAAAAAAAATCTTATAGAATTATTAGATCTTTATAATAAACGAAAATCAGACCGCTCACAATCAGTCCCGCCCGCTATTATTAAAGAGTCTTCTTCTGCTACCCAGACAAGTAATCTTGCTAAACCTCTAGCAAAAAGAAACAGAATACCTTCTTGCTTTTAAACATTTATAAGGAGATGTACATGCACAAAAAAATCCTTTTTTCGCTCCTACTTTGCACATCTCCTCTGTTAGCCGCACAAAAACGTTTCAATGAAGACGAAAATGGAAAGCCTTTTTCAAAAAGCTCAACTTGCCAATACCTTCAAAAAAAACTTTTAGACCGACAACAACTTCTTTTGAAAAATGATTCCGAAATCAGCACGTTTCTTTGTGCACGACTCGCACTGCTTATCGCTCAATTAAATGCACTACAAGTGGATAGTGCCGCCGTAGATAGAATACAAGACGATAGCATCCGCAAAGAAATTCAATTTACAAAGGCGCAGATAATACTTCTTGAATCAGTGACCACTAAAAAAGCTTGACTATTTGAATAAAAAAAAATTAACATAGTTCTATTATTATCTTTTTATTTTTTTCAAGGGGGATCTATGAAAAAAATACTCTTAAGAATCTATGATTCGTCTTTATGGGTTATTCTACTCTGCCCATTACTTCTCATTTAAATACAAGGGGTGGCAAAACTACCCCTTAATTTTTATTACACAATTAGCACGTCATCTTAAAAAGAATTTTTCTCATATACTTGTAACAAGATCATATTTTTGATGTAATAGCCCAGAAAACAGTGAGTTCAACTACACTACTCTGAAGGAAAATCATGGTAAATCCACATGCTACAGAATCTTTTTTTTGGTTTGCAATTGTTCATACTGCCGCAGCATTAACAGTCGGTTTGGCCGGTGGAATTTTAATTGAAAAAGTTATAAATCGATGGACAGCCGCTTTAACGGAAGAAGCTGCTCTTGTCGGGCTCCTAGGTACCGCCGCAAAATATACAATATTTGGATTAGGATGTGTTTCTGCGCTTTCTGGATTAGGATTTCATGTTCAAAGTATTTTAGCAGGTATTGGGCTTACCGGTTTTGCAGTTGGATTTGCTCTTAAAGATGCGCTTGCTAATATCATCGCAGGTGTTTTTATCCTACTTTATAAACCCTTTAAACTCGGGCAGGATATTACCGTCTCATCTTTTAAAGGAAAAGTGAAAGATATCGATTTACGTTACACTCATCTTGAAAACGAAACTGATGTTGCTCTAATTCCCAACTCAGTGCTTTTTACTACTCTCATCTCAATTTCCAAAACACGTCAACAGTAAATAAAAATACTACATCATGCGATACACTTGGTTTTTATCCTACTATCCTATGATGTAGTACCTCACCTATGATCACGGAGAATCTATGTATCATCATGCGCTCTACGCACTACTTTCCCTTTCTCTCTTTTTTGATGCTAAGTCTTCAGTTATCGTAACCAAAGAGCTCTTACCTGACTTAGAAAAAAATTCATGTTTCTCTTTTTCTAAATCGTGGCACTATACGGCCCCTACATTTTCTTTAGCAAGCGAGCCGGAATGGATTTCACAGGTACCAGGAGCTTATGCACTAAGCTTAAAAAATACTTCTGTGTACGGTACTCATGGTGTTGTTTTGGTAGGCGATAAAATCTTGCAGGATTCTTTATGGATCTGGAGCCCCCTTTATCGTGCACCGCATGATATTTTTCCCATTCCAAAGGCACAAAAACTAAAGGGGACTCTTGCAACCATTGCTCTTGAAGGATCTTCAAATTACTACCATTGGATGATTGAAATTCTTCCACGTATTCACCTTCTTAAAACTTCAGGTTTTGCTTTTGATTTTTTATACACATGCCCGCTACGCTATTGTTTTCAAAAAGAAACACTTGCTGCCCTTGGTATTAAAAAAGAACAAATAATCGAATCTACCCCCGCCACTCATTTGGCACCTGATAGACTTATCTTCCCTTCTCAAGCAGCCCGATCTTGCGTAACACCGCAATGGGTTATCAATTTTTTGAAAGATACCTTTCTTAAAGATTACATTCCAAAAAATAGTAAAAAGCGTATCTTTGTGAGCCGTTCACACTCATCCATTAGACATATTGTTAACGAAGATGAAATCTTCGCTCTCGTGGAGCCGTATGGCTTTAAAAAAGTTTATTTAGAGAAGATGAGTGTGACAGAACAAGCAAGGCTTATCCATGAATCTGAAATTATTATTGGTACTCATGGCGCAGGCATGGTCAACATTGTCTTTGCCACACCGGGCACAGTCATCATAGAACTTTTTCAAGAGCATCTTGACTCAACCTTTTTTGAATTAAGTACCACCATGGAACTGCAGTACCATTGCGTCAAAACAGAACGCATTCCAGAGCTCAGTCAAGAAAACGTAGATATACGTTATAAAAACACGTTTATAGAGATAGAAAAACTTAAAAGAACCCTCATACCCCTTCTTGAAAAAATCACACACACCCCGCCCTCCTTGTAAAATTTCACCGCCGGAAGGGGCTAGACTCTTTATAATTTAGGAGTATACTCGGCCAACGGAATATTTGTTGCATCAATCACTGAGAACTCTTGCAAGGAAAATAGATCTTGTAAGAAATACTCCATAATTAAAAGGCTCGCAATGGAATACACTTTACTAAAAGGGTTTTCCCTTCTGTCCCCCTTCATCCGTGCAGCCATATTTTTAGGAGCCGGATGGCTTGCGGGGCTTTTTGCTCAAAAAATAGTCCATAATTGGGTAACCTCTCATGACACTGACCCCTCGGTTGTTTTGCTCCTAGGGAGTGCAGTGAGATATACCTGTTTTATTGTAAGCTGCGTCTCAGCTTTTTCAACACTTGGTGGAGAAATTCAAAGTATTATAACGGGGTTTGGGTTTACTGGCTTTGTGGTAAGTTTTGTTCTTAAAGACACCATCGCAAACATTATTGGAGGAGTCTTTATCCTTATTTACAGACCATTTAAAATAGGACAAGAAATTAAAATAAACTACAATAAAAGCGGAATGGGTGAAGGAATAGTAACAAAAATAGATTTACGCTACACACATCTTCAAAATGGTAACGAAACAGTACTCGTTCCCAATTCTGTTCTTTTTACCAACTCAATAGCTATTGTGCAAGCGACTGAAAAAAGTAGCTTTTTAGAAATAGAAAAAAATTAAATTTTACGTATTTTACTAACTCGTCGGGATTGCAATAGGTACTATGCAATTCCAGCGAACCTTTTCGATAATGGATTTCTCTGCCTATCAAAAAGAGATTGAAAAAGAGAAACTTTCTTTTTTGCTAACTTCTTTCTAAGCCGTTTTATTTTTCTTAGATTATCAAATAAAGTAATACGCTTGATAAAAAGAGTAAGTTGTTCCTTTTCTAAGAATTCCTTTTCAGAGTCAAAGAACTCAACGCGCTCATTAAGCAAAAATGCCAACATTTTGTATGATTCATACAACTGATTATTTAAAGCCAGACAATCGCTGATTGTATCTTCTGAAAGCGTAATGAGACTTTCACTACCCTCTTTTAATGCTGCACCAACTTTATCAAGACACTCTAGTGCTTCTAAATCACTATCTTCACACTCAGACGCATCATGCGCTGCGCTAAATTCTAACCATGCCTCATACAAAAGACTTCTCCGCGTTAGTTTTGCCTCTTGTCCAGTCCCTTGCATGAGCGTACTTCCATAGTCGCAAGGAAGAAAGGTGCTTAGCAAAGAAACAAGATCAGTTGCTTTTCTCTCAGTGCAATAAAACATAAATGTTCGGATTGAATGCATATCCGAAGTAGAAAGCGGTATCCCCTCCACTGAAAGTTCTTCAGACTTCTGCTCGCGGAAGCGTGCGAAGGGATCGAGCCCCTCAGAGAGTGCTTTTTGGACAAATACGCACAATTCTTGCCGCTGAGATTTATTTAAATTAATGAGATTTTGTATAGGAACAGCAAATAAAGGGGGCTTGTTATAGGTCAGCGCTCCGGGGACACTATGGCTCAATCGATTACTGTAGCGTCCTTTATTTTTATCTATTTCAGAGTGCTGCAACAGCGCGAAAGCCAAAGTCCAATCCGCTTTCTTTATCGCGCAATACAAAGGAGACGTTTCCATTTGATAACCGTCATAGTACCTAATCTTTCCCACATTAGAATCAATTTTTCTCCCTCCTTCCACATCGCACCAGTTGAGCAAAAGCGCCGCCAAAGGATAATTCTGTTCCTTACAGGCGTGATACAAAGGCGATTCGGTGATCCTCCCCCCGCGCCTAGCAATTTCAATATAAGGAGATGCACCTGCTTGCAGCAGTTGTGAAGCACTATCAACTGCATCATCCAAACAAGCGTAGCCAAACAAAGGAGTTGTAATCCCATACGGAAGCTCTAACTCTGTTTCAAAAACACACTGTTTTTCATCGTCATTTAATTGACCCAAATAATCACGAACAAGTACCAAATCATTTTCATCGATCGCCCTTACCAAATCATTTATTACTTTCTCAGAGTCAAAAGGGACTTTAACTTTTAGCGAATCTTTATCAAAAAACTGCGCAGCATTTACGCTTATTATACTTAAGTATAAAATACTATATTTAATAACCTGTTTCACGACGTACACTAATCCTTTGCAATGACCATACTAGAAAAATAAAACTGGACATTACTCTTCTATTTTTTGAAATAAGTAACCCTCCCTCACAACACTCAATAATGTACCAAAACACTAATAAAAAAACTGATCGTAATTTGAAAAATTACTTCGAGTTTATTGTGCAGCCAAAAAACATAGTATCGATAATTATAAGTTAAAAAAACAGATACTACAAAAAAATAAGGACCGCGTATGAGCCAGTCCTTATACATATTTTTTTAAAGCTTCAAGTAGTCTATTCAGTTTACACTCGCGATAAAACTCTTTCACATACTATCTGAAATCACTCTCATCAGCCGAAGTGGGAAATAAAAATACTGATCCTTTTTCTATTTGTGCAGACAGTGCTTGATTTTGAAAAAAATGATCTGGGGTCAAAACCGCTGATCGAACTATTTCTCTTTTTTTAAGAACAACGCTAGAAAGATCTTCTGCAACATCCATCCCTAAAAAATGTTCTCCATCAACCGTTCTGTAAAGCTTTAAACGACTATCAAAGGAGCAAAAGTGATAAAGTAAATAAGCTTCATCTGTAAGAGTAGAGGTCACTCTATTTATTAATTGAAGTCTTTCAAACTCTTGCATCATATTTGGACGGAAATTAAAAGATGACTCGAACTTCTCTCTATTTGTTAGTTTAAGCGCTTCAAACTCTTTGGTCATATCTCGAGATCTTAGGTTAAAATCTTCCTCGAGTAAATCTTTAGCAAGCTTAGTTGCCTCTTTAAGCCGGACAAGAAATGATAAAATAGAAAAAGCCTCACAACGCGTACAACTTGGAATTACATTAAATCTTTTCCCCATTGCCTCAATTGCTTCAATAGATGACTTAATCTCTTTGTGTAAGCAGAAAACATCATTAGAAGATAATTCTTTCTGGGCACCGTAGGCTATTACTTTAAATTTTCTAAGATCTGAAAAAAAACGCTCTAAAAATTGAGCTCCCATGAATGGGCGAGGCGAAAAAGAATTTGGTAACGAACGGAAAGGAGTTTCAAAAAATCCTTCTTGCTGTAAAAACTGATCGCCTGAAGAAGAAGAAATATCAGCAGCTGAAGCATATCTTTGCACTGCATGCTGAGCCATAGGTCCTACCACCATCATAGGTAAAGCACGGACCGGTGAAGAAGGACCACTTTCACTTTCGCTGCCATCAAAGTTTTCATTATTGCCATAATCATTAACATTGCAACACCACATTGGTGAAGCAACTGAGAAAAACACAAAAAACATTCCTAAAATTCGACACTCCAATAACTTCATACTTTCTTCTCCGCACTTTTTTATAGTTTGATAGCAGCTATTATATCATATCTATAAAAAAAGCAAGAAACTGAAATTATTAGACTTTTTAGGCTTAAAAAATGAGCCCTGCATAATAAAAATTAGACAAAGAAAAAGGACAAAGTACTAGACTTTGTCCTTAATTTAACCTGGCAACACCTGCCTTCCCGGTTCGTTTCCAAACAAGTATTATCGGCGGTACAGACTTAACTTCCGTATTCGGAATGGAAACGGGTATGACCCTGCACCTATCGTCACCAAGAAATTTCAAAAATTTTTCTTGCAATCAAATTAATGTTTATGTTTTTTCGAATCATTACTAGCTAGCATAGCGTATAAACCACTTTATTTCAACGCATATTATCGCAATTAAAACATTCGATCTATTAGTATTGGTTAGCTCAATACCTTACGGTACTTACACACCCAACCTATCAACCTCATAGTCTTCAAGGGATCTTATGTGTTTTACCACGAGATACCTTATCTTAGAGCGAGTTTCCCACTTAGATGCTTTCAGCGGTTATCTCTCACGAACTTAGCTACCCAGCGTTGCTTTTGGTAAACAACTGGAACACCAGAGGTTCGCCCATCCCGGTCCTCTCGTACTAGGGACAGCCCTCTTCAAGTATCTTACGCCCACGACGGATAAGGACCGACCTGTCTCACGACGGTCTGAACCCAGCTCACGTACCACTTTAACTGGCGAACAGCCAGACCCTTGGGACCTTCTCCAGCCCCAGGATGTGATGAGCCGACATCGAGGTGCCAAACCTCCTCGTCGATGTGGACTCTTAGAGGAGATCAGCCTGTTATCCCCGGCGTACCTTTTATCCGTTTAGCAATAGCCCTTCCATGCGGAACTACTGGATCACTAAATCCTGCTTTCGCACCTGCTCGACTTGTATGTCTTACAGTCAAGCCCCCTTCTACTTTTGCGCTCTGCCGACGATTTCTATTCGTCTTGAGGGGACCTTTGAACGCCTCCGTTACTCTTTAGGAGGCGACCACCCCAGTCAAACTACCCATCAGACAATGTCCTCTGTCCGGATTACGGATATTCAGAGTTAGACTTTCAAACGAATAAGGGCGGTATTTCAAGGTTGACTCCACCACAACTAGCGTCATGGCTTCAAAGTCTCCCGCCTATCCTACACATATCAACCCGAAAATCAATGTCAAACTATAGTAAAGGTGCACGGGGTCTTTCCGTCCTGTCGCGGGTAGCAAGCATTTTCACCTGCACTACAAATTCACTGAGTATATCACCAAGACAGCGCCCAACTCGTTACGCCATTCATGCACGTCGGAACTTACCCGACAAGGTACTTCGCTACCTTAGGACCGTTATAGTTACGGCCGCCGTTTACTGGGGCTTCAGTTCGGAGCTTCACCCTTACGGATTAACCCCTCCCATTAACCTTCCAGCACTGGGCAGGCGTCAGACTCTATACTTCCTCTTACGAGTTTGCAGAGCCCTGTGTTTTTGTTAAACAGTCGGTTGGGCCTCTTTGTTGAAACCTACTTTTGCTTCGTTATTACTAACTACACATAATAGGCACCCCTTATCCCGAAGTTACGGGGCAATTTTGCCGAGTTCCTTAGTGATACTTATCTCAACGCCTTAGTATTCTCAACCAGTCTACCTGTGTCGGTTTGCGGTACGATCATGCAAAAGACTCGCTAGAGGCTTTTCTAGTCAGTGTAGGGTCAGTCAAACATATCTCTCTGTTAAAGATTGATATGCCCATCACTTTTCAAGGTTAATGCTCCTGCGGATTTTCCTACAAGAACCCTCTTTGAGCTTAGCTTGGAAATCCATTACCCAAGTCAACCTACCTTACTGCGTCACCCCATCACTCAAACGTCTTCACACGGTACAGGAATATTTAGCCTGTTTTCCATCGCCTACTCCAATTGGCCTCGGCTTAGGTATCGACTAACCCTGAGTGGATGAACCGTTCTCACGGAAACCTTAGACTTTCGGCGGACAGAAATCTCATCTGTCTTTTCGTTACTTATACCAACATCATCACTTCTTTGAGCCAGCACCTGTCCTTACGGTCAAGCTTGTATCTCTCAAAGAACGCTCCCCTACCCAAAGTAGAAATAAATCTACTTTGTCGCGGCTTCGGTAGTTTGCTTAGCCCCGTTCATTCTTCAGTGCAAAGATACTTGACCAGTGAGCTATTACGCTTTCTTTAAATGATGGCTGCCTCCAAGCCCACATCCTGGTTGTCTTTGCGTCTTCACCTCTTTTATCCACTTAGCAAACATTTTGGGACCTTAGCCGGCGATCTGGGCTGTTTCCCTTTCGACCACGAAACTTATCTCTCGTAGTCTGACTCCTGTCTTCAAAAAGTACGGTATTCAGAGTTAGTAAAAGCCCGGTAAACTTGCGTCCCCAAAGCTTAAACTGTGCTTTACCTCCGTACAGAATTCAACAAGGCTATACCTAAATATATTTCGGGGAGAACCAGCTATTTCCAAGTTTGATTAGCCTTTCACCCCTATCCACACCTCATCCGAGCAGTTTTCAACCTACACCGGTTCGGACCTCCATTGCGTGTAACCGCAACTTCATCCTGGACATGGATAGCTCACTTGGCTTCGGGTCTATCCCATACTACTAGTCGCCCTATTCAGACTCGCTTTCGCTACGGCTCCGTTCTTTCAAAACTTAACCTCGCAGTATAGGTATAACTCGTTGGCTCATTATGCAAAAGGTACGTAGTTGCGCGTACGTATACATCGCTTCTACCGATTGTAGATATTTGGTTTCAGTGTCTATTTCACTCCCCTTCCGGGGTTCTTTTCACCTTTCCCTCACGGTACTCGTTCACTATCGGTCATCAAGTAGTATTTAGCCTTACCCCATGGTCGGGGCAGATTCTCACGGAATTTCACGTGCTCCGTGATACTCGGGTTTACTTACCATTGTGTTCTGTAGTTTTTCGCTTACAAGGCTGTCACTTTCTTTGGCTGTCCTTTCCAGAACAATTCAACTAAAGTACAGAACATCAACCGAACCTCTGTATTGGTCCGCATAAATACCCCTCTACCCCACTATTACAACGCATACAGGCTTACATAATAGTGGTTTAGGCTCTTCCCGTTTCGCTCACCACTACTTAGGGAATCACTTTGTTTTCTTTTCCTGGCCTTACTTAGATGTTTCAGTTCGGGCCGTTCGCTTCTTCACCCTATAAATTCAGATGAAGATACTATGGGTTTGCCATAGTGGGTTCCCCCATTCGGAAATCTTCGGATCAAAGCTTGATTGACAGCTCCCCGAAGCTTTTGGCAGTCTTCCGCCTCCTTCTTCGCCTCTTGATGCCAAGGCATCCACCAAATACCCTTTTAAATTAATCACAAAACGTTGAAATTAGTAAATTTGTATCGCTTTGCTAATTTTCCAGATACTTAAAAACACAAACATTTCAAAGATCACAAGAATTTTTTATACATTACTACTGTATGATCTTTACGCAAGAAACCTGAAATTTTTTATTCCACCCTTTTTTATTGGTAGATTTTTTATGATGTGTGTGAAGTAAGTAAGTTGGTGGAGATGAGCGGGGTCGAACCGCTGGCCTCCCGCTTGCAAAGCGGGCGCTCTACCAACTGAGCTACATCCCCTCACAGTATTACTTTTCTGAGAGACAACTTGGCCGCAGCTTTTTTTAGAACACTTGCTGTATAATGGTGGGCCTAAGTCGACTCGAACGACTGACCTCTCCGTTATCAGCGGAGTGCTCTAACCATCTGAGCTATAGGCCCGTCTTTCTAAGTATAACTTCCACCATAAAAAATCAGTCGCCCACAGAGTGATTAACACTAATAGCTTTTACATAACACCTAACTGTAACCAACTTACGTTGGTTAAATCTTATCTCCCTCGAAAGGAGGTGATCCAGCCGCAG
>Ga0105050_10001978_pt1 | contig 29891 bp, 21 predicted proteins | sample FRY01_FD_78088 | JGI IMG/M metagenome (GOLD analysis project Ga0105050, IMG submission 78088) | Freshwater microbial communities from Lake Fryxell liftoff mats and glacier meltwater in Antarctica - FRY-01 | ecosystem: Environmental > Aquatic > Freshwater > Ice > Glacier meltwater ...
AATCTACAATTCCAAGATCAAGTCTTAGTGATTGAAAGTTTCCAAGATTAAGTGTGTACCCTAATGTTACGGACATCTTAGTATCTTCATTTTCCATTTTTATACCCCTCGTTAAATCGATTCTGCCCAAATTGGGATAAATCGTCCATCTTCTGTCTTCGTATATGTAATTATACCGTCTCCCATACGCCGTGTCAACTCTGGCTTGCTAGGAGTAATATCATTTGTTATTAACTTGTCTTTTCTTGGTCTACCAATATGGTGTGTAGCAAGTGTATCACGAATCTCTCTAACTTGCGATTCAGAGTAGTAAGATCTTCTTTGAAATCCAGTAGCCCCACCTTTTTGAGATCCAGTAGGATGAGGGATTATGCCTCTTTTCATTAAAGATGGCATATATTTTTTATGACGATTAACTAAATCAGCAGTCTGCCCAACAGTATAGGCTCTTTCTCTTTTACTTTTAAAATCACTAATTAAACAACTTTCAATTTGATCTTTTATAATATTATAAACAGACATAATTCCATTAGACTTATTTAGATGATATACTCTTACAAGGTCTCCATTAAGAAACCATACCTTTTTATTCCCTGGAATTACAGGGAGGACATTGTAGCCTTCGCTCTCAATAGTTCCTTTTTTAGTAGCCATCTACCCTCCAAAGACTGTCCTGGTGGATGAAAGAAACTTCTAGATCCACAGATTATACAGTAAACTTCTAAATGACCAAAAGTACTATACTGTCTGTCAAGAAACATTCTGCTCTTGCACCTATAGCACTTTAACATTAGTTTGGAATTCCAATAATAATAAGATTAACATCTACAGAAACATCTCCAGAAGCGTTAAACCTAACAAGACCATCAAGACTTGATGTCGTAATGCTTTTTAAAACAACTGTAACATTTTTACCAGCAGCAGTATTCCCTGTATTTATTGGAGTTGCTGTTGCAATAGGAGCATATTTAAATTCTCCTGGGAATGAATATGTAAATGGTTTTTCTTCTCCAGCAGTAATTGTTCCGCTGCTCACAACACGAATGCTGCCACCGATAACTCTTGCTTCTGTTGCTTTTACATTTTGCCTTCCAGCATTTGGAGTATCAATAGAGGTATACTTAAAGGTAGCTGGAGATACGGCTGCAGATATTTCATTAACAGCTTGAGCTAATTGGGAAATATAGGTAACATCTAGTGGTTGTCCACGCTCAGGTAGGGGTATTCTTGCCATATATATAATTATACCACTAAACTTCTATGGATGCAGAAGTAAAAATTGCAGCACTAGGAAAATATTGTTTAGGGTATGTTGGTAACTGAATAGCTACACGAATAGAAGTTGTTGATTCATTAACAAGAGCAGAAAACTGAGTAGAAGGTACGCTTGACATATACTTCCAGTCTTCAGAATTTATTTTAAAATATATGTCAAACTGTTTAATTACATAAAGAGCAGGTTGTTGCCAAACTAGACTAACTACATCATTTAAAATAGATACGGAGCAATTTACTGCAGGGATGTTATTTGCAGGAACAGTGTAATAGGGAGACCAATGAGAGGACCTATTCTTATCTTTAGACAATATTCTGTACCTAATAACATAAGACTTTAAGTTTCCATCAAAAGCTGGAAGATCTTCTTTTTTTACAATAGCTTTTTTTACATTTTGAACTGTCACTAGTTAACTCCCATTCCAAACCTAAACTCTATATGATTTGTTGTATTTGCAATCTTAACTATAGTATTTGAGTTAGAATTCTTGATTATAGAGTATCCCGATAATCCATAAACGGGGTTAGAAGATGTTGTATTCTCTAATCTTAAAGCATCAACTGCCACATAGTAATCCGCAGAAGGTAAACTGTTCTCAATAACTGAAACATAAAATTTTACAATACTAACAACATTCCAATTAAACCCAGAGCTCTTATAAAGTTCTTCAAACTTTTTAGTAGATACAAAATATCTATTTTGTGAAAAATCAACGCCTGGATCAGTGCTTTTAATTACAGTCTCAAACCTAGCCCATTCTCCAGATCCATGCACATCAGACTCGGCAAACTCTACTAAAACCCTGACCTCATCTGGTTGCACACTAGAAACTCCATCTTTATTAACTAAAGCAAAGGCAAGTCTAAGGTCATCTGTTGGTGCATTTTTATTAAAGTCTAAAGATGCCCCTAATAAATGAACATGTTCAGAACCAGAAAGGACAGAGAAATGATTATCAAATACAGAAAGGTTTGATAAGTTTCCCCTAAGCATAAGTACATTATTTAAAAACCTACACCTTTCATACCTATCTAGTCTAGATTGATTTGTAAATATTCGATTATCCGCATTAGTATAAAATACGGCATCCGTAGTGCTTATTACGTTGTCATTATTTGAGTCAAGTGGGGCATAATAATTTTGTATAGATACTGCGCTTGATGTATTATGATACTCCCAATTTTCAGCCGAATTAAATGAATAAATTGTTTTGCTGTCATTTGTTCCTGCTGTTGGATTAGAACCAGCAGACCAAATTCCAACCTCTGTTATTTCATAACGCTCTTCTGTTGGAAGTTCAGCAGTTAAAACTATCTTTGAGTTTCCATCTTCATCTGTAACATATCCTCTTGATTTAATTGGAACACGAAACATTTCAAAATCTAAAGATTCTTTTAAAGAGTAGTCGCCAAAGGGTGCGTCAATAGCTAGCGGGGTTGGCCCACAACCAATTGCTATGTATGAAGCATATGCTGGGGCTTGACCAATTAGGTATTTAGCTAAAATATTTTTGCCAGTATTTGTTATCATTTTATTCTCCTCCGTATATTGTATCACTATAGGTTGATCCACTAGTGATAATTTCAATATCTACTTGCTCATCAGCATCCATATTTGCAACATTAATAATTAAGTCTCCTGTTATGTTGTCTATATATACTGTTTTTCCATTAGGTCCCGTGCCTTTATTGGCAAGTTTTTCCTCAATTTTTATGGAAAAGTTCTTAAAATATGTATCTGAAACATCTGCAATTCTAATTATATTATTAGAATTATAGTGTAGACGTAAATCTTTTAAATTTTTAATTGGTGTGTAAAGAACATCCTGCCCATTGATTAAATCATTCCTAGATATGTTGATCATCTCTTGACCACCAATAACTTCAAAAATTAAATCTGTCATACTGTCTGAATCTAAAGGGGGGTTACTAAGTGCAATAAGAGATGGGGTTGCAACTAAAACTGCTGGATTTGTATTAGATAAAGCTGATGGATTTGGTTGATTGGCTGAAGATTCTACGGTCATTACACCACCTCACTTAAAAATATCTTCATGTCTGGCCCACTATCATCTCTAGAGTATTCTATATTATAAACTACAAACCTAGACTCAGAGGATTCAGATTTATTTATTCCATTTTCAATATAATCAATCTTTACAATGTCTCCTAATTGAATCATTGGGTTTGCAAATATTTTTATACCAATAGCTTTTCTTGGTTTCATTATTTTTTTAATAATCCAAGACATAAGGCTAGAGGCATCGTCTTGCGATTGCACATAAGGAACCTCTAGAGTAAAGTCTTTTTTTCCATATGAAATTCTACTAAGGATAATGTCATCATACTCTTTTTTAATTTTCTTTGGGTTTGATATAAGGGTTGTTCCTGTAAACTGAGGGTCTGCCAAATTGCTATTTTCTGCAAAATATTCATCTACTGTTAAATTATTTTTAGATTCCTGTGTAAAAGCAATTCCTTGAATTCTTAAATAGTTTCCAGAAGATGAGTCTAAGCTTAGAACTGTGTCTGTTGCATTAAAGACCATGAACTCTGCACCATAAGCTCCAGCTTTAAAACCAGAAACAACATATCCTTTTAGTCTATTAAATGTGGGGGAAAGTTTTGCGTATAGTGCTGGATAAGCTTTATCGTATTTAAAATTAAATAGCGCAGCCTCTCTCATGATTGTTCCAAACTCTTCAAAGTATATATTAAACTTGGGTGGCTCAGACGAACTAATTCCTGATAAGTAACTTGATTGAACCACTCCACTCATTGCATACTTTCTAAATGAGTCATTTGCATTAATTTCTGAATCACCAAAAACTGAGGCAATGGGGGCGTTTAATTGAAACTCTGTATTTTGAGAATAGTTATTGCCAAGAGCGTACAAGTTTTCAAACATAACTCTTGAAGATCCCCGCACAAAAAGTGCCATGTTGTTATAAATAGGAAGGGGGTCTATATCATCTACTGTTGCAACAAGATTATTATTTAAATAAAGAAAGAACCTTCTTCTAGACCCTACATCCTGATACTCAACAGCTAAATCATATACGGTAGGATTTTCCTCTGCATTCATTCTAGACTGCCCCGTAAAGTTGCCATCATCTACAATTATATTTGTTAAACCTTCATATAATTTTATAGGAATTGCTGCAGATCCAGACTGTTTTATTTTATAAAAAATAACATTGTGCACATTTTCTTTTTCTGTCTTGTTTAAATCATTTGCACCAAGAGCAACAATCTCAAAGTAATATCCATTATTTGTTAGGGGATTTACCATAACGGCTAACCCACCAGATCCACCAGTTATATTAATATTTTTATCTGGAGTTGTTCCTGGAACTGTATAATAGACTGAGTTGCCAATTGCTGTCTGTCCACGATTAGAATCACTTTCTATTTTACCAATAATTCTTAGTCGAGTTCCAAAATATTTGTACTTATCCCCTAATGGTTTATTTACGTATGATACAAAATCAAGGGGTGATTCAGTTGTAGTAAATGCTGGACCATTCATAATTAACGCAGAAGATTGTGTAGTTCCAGACTGTGTAGAAAGCATTGCGTTAACATCAGACTCTGATATATATTTAGATGCTAAAAAATTTTTTATAATTCCATTTCTAGTAGTTTTTTGTGCAAGTAAGTTGTTGACTCCAGCTGGTCCAATTGTTGTTACAGGTAAAACCTGATCTGTTTTAAATAGATACTTTGACTCCATACTACATCCACGAACATTTGCATTGTCTGACCAATAGGAACTAAGTCCAGATTGATGAAATGCAACATTTGTAGCAAATTGACCACGACCATGTTTGATAACTTTACCATTTTTTAGCCTAGATATTCCTTCGTAATCCTCATATTCAGGTTCTGCATGAATTCTTACTAAGCCAGTAGGGTATAGTTTTCCGTTAAAGGGTATTAAAGAAAAATACTTATTATACTCTTGAACATTGTTTATCCAAACATCTCCCACCCCTGATACATTATATTGGACTGCATCAAATTTAATTACTTCTCCATTAGAATAAAAATAACCATTATACCTAGTAATCCAGTAAATAGCCTCACCTAAATCCATAACATTATTGATTAAGATATGATTAGCAACAGAAGGAATGCTTGCCCCTAAGCTAGAGTTTAAGGGTATTGCACTAAGCATATACGTAGATTGATCCCCAACTTCACCATTAATTGACTTTGTGTTTTCATCTCCACCAACTTCCCACAACAACACAGGTTTATATATCCAAATCTTTTCATTGTCAATTAAGCTTGCTTGCTTAAGTTTTCCAACAGACCTTTGAATATGCCTTGTAGTATAAACAATCTTGCCATCGTTGTAGACTTCATTATTTTGCAAAGTAAACTCCATAATATTAGCAAGCTTACTATTGCTATGCTTATTTTTTACCACTCCATCTTTTTCAAAATCTTGTGAGCCTCTTAGCGTAAGGTCGGTAGATCTTTGACTTAATGAAGGCATAATGTAGTCTTTGCTCATCATTACAAAGTTATTGAATTCATCAAAAAACATTGCTGTCTGTGTTGAAACAGCTATATCTTGTAAGATTTGCGCAACACTTCTTTCTGGTGGAATGAAGAAATAAGGGATTACAACCTCAGACTCATCAGCTACTCTTTTAAATATATAGTTAGAAAAACCAATAGAGTCTAATAGTAAAGATACAGCGGCACTTACAGATGTATTAGTTGAAAGCATTTGCGGAGCAAGCTGAGATTCAAAATAAGAATATAAATCTCTTAGCTGTAAGGATACTTCTTTTGAAGCATTATCAATATTAGGAAATCCATCTGAGTACATTGTTTTAATAGGAACGTAGTAGTGGGTCTGGTTTTTTGTTGTTAATATTTCATAAATTTTTAATTGAATATTTTTTGAGATGTATTTATTAATAATACTTTTTTTGTTATTAGAATTAAAGGAATCATCAAAATCAAAAAAAGATATAGATCCAGTCGAAGCCAATAGCTGGCCTACTGGTAAACCGCTTGAACCTAAATCAGATGCACTTTTATTAATAGAAAAACTTAAAGTCTTATCTGAAAGATCTACTGTAAGTCTTGGAGATATTTCTATTAAGTCAAAGGTAGACTCAAACTTATTCATGGTATCTATAACAACTCTTACACCAGAAATATACTCAAACTCTTTATATTTAACAGATCCGCTTACTGTATAAAAATCTGGGGTTGTTAAGTTAGTCACAAAGTTTGTAAACGCATCTACCTGTGACTCTTCTAATTTCCAACCATAGTTAGGAACAAAATTTTTCCACTCTGTACCATTCCAAATGTAATAAGATCCTAAAGAGTTGCTATTTTGTATTATTAAATAAGAGTCTCCAACTATTGGTCTTTCTGGTAGCAAGGTTAAAGAATAAATTTCTTTACGAAAAACAAATATGTCTTGATAAATTTTTGGAACTAAGAGTCCGTAAGATAATTCCACATATCCGTCTGAACCAATTACAGATGAACCATTTTTTCTTTTTGTTACATCTGAAAATGCAATAGCATCAACCCAGCTATTATTTTTTAAAACTTGAACCTTCCAAGAACTTGGCGTTGATCTATTTTTTTCTCCATAGTATGGGTCACTAAAGTTTCCTGATGAGTTTGAAAAGATGCCATAGTCAAGATCTCCTGTATGAGTTTGCATTTTGACAATTAGCCTATTTGCTGGAACTTTATCTTTATAAACAACAAATGGAACTGCATCCTCAATGCCATTTCTATTATTACTTTTTTTATTAGCAATACCATATTCATTTCCTGATTCAGTCCTGAAAGATGTCCAGTATTTAAAATTATCATATCTATCTGGCATATAGTACCTAGGCCTTTTTGCCATGTTTATGTTTTGGTTGTGTAAAAACTTTCCGTTAAGATACGTTGCTTTATTTATTCCAGATCTTGGCCTAAATGTTTTAAAACAATCCTCTAAAGAGTATAACATTTTTAGCTTGTCTTTATTTGATACCAAGACTGTGGGTATATCATTATCATCAAATCCACCATCAATAGTTACATCTGCGTCTGTTGCTCCCGTGTAATATTTTATGGCCTCAGCCGATGCTCCTGAGTCAGAGGGGTCAAAAGTATTAGGGAGCGTACGATATAAAGACTCTGGTTGTAAAGGTCTATACCTATAATTTCCAATGGTTAAAATATTGGTTGGAATATTCATGTTCCACTCTGCAATAACTGCAGACTCTAGACTAACAGATGGACTAGTCTCAATATAATTTAAAAGGTCCGTATCTTGAAACATTATGCCTCATCCAAAGTAAGGGATACAGTCCAAAAATCAAAGTTTAATCCACTTCTTTTTTTTACAGTATAAGAAAAGTCTGAGAAAAAGACTTCAACTATTTCATTATACTTGTTTGTATTATTAAACCTACTATCAACATCTGTTTCATCCTGGTCTATAAAGTTAGTATATTTATCATAAGCAAGATATACCCAAAATGATCCCTTGTGGGTTTCATACCATTTTAAAAGCTCTACCCCACCAGCTCCACCATCGGATGTAAACTCATATGGGGATGGCCTGCCTTCTCTAGGTTCAAGATCTGCTTTGCCATTAATATCAAATGCTGCATAAGTATCGTAAGATCTAGATGGAAGCATATCCCAAGAAACACTAATTTGAGACTTATCTGCAATGTGATAAGACCTCATCCTGCCATTAATCATTCTTTCCCGTTTTTCAATTCTAACGGGTTTAAAATCTATGGATGACCTATTATCATCTGAAAGGATTAAAAACTCCTCATACTCGTCTTCTAGGCCTGTATTGGCCCCTACTTCGTTACCGTTTGGAATATAAAATCCATTTACCTTTGTTCCAGGGTTGTCTGCAAATAGCATTGCCTGTGGTCTAAAATATTTTTTTCTACCAGACATATAGCTATTAGTTGCCATTAGAATCTAGCCCCCCTAATTCTTTGAGCATCTATGCTCTTTATTTGTACCATAACTGCTCTTGCAATATCGTCTGGCTTGGCATCAGATTTTACATTTAGGTTAAGGTTATAATTATACACTGAATCTCCAACTGACGATCCAGAATTTATAGACTTCATGTTTTCAACACCATATTTTTCTACAGCATACTTGCTCATAACAAATTCTCCAGGAGTAAGCATTGCAGGGACTGTATCAGAGCCTTTGGCATAGCCACCATTAGCAAAATATTTAGGAACAACTCCTCCATCGCTTAAATAGCCAAGAGCTCTTTTTCTTGCTGAGACAATCTGTTCACTTGTTAGTGGTGCTATAGCTGATAAGTCTTTCATCATTTTAACTGTTGATGATTCTGCTAAATTTGTATATCCAGACTTTACTAGTTCTTGAATTTTTGCAGAAGAGGAGCCTAAGAGTTTTGCTTGTTTCTCTGCGTTGGCTGCATCATATCTTCCATCTCCCCCCCTCCCAAGATTAGTATCTGGTTTTGCTATGACTCTATCAATTTGGTTTGCTGTGACAGTTGTAATAGTTATGGTTTTATCTGTAAGGCCGTTCCAAAGATCTGTTATTGATTTTAATATTATTTGTCCAGCAGTTAATTTAGTATTAAAGTCTTCTGTTTTAGTCAACGCAAGTTCATACGCAACAGAAGCTTCTTTCCACGCTAATCTTTTTGCATCTAGATCAGTAGTCTGCTTTTTAAGTAGATCTTCTGCTACTTGAATTTCATTTTTATTAATTGTATAATTATCAAGTTCATATTTAAAAATCTCTGCGATAATAGGTTTTCTTAGTAACTCAATCTGATAAAGTTTCTCTCTAAGTACTTCAATTTCTTTTTCAATTAATAGCTTGCTTTGATTTAAAGCAAATGCTTCTCTGTCAATTGCATATTGACGATCAGTTATTTGTTTTTGATTCATACCGTTTGAAGCCGTTACCCCATTAATTGCATTTTGTCTTGCTTGAGATAATGCTTCTAGTGTATTTTTTGATCCTGATGCAGACTGAGAGGATCTCATATCTTGTGCTGCTGCTGCTGCAGCAGAAATATCTCCACGAGATAAGGCATCTGCTAGGCCAAGTTGTTGCCTTTGCTGGTTTGCAATTTCTGCATTTATGTCAGATATTTTGTTAAGTGATTTTTCTTGTTCATCATACTTGTCATTAATTAATCCAACCTGATGATTCATTGCTATTTGATATTCACTAAGCTTATCGGACTCTTCACCTAGTCTTGCCAAAGACTCACCTATTCCAGGAAGCCCTCCTGCTCCATCTGCGCCAACTGCCACAAGCCTTTCTTTTGCTGCTACTTCATCGTCAATAGAAGATATTAATTCATCTCCGTATTCTTTGCTAGTCTTTAATAGGTGCCCTCTACTATCAATTTCTTTTTGGTTAGCATCAATTTTTATTTGTGCAGACTTTATTGCTTTATCTGCAACTAATTGATATCCTGCTTCTTCTGCTGTAAATCTTCTTTCTGCATTATTCATTGCATCTTGAAAAGCTTTTTCTGGATCAATAGCAAGGTCAGTTTTGTTTTGTTCTTTTTTAAGTTTTTTAAAGTCCTCAATTAGAATCTTTAACTCTTTTGAAGTTTTTGCTGAACTAAGGCCTACTGCAAAATTTGCATCTGAAACTAATTCTAAAGCTTCTGCAGAGGATGCCCCAGCAACCTTTAATCTGTCAAAGGATACTCTTTGTTTTTGTAGTTGCATTATGGCTGTTGCAGTAGAGCTTGAAAATGCCCCTATAACTGCTTCTTGATATCCTTTTAAAGCAAGCTTTCCAGTGCTTGTTAGTTCAACAATACCTTTCTTTAATTTCTTTGCATTTACGTATCCCTTTTCAGTTGCATTATCCATACCGCCAATAAAATCTATAAACCCAGTATCTGCTCCAAGTTTAAGCAGTGCTTGATTTAATCCAGTAAATACTTTTATATCTCCTCCAGCTTTTTTAAATACTCTTGAAAGTTCTTTGACTCCAAGCTGAGCATTAATGCTCGCATCTCTAGTAAGTTTTAACTTTTTAAGCAAGTCATCCAGCGTGGTGTTTCTTGATTTAATTTCACCAGATTTTTTTGGGTCTGAATTTGTATTTGCAAGAGCTTCTGCTTTTGTTACTTGCTCAGCTCCTGCTGCTGCATAGTCTGCAATAGTATTACGGTCTGGAGGTGCTGTTTTTTGCCAATTTAGGAAAGCTTCAGTATTGTTTCCTACTACATCTACAAAAGTTCTCAATACCTGAAGGTATGTTTTTTGTTGTTCTGGTGGTAAAGAGGCAAAATATTCCTGACCTGTTTTAAGTGCTGCCATTTCTTTTTCACCTAAGACCCTTGCTGCAACCTCAAGAGATATTTTACCTTTTAAAGCATTAATCTTGTCTATTGTTTCTTGAAATGCTGCTGCTTCTGTAGGGTTGTTATTATAAAAATTTAAAACAAGATCTATAGGAAGAACTTGCCCAACTTGAGAAGCTAATGCAAACATCTTTAAATATTTATCTGCATCTGCTGTAGTCATTGTTGAAATATTTGCTATAAATTTAATTTTTTGAGTTTTGTTTTTAAATAGCTCAGCAATTTGTAAAATTTGATCTGCTTGTGCTCCACCAAATTTAGTAATTAAAGTCATAATTTTACTTAGTGTTTTTTTATCTTTGCCAAATGTATCTATAAAATCCATTACTCGAAGTGGGCTAATGTTTCCAGAAACCATTTGAGTTTTAATTGTATATTGTTGTTCTTTATTTAAGGCACTACCCTTTATCTGATCGTTTACCATTGGAATAACATCTGCAAGAGCTGTGTCTTTATACTTAGCTGTAAGTTGCTTATCTATTCCTGTTTCAAGGGCTCCCTTTACAGCTCCTCCTGCATTTTTATAAGAGTCTTGAATGCTTTTCACAAGTTTTGCATTTGCCTCTAGAAGTTTTACGTTTGAAGTATTATATTCTGTTTCAAGTCGTTGAGCCTCAGCCGCATCCCCTGCTGCTTTTGCAATTGCAATTCTTTTTTCATATTCAATTTGCAAGGAGTCTTGCATTCTTTGACTTTGCTCTAGTGCCATATTTTGCAGAGCAACTTGTGCCCCTGAAGATCTTCCTAATTCTTCTTGTGTTTTCTTTTGAGAAATGAATCCTGATGATGCGCCTATTACCCCGCCCACACCTGCACCAAGAAGTGCAAGTGGTGCACTTAAAATTCCACCAGTTGGCACTCCAGCAGCTGCGCCAATACTTGCGCCTATAGCTGCACCTCCTGCTGCCATGCCAGCAATACCAATATTAGATTGTGTCTTTGTTGGTGTAAGCATATTATTTTTATTAAGTATATTTGATTTATCTTTTATTTTTTTTGTGTCATCCTCAATTAGGTTTAAACGTATCTGCAATGGATCTTTTAATAAATTTTGACCATCTGGACCAAAAATTTCATTTAATTTAGCATTTACATTAATACTAAACCTGTAGTCTCCTATTTGTTGACCGATATTTGCAACAATACTTTTTGCTTGATCTGCAGTAAAAGCTCCAGATGCGACTGAAGATGTCATTTGATTTACAAGTTGTTCTTGTGTTACATCTTTGCCATTTGTTGAAATTGATGACCCAATGTCTTTTACTAAAGATTTTCCAAATTCACCTTTAACAAAGTTTGACCCAAAGGTAGTTTTTCCAGTTTGTATTGCAAATGGATTTAAAAGGTTTGCTCTTCTTTTATTCATGACTTCTCCTGCAGACACTTTTCCAGCAAACTCAGCAAAAGACTGAATTGCTTTGTTTCCGTTTCCTAGAGACTCTGCCATCTTCATTGCAGCATTTTGAGACTTATCAAAAGCCATTCTTAATAAAACTGACGATGCAATAACTGCAGTTAAGCCTGCCACTACTGCTCCCATTGGGCTTGCAAGCATTGGTCCTAATGATGCAAGAACTGAAACTCCCATTAACGCATTTCCTATTCCAGCATTTCCTGAGATATAAGCTCCAGATGCAGCCATTCCTGCAGCCATTCCAACCCCTTGCATCCTTACTGCTGCAGATGGACTTAGTGCCATTCTAGATTTTGAAGGCGCAATTGTAGAACGCGGCGTTGAAGTGGCCTGTGTTCTATTTTGTTGGGCTATAACACGTTTTGCAGCATTTAAGCTTACGCCATTATCTTTTGCATATTGTTGTGCTGGAGTTAATCGTGCTTCAGGAGCATCTGCACGCCCTTTCATAACTAGTCTAGGGGCAACTCTTAGTTTAGGAGTTTGGACTACTGACTGTCCTTTTGGAACTACTGCTATGCGACTGTCTGCTGGATTATTGCTGGAAGAGGTTACATTTCTAGGTTTTGGTTTTGAATCAATCTTAGTAATTTTTTCAGTTTTATCGTCCTGCAAAGACTCACCTTTTGTTACAAGCGTTCCAACATGCTTTGAATAAACAGATTTCCAATCAGCATTCCGTCCATCTTTTAGTCTTTGAAGCATTTTATTATATGCTATTTTTTCTTTTGGATTTAAATTTTCTTCTTTAATAAACTTTTGTAGTTTTGGAATTGATTTATTTATTTCTGAAATCATCCTACTTTGATACTGCTCAGGAGACATTGTTGAAATCATTTTACGTGTTGAATCTTGGAAAGCCTTCTTTGCTCCTCCACCAGAACCAAGATTAAGAAGAGCCTGCTCTTCCATTGATGGCATTGATTTTGCAAATTTAAAATTACCAGAAGCTTTATCAAATACTCCTGCTGTTCCAACATCTGTTAATCTTCTTCCAGATAGATTTGAAGCGCTTAAATCTTTGTCTCCTCTTAAAGATGAAGCAACAAGTTGTGAGAAATAGTCTCTTTCTGTAAATCTTCCTCCCATGTTTGCTGCAGTAAAACGACCTTTTAGTGGAGACTCAAGTCCAATAATCTTTGTTCCTGTTTTTGGATCTTCCATTACAATCATTTTTTGTTCTGGAGAGTCTAGTCCGTGAACATCTCTTGCAATTTTTGTTCCACGCATTTCTGCTAAAGCAGCAGCCTCGCTTACCATTGGCTTTACAAATACTCTAGAACCATCAGGTTTTTCAAATGCTCCTCCAACTCCACCAATCCTTACTCCGTCTGGACTAAAAGAGTTTCCTATGTTTCTTCCTATTTGTCTTCCAAGATCTGCTGGCTCTATATTCTTTAATTTGCTAGACTTAAAGTCTTTTGAAACTTTTGCAAGTGCTTTGCGCTCTTCAGCGGATCTAGCACTTAATGGGAATCTTTTCCCTCCTCCAACGCCAAGCCTATTCATTGAAATAGGTCCTTGATCATCACCCAGGTAAACAGCAGATATAGTCTGTTTTCCTTCAGAGTTTGTTCTTAAAACAATAGTATGCTTGTCTGGATCAATTACAGGTTTTCTAGCTATCTTATCTAATTCTATAATCTTAACTTCTTTGTTTGTAATATATCCTTCTGCTGATGCTTTTCTTATTAAATTTTCAGTGCCTTTAACGTCTGTTGGCATTCCAGATCTTACAGAAAACTCAGCCAACTTATTTTTATAGGCTTCTGCTTTTCTATATGAAGGGCTTTTTTTTATGTCTTCTGGCAGATCATTAAATGCTGCTTCAATTAATCGATCTGTTACAGGCTTTCCTCCAGAAGATAAGTCTTTAACTTTTTGTCTTAATGCTGAGTCAAAATTTGGAGCATCTTTTGAAGCAATTTGAATGTTTTTATTTTGCCATTTTTGTGGTCCTTGATTCTTCCACTCTTGTTCAAAGTCTGCATATGGTATACCAACTTCTTTGTTTGCAAGCCTTCTATTTAAATCATCACTAAATGTAAAACCCAGACCATGATAAGCATTTGCTATTTCTGGCTTTCCTTGTGCTCTAAGAAGTCCTTCAAATATTTTTGCTCTTCTATAGTTATCTGATTTCTTTCCTTCGCTTGCTTCTATCCTTGCCATTAATTCTGAAAGGGGAAGTGTTGACTTGCCTCCTACGTGGGTAAAGTTAGTACCACTAGGCTTAGCCCCAGGTGTTCCATCTTCAAAACCTTGTAATCTTCCATTAACCATTGCATCAATAATTGGTTGGAACTTTGGATCTTGGGCAACCTTCTTTGGTATTACTGCTTCTCCAGGAGTTAAGACTGCTGGGACTGTGTCTTTGTTTCCTCTTCCTGGTACATATGTTGCTCCCGTGGCAAATTTGCGTGGAGGTATTCCAGCTTTTCCTACTCTTCCAGGGTTCATCATTCCTGGGTTAGATCTTGCAAAGTTTGCTGCTGCTAAAGTTGCATTTATATAAGCTTGTCTAAGTAGGTTAACTGCTGCAGTTTCTGCAGTAAAAGATTGAGTCAACCTTGTATGTGACTGATTTAAAGATGCTGCAACTGTTGCTGCTTCTAGTTGTTCTGTATTTAAGTAGTTGGTTTGTTCTGCTAATATCTTTGTATTTCCACCAACTTTTAAAAACCCAGTTCTTAAAACAAGGAATAGTTTAACTATATTGGCTATACCATTAGCAAGTAGGCCAAATGTCATAAGCAAGACTGGTCCAACAACACCAACCAGCGTTGTTGCTACAACAATAAACTTCTTTGTCCCATCTCCTAAGTGATTAAACTTTTCAAGCAACCCTCCAATAACTTTAACAATTGGTGTGACTGCTTGCAAAAATGCTTTTCCAACAGGAGCAAGAGAAATTTTTAAGCTTTCAATTGCGTCTTTAAAATTGGTACCAACAGCATCTTGCACTGTTTTCATTTCTCTTTCTGAAAGGATTGCAAGCTCCTCCATGCTTGCTCCAGCCAAATCTAAAACCCTAGAAGCCTGAGTTCCATCTTTAGTTACATTTTGAAAGAGTGTTGAAAGTCGAGAAAATTGAAACTTTCCAAATAGTTGTTCAATTGCTCTTGCACGATTTAACGGATCAAGGGTGTCTAGTGCTCTTGAAAAATCAATTACAGTGTTTCTTATGTTACCACTATTTCCCTCAACAATTGCGTTAATGTTTACGCCAAGACTAGAAAGCATTTTTGTAGCTTTTGTAGAAGGGTTAATTAAAGATGCAAGACCAGACTTAAGAGCGTTAGCTCCTTCTGATGCATTGATTCCACCCTCCTTCATTGCTGTAAGGAAAAATGCTAAATCTTCTACGTTTCCACCAAGCTGCTTTATAACTGGTCCTGCTTTTGGAACAGCAATTGTTAAATCTTCAATAGAAACAACTGTTTGGTTTTCTACTGCGTTAAGAAAATCAATCTTATTTGAAAGTTGATCGGCTGATACTCCAAATGCATTTGTTAAAGATATTGTTGTTTCAAGTGCTTGAGATTGCTCAACATTTCCAAGAACTGAAAGTCTTGTGGCTTCTGCCACTTGAGCCATTAGGTCTGCACCAGTTTTACCCATAGCAGCAGCAGCTGCTGCCATCTCCATGGTTTTACTAACTGCAACCCCATACTTAGTAAAGCTTTTTGCCAACAGCTCAACCTCTTTAAGAGCCTTGTTGGTCTCTTCGCTAGTTGTAAATATGTCTCCATATACACGCTTAAATTTAATTGCTTGTGCTTCTAAATCCATAAAGACTTTTGCAGCAGTTGTTCCAAGATATGCAAGAGGTATTGTAAAACCAACCATAAGCTGACGACCAGCCCATTGAGTATTTTTACCAAAATTTAAAAGACCTGTCGATCCTTGTTTCATCAACTGATTAAAGATAGCCTGCTTCTGTGCGGCCATTGCTGTTTTTGTTCCATAGTCCTGCATGTTTAAAGATGTAGGAGTTATGGCCATTGTCTTTATAGCACCATTAGCATCACGACCCATCTTGATGTACTGGGTTTGCATTTTCTTAACACGGCTTTCGGCTACCTTGCCAATTGTGTCAAACTCTTGTTTGAATAATTTTCCAAAAGTTTTTGAAGCTCCCCCAGCATAACGGTAATACTCACGCATTGAAAGTTTGTTAGTTTCAAGGGCATGAGTAAAAGAATCCGATGTTGATCTAACAGTACCCATACTGGCGGAGAATTTGCCAGTAGCATTAATAGAGTTTAAAAGATTAGTTTGTAGACTTTTTTGTGCAATAGATGCAGCAGCACTACTTTTTGAAATAGATGAGTGAAAAGTTGCAAGCTGACGCTGTAACCTTTTAAGTTCTGCCAATGCCGCTGACGCATCAATTTGTACGCCAATATTAGCATTAACATCACTCATCTACATATCACCTCTTTTTAATTATTTGCAAGCACTGTATTTAGTAATGTACTTGCATCGCTTAGCTTGATTCCTGAGGCTGCCTCAATAATCTTATATACAGTTGGCAAATCTATGTTTTCTTCTAAAGCTGCAAGATCTTTAGCAAGTTCTGGTTTGTACTGCTCCATAGCAATCTGTACACACTCAACAAGAAGAGTCATAGACTTATCATTGTCTTCTGCTACTGCTGCCACCTGTTCAAATTTTTTCATAAACGGACGAAGTAAAGAAACCTTTAAAGGTCTTATCTTGATTGTTGATCCATCCATAAGGGTAATTTCTTCACCATTATTGATTATTGCTGTTGCCATTTGTTCCTCCTGGTTAGTTTGTTAATAGTTAATTATACCATGACGGAAATGTTTAATTAGATTTTTTCATAGTCTAATCCCAGCCCAATTCCAAAGCCAGCACTAGTTGCATTTTGACCCTGTAGAGCTAAAATATCATTTGCATCTGATGCTTGACCTTTGCTATAAACCCTAGCCTTCATGTCTTCCCAAGCATTGGAGCTTGATTTATTTTTATCAAGGTCCACCCCCTGCATTGCTGCAAGAAACTTTTTTTGTGAATAGTCTTCTTCTCTTTTTACATTCAATATAGCTGTTAGTTCTGTCATAGATAGAGATCTCTCTAGCTCTTCATAGTCTTTCCAGATACCCAGCAAAAATACCTCTGACTCAAGTTGAGCTAGATCTAGGGTCTCCCAGCTATCTCCACCCTTTCCTGCTTGATCTTTTACTGATTCTTTTGATGGTTGATTAATCTTAATCCCTGCGGCAAAATCTAATATTTGATAGATAGTTTTGATATCTATGTGGTTTTCAAATTCTTCAATATTGGAAGATATCTCAGGGGCATATTGTTTCATGCAGTGCATAGCGCAAATAGATAAAGCACTAATCGCTTCGTGGTCATCTTTAGCTACTCTAACATTTTCAAACTCATTCATTAATCGTCTTAAATATTTTATTTTTAACGGAGAAATCTCTATCTCTGAACCATCTAATAGATATATATAGTTTAGGGGATAAAGTTGAGTTGCCATACTATAAGTATACCAAAGAGAAAGGCCCAGATTATTAGTCTGGGCCAATCTTTATATTAAGTTGTATTATACTGATGGAATAGTGCGATCTACGATTTTACCGTATGATGCACTATCGTTTGGAAGTAAACGGAATGAAACCTCAAACATTGTTGCTTCATCACGCTTTGCTGATACTGTAACATTCTCAATTGAGAGTGCACGGTATGCAACATAGATACGCTCAATTGAAGATCCTATAGCACAGTCTCCTGAACCTGGACCAACTGCAACTAAACCACGCTCAACTGGACATTCTCCGATGTTTCCTGCTGAAAGGTTTAGGGCTTTTGAACCTGTACCTGCTGCATTGTACGCATTAAGATCTGCATCTTTTCCTGCTAGTGAGAACAATAAGTTCTCTAGTGTTGCTTCGGCAAATGTGGTATTTAGATTTACCTGCATACCCTGCTTGTACAACTTGGCTACGTCAAGAACCTGATCAACCTGAACTTCACCGAAGTCAGGTTGGAACTGGATCTCAAGACCATTCATTGTGTATCCAACATTTTCAAAGTCAGCATCATCGCTTAGAGATTCTCTAAATGATGTGGCTGCCTCATATGCTGGAAGATCAGCGTCTGTTAAAACGCCGTCATTATATGTAAAAAGTGCTGCTGCACCAACGATAATGTTGTTGCTAGTACCTCTTGTATATGCCATGTATTTTCACCTCTTTTTTCTTATAGATTAAAGGGCTTGTTTCCTCAAATCAATTATAACACTGGTTTATATACTATACTGTGAAGATAGATGAGTCTTGATGGTATTCAAAATCAATGATCATCTTGTTACCGCCATAAGTTCTGGCCGTTCCAAAGTCGATAATATCCCTAACCTCTTCTAGCTGGTATATCTTAAATCTATGAAAATAAAACTTGCATGTCATTCCGTCTATAGCTCCCTTAGCCTTTGTCCAAGCATTAAGTTCTTCTGCTGATTCGTCTTCACGATCTAAAAGGCGAAGTACTGCTTCTTGTACCTGAACCATAATTTCTGTAACATTTTCTGCAGTGGCATAAAAATAATAAAGAATTTGCTCCTGTTTAATATGAGGAAATGGGGACCTTCTCATGCGGATTAACCTATCATAAGTGCACATAACTCCAGCATATGGGTATCTGATGTCGTTGATTACTACCCACTGCTCAGTTATTTCATCAATAGATGATGGTGTTGAGGGGAAAAACGGAACACCTATTCTGTCTCCATCCCCATTGCCCTTTGAAACAAATTCTGATATTTTGTCTTGAAGGTAGCTATTGATCCAAAGCTGTGGTGTGTTATACGTTGATACTGATTCTGCCATTAAATTGCCCTCGCATTTGCTACCCAGCGATATCCGACATTAAGGCCATAAGGTCTTCCTAATCGAGATCCCTGAGCTAGATTTTTCTTATAAACAATTGGATTTTCAAAATATTTTGCTAGGCCACTAGATCTTAAAAATGCTTGAGTAAAATATTTGCTAAAGAATGTATCAAAAGTCTTGGCAAATTGCCCTGCAACATTGCCTCCAGGATTATCTACTACTACTGGGTTTCTAGTATAAACTATTTCGCCTCCAACTTCAAACCTTAATACTTCTCCTGTTGTTGGAGTAATGGTGACAGACTGCCCAGTTTCCATAATCATTGCTTTATTAAAAAATGGAACGTTTGAGCCATTCTTAATTGTAGAGGACTGTTTAAAATCTGTCATAAAAGAAAGTCCAAGGCTACTTACAGTATATTTAATATCAAACAGCCTTGCCGATACATCTCCTGCTCTATACCACTCATAGACATGGTGAAGGGATTGTTCATCTACCCTTGCATTTGAGTCAATATACTGAGATGCAATTTCTGCTATATCAGGACCTAGATTATTTAAAAAATCTTTTTTACCCAAACTCATACCATCTACAAAACCAGAAGAATAGTCAATAATGTTTTTTAGGTCTTTAGTAAAAGACTTTGTGTTAAAGTTTACTATCATATATCTACCGCCTGGTTCTCTGATCTACGTATTACAAGATTATAGTACTCTAATCCACCAAATGGACCAACAAATGGGTCCTGTGTTGCTATTTCAAAAATTGTAGACTTGCCTGATCTTGGACCAGATGTCTCTTTGTAAATGTCATTGCAGTTTCTATCTCTAATATTAGTCAATATAATATTTGTTATTGAGTGGGGGGAATCAAGGCTGGAAATTCTTACGTCGGTTTTTACTCTCCCAACAAGAAGAGCTTTTTGTGTTATATTTACATTTGCAGTTATTTCTTCTTTTGTTGCACTACCTTCTGAATTAAAATTAGCAGAGATGGTTTTATCTAGTATCCAAGTCTTTTTTACATTTCCATAAGTTCCCTGCTCAGTTATAGGATAATATATATCAACAATAAGAGGGAACATGAAGTCTGGCTCTTCGCATATCATTAAATCAAACCTGGTCTAATAATGGTATTTGAATACTTATCTAAAATCTTATCAACAAGAAGATTTCCAGTCCCTTCAAACAGAGCCTTATCAAATTGAATTCTAAACTGGTCTGTATTATAATTTGTTACATATCTCTTGTAGTAGTCTAATTTTCCACATTTAATGTCTTCCATTAATGTTTGTGTTGCATACTCTACATCTGAGGGAATTGTTTTATACCCTGCGTCTACAATAAATGTATAGTCAAAGCCTGCTGGGAAGGCTATAGCACTATAACCATAATATCCAAGATCTCCTCTTGTAACGGGTATTGATATTGGAGCAGATTCTGAGCGATTATATAGGTCTAGAATAACACGCTGAACCGCAGAGTTATCTAGGGTAATTCTATAGTTTTCAGTATTTGTCTCTGGTGTTTCAATATCATAAACTAAAACGTTATTCTCATAAGCTTTTAAAACTTTATTAGTATCTTGCCATAGTAAAAAATAATCTGATCCCTGACCAACTGCCTGTATAACTTTTTTAGTATTATAGAATCCATTTGGAATGATCGTGTCAATTATAGCCCTTGATACAAGCTCTAGCATTCTATATTCTTTTATTTCAGATGCCGTTGTAGAAAGGTCGTTAGCATTAACATATGGTCTTATTATGTCTAGATTATCTTCATATAAGACATGAACATGTTCTGCGTCATAGAACTTGATAGCAAAGTTTCTATCGTATGTTACTTTTTCTAATTCTAAAACATAATCTACTAAACCATTTTCATCTGACATTACTTCTGTTTCTAGAACTGAGTGATCCACCAGATCCTCAACATATTGGATATACGTATAGTTAGGTATAGGTAATTTCCAAGTAGTTGTAATAGGATAAGGTGGAACTCTCATGATCTCCATTAATTAATTACCAAATTCCTTAGCAACTTCTTCTGGAGTGGCAAGTGTAATGTGTGATCTAGTTAACCATTTTTCAGACTGAGATTTTGTTACAATGTTGATACCTCTATAGACCTTACCAACTTCTCCCCAACTAACATTTTTTGTTGATCTAATAGCAACCTTTTCTTCTGTATTTGCTGCTACCTTAGACTTTTTCTTTTCTTTTACTAGGGTAGTCATTTCTACTCCAATTGCTCCATTTACAAGACCAAGGCTTTGAACTTCTATTACTACCTGCTCTGCTGCTACCTGCTCTGCTGCTGCATGCTCTGCTGCTGCATGCTCTGCTGCTACCTGCTCTGCTGCTGCATGCTCTGCTGCTGCATGCTCTGCTGCTGCATCTTGTGCTGCTTCATATATAGATTCTTCAACTGCATTTTCATTATTTTCCATTTTATTTCCTCCTAAATAGTATTATATCATTATAAGTATTAAGGGGAGTAAGAGCGTTAACCCCTACTCCCCCTAAAATTTTACTGTTTATAGATTATGCATCTACTGCAGCATCAGCATACGCGATTGCATCCTGCTCTTCCCATTGAAGACCGAAACGAACGAATACTGTATATTCTACTGTATCCTTCTTTGGACGGTATTCACGGTTTACAGTGATATCACGCTGGAATCCCCATACACGGTTCTGAGGGAATGTAAGGTCTACATAACCTGCAGGGTAGTAAGGAACTTCCTGAACATCTATGCCGAGAACACGAGTTGTGCGTGCTCCGCCAAATGTTTGTGCTCCGCCATCAAGGTATGCTTGACGGTTGGCAGGGGTACCTGCTGGAGTACCAGCAAATGCCTCTGCGATTGCATCAGCCAATGTACCATTATTTTTAATGATACCCTGGAATGCATCTGTACCAGCATAGAACTTCAAGTTAGACTTGATAGCACGATACTTGCGTGGCATTGCAAGAATGATCTTCTGCATTGCATCAGTAGTCCAGTTATTGTTTTCAACTGTAACTACTGCTTCGTGTGCGTCTCCACCAGTCGTGACCTTGTTAACAAAGCCCTCCATGATAGACGTAAATGCACTGCCTGTACCTGTACCATTAATGGCAAGGTCTTCAATGTCATTACCAAAAGCATTGGTCATTAAACGAACAATGTGATCTTCTAGTGCTGCACCTTCGATATTATCTTCTAGTGATTCTGCAGATACTTCCCAGTCAAGACGAATTTTCTTTGTAGTCAATTCAACCTTTGAGAATGTTGCACCTGCGTTTGTGTAATCTCCAACTGCTTGCGCTGCTGCACGAATTACACGCTCTCCGACGTTTACCTTTTCGAGCTCCATTGTATTGGCTCTCATAGTAACACGGCGACCATCTTTGGCGAGGATTGTAGCATCCCACACGTAGTCTATAAAACGACGTGCCTGCTCTGGGCGGAGAATTCCGCTTCCAGCCTCACCTGAAGGATTTACTGCGTTTGGACCATCAGTATTACCTAATGTAGCATTTGGGATATTACCCAACACACCACCATCAGTATAATTACCTGGTACGTTCGAACCTGCTGTTGAGCCTGATGCAAATGCACCCTGTCCCTGATACAATCCTGGTGTTGTTCCACCAAGTTCTCCAGATGCTCCTGGCTGATTCTTGATTATTTCTTGTTCCGACATATTGTCACCTCCTGTGATTTTTTACTTATTATTTTTTTTAATTAAATAAGTCGGCTGTTTTGAGGAAACTACCGCCCCATAGGGATTTTTCAACCGTTTCAGGTTGATTCTGTACTATCTCGCCGAGATCGCCAGACTTTCGGAAAGCGGTATCTTGCTCTACAAGTTCTACTCGCTTACCAAATTCATTAAATCCATTTGATACTGCTGCTATATCTTTTGCAACTGACTCAAATGAATCTTTTACTACTTCAACATCAACCTTTGAAGACTTAAGAAGTTCTACTTCTGCTTGCAAAGATTTTACTGTTGAGACTAGATCGCTAAAGGCAGATGTTAGGGTATTCTTGATTTCGGCAATTGATTCAACAACTGTCTCATCTGATTTAGATACCTCTGTAACTTCAACTACTGCGTCGATTGCTGGAGTCTCTTCAGACTTTACAACCTCCTTAGATGTTGGGACTTCATCAGTCTTAACAACATCTTCTACTGGAGTTTCAACTACGGCATCAACCTCTGGAGCGACCTCTGACTTTTTTACTTCTACTGCTGCTTCTGTTTCAATAACTTCTGCAACCATTGTTGTATCTTCTGTCATAGGACTTACCTCCTTGTTAATCTTAGAAGTTTTAATGCCTTTAGCACTATCAACTAAGAATTTTATCATATTTAATTTTTCATCATCCGTTTTTTCAACGAAACCTATGTTAACCATTGCTTCTCCTGTTACAGGACTAATCTCTGATTCATTTTCAGAAGAAAGGACAACTCCACTTTCTTTGTCATAAAACACATTTTCTAAAACTGTGGCATCACCTTTAATAATATTTACACCATCTACTTTTTCAACTGAAACAATATTTGCAAATTGATTAGCGGGGGAATCTACAAGACTCAACTCTACTAAATCATATTCTTTAATAATTCTAATTTGTGTATCTGATTTTTCATCATAGGCATCATCCCACTTATTCATTCTACCGCCAATTGAAAAACCAGTAAGTGTTCCATCAAGAACCTTTTCCCATGTATCCTGGGCACCTTTTGAAACATATGCAGATACATAAACACCTTTATAAAACTTTTTTGATTCTGGATCAAAATATTTGTCTTCTTTAAAATTAATCATTTTACCAACTGCTAAAGGTTGGTGCATTTCTCTAATGTTTCCACGAAATTTTGCAAATGCATCCATTGATGCTTCAGATGTTACAATGTCCATCTGCCTGTCTAGATTGTCCAATGAGGCAAATCCAGATACAACTCTGCGCTCTTTATCAACTTTATTGAATGGCATTGATAGGCGAACAGTATCACCTTCAGTGTTCCATTGAGCCTTTGATATAGTCATGGTATTATCTATTATAGACCCTTTTTTTACAGTGTCTCAGTTACTGAGATGAACGGCCTTCACCCTTTGGATTTCTTCCACTTATTGTAGCAGTTCCATCCGACTGATTGTTTGTTCTTTCTGTATCCCGTTGCCGATTTGCATTATCATTTGCTGCTTGTTCTGGCTTAGGCTCAAAAGGATCGTCTCCTCCTTTTCTTTGTGGAAGTCCTAAAATCTGACGACCCTCGTTAGGAAGCATTACCTGTGTCTTTACCAATCTTTCAATAATCTGAGACTGGGCAATCTCGTCTGTGAGAGTTAGTTCATTAAATTTAAAATCAAGTATGTCTGTTTTTTCTTTGATGATCTTGCCAATCATTTTTTCAAGGTTTCTTTGTGCTGGTCTAGCAACTTGCTCTTTAAAAGTTCTATCTTGTGCTAAGGCTGCTGCTATAGATCCAGAATCTCCACCACCAATTTTGGATAATGGGACTTGGTGAGCAACAAGAATATCATCACGATTTTGCTTGCGATATTCTTTAAACGATGCTTCTTGAATTCCATTTTCGACTGGGTCCATTTTAAACTCAACCTTATTAGTGTCTGAGTCACCAGGAAGGGGGATGTAGAGTGTTCTATGGTTTTGTCCTTTTAATCCTGTCTGTAAAAATCTAAACATTTTATCTTCTGCCTCTGGAGAAAGTTTTGCACCCTTTAAGGTAACAACATATCTTGGCGTTGCTTTATTTTGAAAATAGTCAATGTTGTATTGTGATGCAAGCTGATCTCCATGAAGAGAGCCAATTGCTGACATAATGTCTGGTACTCCATAAAATGTATTTAATGGTGAGTATTCTTTAAAGTGAATTATCTCGTTTGGTCGTGCATCTGTTCCTAATGGGTTTGGATTAGTCCCGCCAAAGTTTCTAAAGTAAACAACCTTGTTTCCAATAACCTGAACATATCCATCTTTAATTCTTCGAATTCTCATTGTAGTTGATGGTATATGTCCCACATATCCAATTTCATTACGAGTAGTTCTACCAACTTCAAGGTATCCGTTTCCAGTTGATTGTAGATCAGTAAACACTTTTTCCATAGTTGTAGTAAATGAATCTTCATCATTTAAAGATTCAAGCCAGTCTCTAATTTCAATCTTTGCTCGTTCAATTCTCTTTCTTGCATTATCTGATGTCTTAGGCTCTGCCGCTTCTAACTTAAGAAGCGTCCTTGCAGATACTTCAAACTCATATCCTAGCCCTACAATGTTTTCTACTTTAGCATCGATGGCTGCGTGATTAGCAAAAGATGTATCATAAAAACTTGCAAGTTCATACAAGTTCCAGGGTGGTGTAATTACATCAAACAGCCCGTATGCATTTCTATAAATTACTCCTGGATTAATTTCTTTAGACTTTGCACCATCCAGGCCAGTACTTTCTGCTCTTGAACTATCTATATATCCTTGGCTTGATTCTGATTTAACTATACGAGAAGTTCTTCTTTTAAAATTATTATCTAAACCATTTAAATCTTTTATAATGTCCCAAGATTGATTAAAAGGATCTTGTTTTGCAAAAGTGTCATCCTCTTTAAGAGGAATATCAACCTTGGCCCTAATGTATTCTGATCTATCTTCTGACATTAATCATCACTTCCATATTTATTATATGTATCTTGAGCAGCTTTCCAAGCACCCAAATCATTCATAGATGGGATAAAGCCTTCTTCCATTCTTTGTTTTTGTTCTGAGTATTCTTCTTCTGAGATTCTAGTTAGTCCTGGTACAAAAATGCACTCTCCGTCTCCTTCATCCCCGTAATATTTTGCAGCGTCACGGAGTTTAGCAATCTGAGATATGTCACCTTTCATGGATTCAATGTTTAATACAGAGCCATTACCATCTGTAAACCATCGGCCTCCAGATTTTTTGTAAACATATAGGCCCCAGTCATAGTGTTTTTCAATAACTTTAGCCCGAGATTCTCCCACTTGCCCCTTCATTTTGGGTAAATTTTTCTTTTTGGGTGGCATATTTGGAGTATTCATAACAACAAGTATACCATATTAGACAGCATCAACAGTTGTTTTGAACACTAGGATGTCACTATAAACTTTATATTCATAGGAGTTTACCGAAAAAACTTTATCTGTGTCAATAATAATTTTATTAGTCCCTGTATATGTTTTATAAATTCCTGCAGGGTCTACCCCATAATAGCTTGTTGATGCCAATATTAAAACACCATCCCACATATATGAGGAAGATTTCCAGTAATCCCACTCAAGGGTAAGTGGTGAAGAATTTTTAACAGCAAACCACGGCCTAACTTCTATCTGTTGGACTTCTTGTAGGTTTGTAGACTGATAATAGGATATTGTATTAAAGGTTATTGGACCATTTAAGTTTATTGATCCTGACATGTTTTCAAAATTTAGAAGGTTGGGGAAAGATATCCCTAAGAATCCCCACTCTTTTACTGTTATGACTGGCTCTTTTACTATTTTACCGTTCCAATAAAAAGCAATGCCATCCTCAACATTACCAGTTTTGACATTTATTGCATAAATTTTTGCCCTTTGTCCAGTTGGGTGGATAGCAGACATATAAAATTTTATATGAGCATTTTTTGATTTAATCTCAAATATTTCTGTTGCAGCATAGGGAAATGAATCTTGGTCATATCTAATAGCTGACTGCATTGCCATTACTTTAAAATTTGAAGACATTTCTTTATTAATTGGGATAGCTAGCCCTCTATTAATCAATGGGTCATTTACACCTTTAATCTCAATACCCGTATATCTTGTTAAATAAAGATACGGAGAGCTACCTTTATAAATTGTAAATGGATTCTTGTCTTTATAACTATAGTAAAATCCTGCTTTTTTATATGGGTATAGTTGATTTCCAAACTTAGTTCCAATTGGATTTGGAGATGTAGAATTAAATGCTTGTGATGCATACTCCATATTTCTAATTTCAACTTTATTTTTTAAAATTCTTTTAACATTAAACTCAAGGTGTGTAACAATTGCTAAATCCAAAACTGATACATTTGAGGGAGGATAGATAATCATATTATTAATAACTTCGTACTTTGTGTTAATCCATTCCTCTCCTGGATTGACAATTGAATCGTTAGAGGGTTTTTGAATATTTGTGAAATTAGACTGTGAAACATTTGCTCCATTTTTTATATATTGAAACGTTATATAAGACCTTACTAAAGATTTAGAAGTATCATATTTATAGTTTTTATAAACTTTATTTTTTAAATCACTGTAGTCTAAGTACCCAGTAAAAAGTTGATTATCTAAAGAGCTATACGATCTTTCAAGTGGGATTGTATATTCATTTTTTAGCTCTTGATAAGTCCAAGATCCAGCCTGCTCTTCTTCAATAAAAATAGATGGGGATGGATAGTTTACATTAAACTGAATTAAGTCTAAATCATAGTAATCTTTATTTTTTTTATTTTTTACATATTGGGCAAAATAAGTTAATGGAATATAGTCTTCCCAATACCCCTGAATATCTATATCCAGAGTATACGTATCAAAGTATTTTGATGGAGATAGGGTGTAGCTTGCAGTATGAGATTGAAATTCTTGTTCTGCAAAAGAAGAGATATCTCCGCCATCTATGGCATTTTCCCACTCTGCAGGATTGTTGCCAAAATAATTTTCCGAAGAGTTAAAAATTACGTCTGGGGTTTCTAAATAGATATCAAAAAGATCTTCATCCCCAATAGGAATTCCTTTTGCATTAAAAAGATTACTAATTATGTTATGATTTCTATCTGTACATAGCCCAACGCTATACACATTTCCTTTGAAGGTTTGAGTCAGGTTAGATTTTCCACATACATACATCTTAAGAATGTTTTGATTTCCAAAGAATGATGCAACTTTTCCTCCAAAGTAATTAGAAATATTATCTAAATCAACCCCAACTGAAAATACTGTACCTTCTCCTGGATAGGAAAATTTTGCCAATGGCATATCAACCGAACTAAGAACATACTCAATGCCTGTTGTGCTTACTGTTATTTCAAAATATTCCTGTGAGTTTTGTGCTTCTACTCTAAATAATATTTGTTTGTTTAATGGCTCTTCTAGTATTTTAAATGATCCATAAAAAGATCTTACCTTTTGTTTTAAAAAATTAAAATCTTTAAATAGCATGTAAGCATTTTCAATAGAAGAAAAAGAAAAAAAATTATCTGACTCACTTTGTTGATTATTTAGTACTGAGTACAAAGACTCTAAAGATCCTGAGCTTAGTATAATCTCGGGGAGCTCATATTCTGGAGTCTTAAGCCTGTTGCTTTCTACAACTAGGTTATCTATTATTGCCTGATTCCATTTTCCAATATTTGGATAAGAATAATTATTTGTATAATCTGCAAAAGAATAATCTATATATACTGAAGACCCACTATAGGCTTGATTAATTCCTTCGGGAATATCAACTGCTTGCCCAAAAGCAAATCTTTTTTTTGCTAGTAAAAGTGGAACCTGGTAAGTATAGATAGCAACGCAATCAATCTCAAAAGGGTTAACGTCTTCATAAGAATAAAACCCAATCCAGTCTTGTTCTTTACCTAGGCTATTAATCTTTGGGGGTAGTAAAAGTTCTGATGTCAAGTAATTTAAAGATATTACTTCTTCACCATTAATTAACAATGAACTATAGTTTTCTGAAACTCTAATATGAACAAGCATTGGCCTTGTCCACTCCCCTACATAATAAGATCCAGAATTATTTCCAATTTTTAAAACTAAGAATGGCCCTTCTATATATAGCCCATCATCTGAGCCGATTGGTCCTATTATTCTTTTCTTTATAAGAGAATCCGAATTTATTCTTACCCAACACTCCAGGGTATAGTTTTTATATTGTCCCTCATCACCAAGGAAGCCTAGGCTTGGAATTATTACTGATGGCTGACCATTGTTTGGCAAAATTTTTGTTAAATTTGAAGCCCCATAAACTAATGGAATTCCAGTATTTTTTGCTGCAAGAAAATTATTATTTGCAAGATAATACCCTTTTTTATTTTGCAACCCATAAGCATTTGCAACAATTCCCTTTGTTGTATTAATTGCAATTGTGCTAGGAATATTTACTGGATTTATTCCAAGAGATGACGAGTTAAACTCTTCAGCCCATTGACCAACAGTAATTCCATTAATTAAGAATTGATAGTCTTCTTCAGAACTTGCTCCACCAATATAGTTTATTTTAATTATAATTCTAAACTCAGTATTGTCTTCTGGAATATCAAAAGTCTCAGATATAAAAAACCATTTATCTTTTACAGACGTGGTGTATTTTTTTAATCTTTCAGTTCTTGCACCACTCGTAGTGTCATAATATTCATAACCTATTTCAAAACTAGAGGCATATGCACTTATAGAATTAAAAAATCCTCCTATAGAAAATGTTGCCAATGTTTGATTTAGGGTTGAGAAGTTGGTAATATCATTGCTTACGCAAACTATCTGACTAAAGTCATCATCTGTCAAGGTGCCAGTAATTTTTGTTGTTTGGCTATCAGGAAATGGCTCATCTGATAAAGAATAAACGCTGGCTGATCCATTCTCAATGTTCCAAGTAGTAACATCTCTACCAGGCTCATCTACCAAACTTATATAGTCAGCCTTTTCATCCAGAGACCATAAAGCAACAGGGTGCTCTGCATATATTTTTTCTGCATAGAGATTAGATGGAGTAGGCATTGTACTCTATTTTACCATACGGCTACTTGATTTTTATCTCACAGTAGTCTGTTGTACAATAGGCCTCTCCTTGTGCTTCAAGGTTATCAATACCGTCGTAAATTGCAGTAAAATCAATATGCTTCAACTTGCCAATATATGACTCATACTCTTCTTCAGTAATTCCTGTATATGGTTGTTGT
>Ga0105050_10001979_pt1 | contig 29885 bp, 25 predicted proteins | sample FRY01_FD_78088 | JGI IMG/M metagenome (GOLD analysis project Ga0105050, IMG submission 78088) | Freshwater microbial communities from Lake Fryxell liftoff mats and glacier meltwater in Antarctica - FRY-01 | ecosystem: Environmental > Aquatic > Freshwater > Ice > Glacier meltwater ...
CGTCGTCCAGATACAGGAAATCCGAGATCTCCTGGCAGGATTTACCGTCGTCGAGCAGCAGGATCGCATTTGCCCGACGGGCAATACCGTGGTCTTCGCGCTGACGGCGCACGCAAGCCTCGATCTCGAGGCGCTCTGCTAAGGAAAGAAAGCCGGGGCGGATCATGGGCATAACTGAATCGATCTCAACCCAGCCGTCAAGTCATCAAATCCGGCTTCCGCAGGACTCGGAGTATAAAAAGATAAAAGAATGGCGCACCGGACCGGGCGCGCCACGCAAGATCAGGCGGCGATTTCGGTCATTGGCAGATAGTCGGTATAGCCTTCACGCCCACCGCCATAAAGCCACTCGGTCGGCATTTGGTTCAGGGGCGCATCGACCGCCAGCCGTTCGGCCAGATCGGGGTTGGAAATGTAGAGCTTGCCGAAGGATACGAGGTCAACCTTGCCCGAGGCCACAGCCGCGATCGCGGTAGCGCGGGTATAGCCGTTGTTGGCCATGTAGGCCCCCCTGAACCGGTCGCGCAGAATTTCCAGACTGCCCGCTGGCCAGTCACGAAGCCCGCCGGTCTGGCCTTCTACCATGTGCAGGAAGGCAACACCTGCGTCATTCAACACATCAATCGCGGCGCTGAAGGTTGCCACAGTGTCGCGGTCGATCCCCACATTGTTCGCGTTCGAGAACGGGCTGAGGCGAACACCGACCCGCCCCGCGCCCAGAACCTTGACCACCGCCGCCACCACGTCACGCAGGAACCGGACGCGATTTTCGATGCTGCCGCCATAGGCATCGGTGCGTTTGTTGGACGTGTCGCGCAGGAACTGGTCGATCAGATAGCCGTTGGCGGCATGGATTTCGACCGCGTCAAAGCCTGCGTCCTGTGCGTTGCGGGCGGCAGTGCGGAAGTCCTCGACCATCCGGGGGATTTCCTTCAGCGTCAGGGCGCGCGGCACCGAGGTGTCAACGAACCCGGCACTGTCGAAGGTTTTCGACGCAGCGCCAATGGCCGAGGGGGCCACGGGTGCCTTGCCGCCCAGCAACGATGTGTGACTGGTCCGGCCGACATGCCAGATCTGCGCCGCGATCTTGCCGCCCCTGGCGTGGACCGCCTCGGTGACTTTTTTCCAGCCGGCGATCTGGGCCGGGGAATAGATGCCGGGGGTAAAGGCATAGCCTTTGCCTTCGGGCGAAATCTGGGTGCCTTCGGTGATGATCAGCCCGGCCCCGGCGCGTTGGGCATAGTAGTCGGCGTGGATATCGTAGGGGCTGTCATCCTCGTGCCGCGCGCGGTTGCGGGTCAGCGGCGCCATCACGACGCGGTTCTTCAGGGTCAGAACGGCCAGGGTCAACGGGGTGAACAGGGTCTCGGTCATCGTGCAAATTCCTTGAAGATCATGGGGCAGGTGCAGGCCGGGCACCCTGCACTCTTTCATAACCCGGGGATGCGCACCTTGATGTGCATTGGCGCGCACGAGGTGTGTGACAGGGCCCGACGGTCAGCGTTGCGTGATGTCGCCTGCGGCACGGGTGGCGTGGAATTCTGCCACGAAAGCGTCAAGGCGGCTTGCGGCAATGGCATCGCGCAAGCCCTGCATCAGTGTCTGGTAGTAATGCAGGTTGTGCCAGGTCAGCAGCATGCTCGCGATGATTTCCTGCGAACGCAGGACATGGTGCAGGTAGGCGCGGGAATAGCCGGTGCAGCACGGACACGTGCAGCTTTCGTCCAGCGGCCGGGGGTCGTTCTGGTGGCGTGCGTTGCGCAGGTTGACATGGCCGCGCGGGGTCCAGCCCTGCCCGGTGCGGCCAGACCGCGATGGCAGCACGCAGTCCATCATGTCGATGCCGCGCTGCACGGCCCCCACGATATCGTCGGGCTTGCCCACCCCCATCAGGTAGCGCGGCTTGTCTGCGGGCAGCAGGGCGGGGGCATAATCCAGGACGCCAAGCATCGCCTCTTGCCCCTCGCCCACCGCAAGCCCGCCGACCGCGTAGCCGTCAAAGCCGATGGCGGTCAGGGCTTGCGCACTTTCGGCGCGCAGATCGGGCGTGACACCGCCTTGCATGATCCCGAACAGGGCGTGGCCGGGGCGGTCGCCGAAGGCGTCGCGCGACCGCTGCGCCCACCGCATCGACAGGCGGGTGGCGCGGGCGACCTCTTCTTCGGTTGCGGGCAGGGCGGGGCATTCGTCGAAGCACATCACGATGTCGGACCCCAGCAAGCCTTGGATTTCCATGCTGCGTTCGGGGGACAGGTGGTGGGACGATCCGTCGATGTGGGATTTGAAGGTGACGCCGCTTTCCGTCAGTTTGCGCAGGCCGGCAAGGCTCATCACCTGAAATCCGCCGCTGTCGGTCAGGATCGGATTGTCCCAGTTCATGAACCGATGCAGGCCACCCAAGGCTGCGATGCGTTCGGCTGTCGGGCGCAGCATCAGATGATAGGTGTTGCCCAGCAGGATGTCGGCCCCGGTGGCGGCCACGCTGCCGGGCAGCATGGCCTTGACGGTGGCGGCCGTCCCCACCGGCATGAAGGCGGGGGTGCGGATCGCCCCGCGCGGCGTGTCGATCACCCCGGTCCGGGCGGCGCCGTCGGTGGCAGTCAGCGTGAAGGTGATCCCGGTCGCCATGTGACCCCCTGTTTTCGGCCTTTTGGCGCAAAGCGGCGGGTTTGCCAAGGGGTCGGGCGACGGTCCCGACGCGGGACTTTTTTTTCAGTGTTATTTGTCAGATGGTTGGCTTGGTTAAATTAAGGATTTGTCAGGATTTGCGCGGGGACGGCGCAGATGTGGTCGTGCCGCAGCACCGGTTTGCGCTGTCATCAATCCGCAACGCGCGCGCCTGAAAGGCATCGAAGGGTCAAGGGGGGTTCGGGGTGGGATTGAAGAGCGCGGCGTGTTCTTTTGCTGGCAAAAGGGCGCGGGTTGCCGGTATTGGCGATGGACGGCTCATAGGGGATGAAAAGACATGCGACTGGTGAACCGGACCTTTGACGAAATGCACCCCGGCGATGTGGCAGAGCTGCGGCGGCTGATCACGCAAGACGATCTTTATGTGTTTGCGGCGGCCTCGGGCAACCACAACCCGATGCACCTGACCGACAGCGATCTGGATGGAGACGGGCAGACGGAACGCGTGGCACCAGGGATGTTGGTGGCCTCGCTGATCTCGGCGGTCTTGGGGATGCAGTTGCCGGGGGCAGGCACGCTGTATCGGCGTCAGGTGCTGGATTTTCACGCGCGGGCCTTTGCGGGGGATGAGGTGATCTGCCGGGTCGAGGTGCTGGAAAAGCTGGCGGATGGCGTGGTGCGGCTGGCGACGACCATCCGCCGCTGCGTCGATGATGCGCCGATCCTGTCGGGCGAGGCGTTGGTGCAGGCTCCGGTCGCGAGGATCGTGCAGGAGCGGCTGGAGGTGCCCGGTCTGATCGTGCAGCGCCACCGGCATTTCGAGGCGTTGCTGGCACGGGCGCGGCCTTTGCCCGCTTTGCCGACGGCGGTGGTCTGCCCGGATGACGCCAATTCGCTGGGCGGGGCGTTGCTGGCATTTCGCGAAAGCATCATCACCCCGATCCTGATCGGGTCTGCGGCGGGAATTGCGGCAGCGGCGGTGGCGATGGGCGAGGACCTTTCAGGCATCGAAATCATCGACGTGGCCGGCGACGAAGCGGCGGCGGCGATGGCCTGCGCGCTGGTGCATCAGGGCCGCGCGGCGGCGGTGATGAAGGGCCATTTGCACACCGATGACCTGCTGCGTCCGATGATGGACAAGGCAACGGGTCTGCGCGTCGGACGGCGGTTGACGCATGTGTTCGTGATGGATGTGCCAGGGCAGCCAGAGCCTTTGATGGTGACCGATGCGGCGATCAACATCGCCCCCGATCTTGCCACCAAAATGGACATCTGCCAGAACGCCATCGACCTTGCGCTGTCTTTGGGGATGGAGCCTCGGGTCGGTGTTTTGTCGGCGGTCGAGACGGTGAACCCGGCCATTCAGTCGTCCATCGACGCGGCGTTGTTGTCGAAGATGGCTGACCGGGGGCAGATCAAGGGCGGGCTGGTCGAGGGCCCTTTGGCGATGGACAATGCCATCGACGCAGGTGCGGCGCGGTCCAAGGGGTTGACCGGCGGTGTCGCAGGTCGGGCGAATATTCTGGTGGTGCCGGGGATTGATGCGGGCAACATGCTGGCCAAACAGTTGGCGTTCGTGAGCCATGCCGAGGGGGCGGGGTTGGTGTTGGGGGCGAAGGTGCCGGTGATATTGAACTCACGTTCCGACAGCGCGATGTCGCGGCTGGCGTCCTGTGCGGTGGCGGCCATTCATCACTTTGCAGGCGTGAAATGACGCAGGCGGTTCTGACGCTGAATGCCGGGTCTTCTTCGGTGAAGTTCGCCCTGTTCGCAGCGCAAGTGGACGGGGCGCTGGCGGACGGGGCGCAAGTGGACGGAGCGCTGGCGACCGGGATCGCGGACCGGATCGGGCCTGCGGGCACGCTGCGGCTGCTGGGCGCGGATGGCGGTACGCTGCGGGCGGTGGCGGGCGATCTTTCGACTCATGCCGGGGCAATTAAGGCGGCGATCGACAGCTTTCGCGCGGCGTATCCGGGGCTTGCGGTCCGGGCGGTGGGGCACCGGGTCGTACATGGCGGGATGATGTATGCGGCCCCGGTGACGGTGACGCAAGCGGTGTTCGACGAGTTGGCGGCGCTGGCTGCCTTTGCCCCCTTGCATCAGCCGCACAATCTGGCTGGAATCTCGGCGACGGCGCAGGCATTTCCGGGTGTGCCGCAGGTGGCGTGCTTCGACACGGCGTTTCACCGCAATCAGCCGTGGGTGAACGAAACCTTCGCCCTGCCCCGCCAGCTTTATGACGAGGGCGTGCGGCGGTATGGGTTTCACGGGCTAAGCTATCAGCACATCGCAGGGGCGATGCCACCCGGCGTGGCGGCAGGCCGGGTGGTGGTGGCGCACTTGGGCAATGGGGCGTCGATGTGCGCGATGGTGGCGGGCCGGTCGGTGGCATCCAGCATGGGATTTTCGACGCTGGACGGGCTGGCGATGGGCACCCGTTGTGGGCAGATCGACCCCGGTGTGCTGCTGTATCTGATGGACCGCAAGGGGATGACGGCGGGCGAAATCTCGGACCTTTTGTATAACCGGTCGGGGTTGCTGGGGCTGTCTGGCATCTCGAACGACATGCGGGTGCTGGAGGCATCGGATGCGCCCGAGGCGGCGCAGGCGATCGGCTATTTCGTTGCGCGGTGTCGGCGCGAGGTGGCGTCGCTGGCAGCGGCGATGGGGGGGATCGACGCGCTGGTGTTCACCGGGGGGATCGGCGAAAACTCCGTGCGGGTACGCGAGGCGGTGTGCGGGGGGCTGGGCTGGATGGGGCTTGCGCTGGACCTTGGGCGCAATGCGGCGGGGGCTGCGGATATATCGGCGGCGGGGGCACAAGGGACGGTGCTGGTGATCCCGACCAACGAGGAGTTGGTGATCGCGCGGGCGGCGCGGGCGGAGGTTCTGCCGGGGTATTGATCGTTCAGACCGAAGCGCGGGGTCGGCTGGCGGAGGCGTCACGGGGATATCGGGCGGCGTTCAGCTTTTCCCTTCGGTTTTTGTCTGCACAAGACTGCGGAGCCGAACCATCCGTTGCGGGCAGGCGGCCCAACCGGTTGCGCTGTCGGACCGCGAGCCTGTCCAGGTCACCAGCGACGCGGCCAAGTTGCAGGATCGGCCGGGGTTCGAGGTAAAGTTTCTATCGCGCCACTTGATCCCCGACACGGTCTGACCGGACGGTTGCTGTGATGGGGAGGGTGTGTGCTTGTCACGCACCGCCCCCCAAGGATGCGTAACAGGCACGGACTATGCTGAGTCTGCGAATACCAGCATGTTGGTGCTCGCAATGATCGACACGCGCACCGCATTGCGGAACCTTGAGGCCATTCTGGCGGGCGACGGTAGCAACGGATTTTATGTCGGCCCATCGGACCTTTGCCTGGCGCCTGGCCAGGAGCCGACCTTTGATCCGACCGCGCCGGAGGTTCTGGAGGCGTTTTGCGGCATCGCTGCGCGGACGCAGACGGCTGGTCGTGTGGCGGGGGTGCAATGCGGATCGCCCGCGACAATCCTGCGGCGTTCGGGCAGGGCTTTCACCTTGCGTCCCTGCTGACCCATGCGCGGCTCTTCGCGACTGAGGCGGCCAAAACACGCGCCGCTGCACGGCTCTAGACCATCGCGGCGATGAAGGGATATTGACTTGCCCGTCGCAAGCCTGTGCAAGTCGGCGTGAAACAAACCTACCCCCAAGGAGCCTTTGCGATGACAGCGCACACTTTCCCCGGCATCCACTGGCTGAAGGCCCCCAACCGCGAAACCGCCGCCGATACTGCCCGGATTGCGCAGACTGTGGCACAGGTGCTGGCCGATGTGCGCGCCGAAGGGGACGCGGCGGTGCGGCGGTATTCCGTGCAGTTCGACCAGACCGCGTTGGAGGCCTTTGAAGTGCCGATGGAAGACCGGCTGGCGGCGGTGGCCGAGATGGACCCGCAGACCCGCGCCGATACCGAGTTTGCAATTGCCAACGTGCGGGCCTTTGCGACCGCACAACTGGCCACCATCCTGCCGCTGGAAGTTGAAATCCGCCCCGGTGTATTCATGGGGCACCGGGTGATCCCGATCGAACGGGTGGGCTGCTATGTGCCGGGCGGGCGGTTCCCGCTGCTGTCGGCGCCGATCATGACGATTGTTCCGGCAGTGGTCGCCGGGGTGGACGAGGTGATTGCTTGCCTGCCGCCCAACGCGCACCGCGCGATGATTGCGGGCTGCCATCTGGCGGGCGCGAACCGGATTTTTCGCATCGGCGGCGCGCAGGCGATTGCCGCAATGGCGTATGGCACGCAGACCGTGCCTGCAGTCGCGAAGATCGTGGGGCCGGGCAATGCCTTTGTCAACGAGGCCAAGCGGCAGGTGTTCGGCCCGGTCGGGATCGACCAGTTGGCCGGCCCGTCCGAGATTTACACCGTCGCCGACAGCACGGGCGATGCCGAGATGCTGGCGACTGACATGCTGGCGCAGGCCGAACATGACGTCCGCACGCGGGTTGGGCTGATCACCACCGATGCCGCCTTGGGCCGCGCGGTTCTGGAGCAGGTCGAGGCGCAGCTTGCGACGCTGTCCACCGCGCATGTGGCGGCTCCGGCTTGGCGCGACATGGGCGAGGTTGCGATTGCCGAAGATGAGGCGGCGATGATCGCCTATTCGGATTTCATCGCGTCCGAACACCTTCAGGTCCACACCGCCGACCCGCATGCCATGGCGAAGCAGCTGCGCAACTATGGGTCGCTTTTCATCGGTGAATTGGCGAGTGTGGTCTATTCCGACAAATGTTCGGGCACCAATCATACGCTGCCGACGATGGCGGCGGGCCGCTATACCGGCGGGCTATGGGTCGGGGCTTACGTCAAGATCGCGACGCATCAGTGGCTGGATGAACGGGGTGTGGGGTTGGTCGGGCCGCCTGCCGCGCGCCAAAGTGCTAGCGAGGGGCTGGAAGGCCACCGCCGCGCTGCTCAGTTGCGGCTGGACCGGATGCAGGCGCGCTGAGGCTTTCGCCAAGGGCGCTTGTCGTCAGACGGCGCCCGCTGGACCGCGCCCTTGTGCAGCTGGATCTGTTTGACCGCTGCCGTCTCGTTGAACAGCTTGGCTACGCGGCGCAAACCGCAGGGGCCGCATTCAGCGTGGCTGATGCGATGGATATAGACCTCGGCCCCTGGCGGGGCACCAAACAGGCCGGTGCCGTGCTGGTTTTGGCGAACATCAACTTCGGAGAGACATCAGCGGATCGTCGCGGCCGATCTGATGATCCCTGGCAAACACCGCGTCGGGGAAGGCCGCGCGCAATGGTATCCAGAACCGGTCGGCGGCGGCAGGGCTGTGGGCTTTGGGCTGTGACGACGGCGGGGTATTCCAGTTGAGCCGCGCGGTCGTTGTTCTGCAAGATCACAGCAAATCGGCGGCCACGATACGGCGCAGAACGTCGGCGTGCTGCTGCCCCCATGCGTTGGCATTGCTACGCCTGTTGCAAGGGGCCAGTCATATCGGTAGCAGGCGATTGCGGGGGCACGCAGGCCTCGGGGCCGTCTTTTGTGGTGATCTGGTCGCGGCAGATGGGTTTCGAGGTCGCAGCCCATCTGGCACACTGGAGCACACTGGAGCGCACTGGAGCCCACAATGGCGCCTAGATCGCGGATCAGCCAGTCGTTGTCGATCTGGTTGTTGATCGCCCGGCCGTCGGCGATGATCCGCCACGTCAGTCGGCGACCCGTTGCACGCCCATACGCTCCGCCGCCCGGATGCGTGGCGGCGTCTATTACCTTGGGTCAGCGGCATTGAGGTGGAGGTAAAGTCGTTGCAAGCCAGAAGGAAGGTGAACAGCGCCGTGGTGATGACGCCGGGCCACATCACCGGGATGATCACCAGCAGGACCTCCTGAAACCGGGTCCAGCCATCGACCATCGCGGATTTGTCGAACTTCTTGAGAATGGACAGGAAGAATTACTGCGGCATCGACAGCGTGAACGGCTGGTTGATCGCCGCCAGCACAAGGATCGAGGTCGGAAGGTATCCCAAAATGTTCAATTGAAAATCGGCAGCAGATCCTCCGACACCAGCGTGACATGTGGCATGGCGCGAAAGATCAGCGCGGCAATCAGGATCCGGAACATATGACAGAATCCCGACCGGGCCAGCATATAGCCACCCCAGCGTGCAGATGGTCAGCGAGATCACCAGATCAGCACGAAACCCGCGACACCAGCATGGCGGGCAACGGTTGGCGTTCGGCGCGGTGCATCTGCGGCTCCCTGATGCAACTTGCGGTTGCCATCATGCGAGGTGCGGATCAGTGCCGCGGCCATGTCCGGCGCGACCCCCTTCCCCATCGCGCAAAACGAGGCTGCGGCGGCTTCATCGCTGAAGTTGCGCGCGATCGTGAACCCGTGCCCGCAACAGCGTCGTGGCGGGCACGGTTCCGCCAATGACTGTCGGCGCCGCCACAAACCTGGTATCTGCGAAGATTGCAGGGGCATGGCTGGCGATGTCGATCAGGGCGGTTGCGCAAGCCGCGCATGTTCTGCGTCGCAGCCCCAACGCCTTGCCAGACGGTGCCAAGCTCGTTGGTATTTCGGGCCACGTAACCCGGCGCCGTTGTGTCGGCCACCGATTTGATCATCGCCAGCACCTTAAGGCCGGCCTCCGACAGCGGCGTGTCGCCCAAGGCGAATAATGCCGATGCCAGCCTGTTTGCTGGAAAGATGACCGCGTTGGAAACCCTGTCGAAAACCCATACCGAAGCCGCAAATCAGCCGAGGCTGGCCGATCTGACGCGCAAATACGGGCAACAAACCGACGCTGCGATCACCAATACCATGCAGAACGTGCAACTGATGGCCGAAAAGGGCGGCGTTTCGACCGAGGCGCTGAATGCCGTGGGGGCCACCCTGTCGGCCAAAATGGGCGATGCAAAACTGATCCGGTTCATGGCACCGATCGCCGACGCGATGGGCAAAGACAGCGCGGTTGGTCTGCACGAGGGCTGCGGCCTGACCATGACCCCCGCCGGGGCCCGCGCCGAACTGGCCCGGTTCGAGGCCACTGACGGCGAACACGGCCATGCGCTGGCATCCGGCAGTGCAGCTCAGGTTGCAGCCCAGCGCGGACGGCGCGCGCAACTGGCCAAGATCGCGAGCGGCGGGCGGGGGTGATCTGGCTGAGATTAGTTGAAACCAAAGGTGGGCTGACACGGCAATCGTGACAGCCGACGCCGCGCGGTTTATGTAAAGCAATGCTTCGGGACGGCGGAGCGGCAACAAAAATGGTTCCACCAAGCCCATCAGCAGCCCGCCACCCACAAAAATTCCAAGGGCCAAAAGCCATTTCAAGCCCAACAACCCGATGATGATCAGGGCAAACCAAGCCACCACCCCAATCATTTCAAGGCAATCCAAAACTCATGCACACGTTCGGTGCTCTTTATCGCGCGCACTTACAGGCTGACCATCGTTTGAGGTTTGCAAATCGCCGCCAAGTAACCAGAGCCGATGCCAAGGCAAAACAAAAAAACCAAACGCTTCATAGGGCATCCCCAATATAACATCCTCCGGAATTCGGTCAGGCAAGATTCATCGAAACGCGACAGGCACACTACCTGTGTGCAATAGAAAAGATCATGCCGGGTTTGGTCGCCCGTCGGAACCTTGGTGCCTGACAGCCGCGCCAAAAAGTGCTGCTTTCTCATGTCCGGGCGCAACGGAAGACCCAAAGGTTTGCGGAGTTGACGAACACGTTGGCGGAGCCCGGCTCGAACAACTCGCCGCCGTAGCCAATCTGCATGTTGACGAATTCCTGCGCCAAGTCCCAGCCGGGTTTCAAAGCTGGCGGCCAGCGGGATGGCAATACCGCCCTTTCCCCCGAGCATGACAGCGGCGGCGACCATGTCTTGACAGATTTTCGGCGGGGCGATCCCGGTGGCTTCCAGCACTGATGCTGATGCTCAGGCCGACCGTGGACCAAGGATCAGGACCCGTCAGAAATGCCGGGGATAAAGCGCGCTTGTGCCATGCAACACGGTGCCCAGCGCCTCGGACATCGAATAGGGCACTTCGAGAGTCATCATGTCGAGCCAGACGCCTTCGGTCATGATTCTGATCAACCGTGCTGTGCGTTCGGGGTTGATCGTGTAGCCGTATTCGGCGTTCATCGCGGTGCACAACCCGACGAGCGTGGAGTTGTAAAGCGCGTCATTGGCCCCGCAGCGCGCCTGATAAAGCGGTCGACTTTGGCTTTCGCCCCAGAACGAACACCAGGCTGACAGGCGTGCGGGCGTGCAGATCGCCGGGGCAAAGTCGGCCTCGATCAACGCAAGGATCTGCTTTTCAGGCTCGGCCCGCGCTGCAACCAGCGCGGCCTGCCAGTTGATGCGGTATTCTTCCGCCAGGAAATCAAGGGTTTCGGCCAGAAGGTTTTCCTTGGAGTGAAAGTGGAACAGCACCAGCCCATGGCTGATCCCGACGCGGGCTGCCACGTCGGTGACAGTGGTGCGCGAGAACCCGCGTTCGGCCAGCGAACAGATGGTGGCCTCGATTACCTGCGCGCGCCGCGCATCCCGACTTTTCGTGCGTGGCGGGGCCGCAGTGCCGGGCGTTACAGGTTCTGTCATCGGAAAGGTGTTTGTCACTGGCAATCCAAAGCTGTGCATCCTCCCCTTTCTTAGCGTGCATCTTGACCGCGACAATCGCAAACTTTGATTGACAATCCAGTCAGTCGCATGTCAGGCTAATGTATCTGCCACAAAATGACGGTTCCCATGCCCCCCCTGCCCCATCGCAATCTGACCAAATCCAACGCCCAATTCCAGCGCGCCGTGCGGCGGCTGCCTTTGGGGGTGGCATCGAGCTTTCGATATTGGGGCGACGACCGAACGATTTATGTCAGCCATGGCAAAGGTGGGCGGACATGGGATATAGACGACAACAATTATGTCGATTACCGGCTGGGCTATGGCCCCGCGATCCTTGGTTATGCCGATGATCGGGTGGATGCAGCGGCGCGGCGGGGCATGGAGGTGGGCGGGGTTTTTGCCCTGTCGACCGAACGCGAGCTGATCGTCGCCGACCAGATTTCAAAGATGGTCCCGGCGGCGGAACTGGTGCGATTTTCCAACTCGGGCACCGAGGCTGTGATGGCCGCCCTGCGTCTGGCACGGGCCTGCACGGGTCGCGAAAGCTATCTTCTGGTCGAGGGGGGCTATCACGGGCTGTTTGATGCGGCCATGTGGATGGCCAACATGGACGCATGGGACATGTCGTCGAACACCGATCCCGAACTCGTCCCTTACGGCAAGGGCATCCCGCCAACGATCAAGCAACTGGCCCACATCACCCCGATGAACGACTTTCAGCGGTTGGAGGACGTGTTCAAACGGCACGGCGACAAGCTGGCTGCGATGCTGATCGAGCCTATTCAGGGCAACTGCTGTTCGATCATGGCGCAGACCGAATATGTCCAGCTATGCCGCGCGTTGTGCACGAAATACGGCGTGATGTTGATCATCGACGAGGTGAAGTCGGGCTTTCGCGTCGGCAAAAGCGGGATTCAGGGCCTGATGGGCGTGGTCCCCGACATCACCACCTTTGCCAAGGCCATGGGCAATGGCTATCCGATTGCGGTCGTGGCGGGACGTGAAGATGTGATGCGCACCTTCCGCTATGGCGGGGCGTCGCACGGCGGCACCTATACGGCACATTCGGTGTCGCTGGCGGCGGCCGAAGAAACCTTGCGGGTTCTGGATGAAACCCCGGCGCTGGAGACCATCGCGGCTTACGGCGAGCGTCTGAAAGCCGGGATTTCGCAGATCCTCGATGCGCGCGGGATCGTTCATTCCTACAGCGGACATCCGTCGATGTTCGGCCTGTTCTTCGCCGAAACCCCGCCCGACAATTACCGGGCGTGGAAGACCAGCGACTACAGTTTCTATGACGCGATGGCATATCATCTGCATGATCTGAACGTGATCGTCGAACCCGACAGCCGCGAGCCGTGGTTCATGTGCGAGGCGCATGGGCTGGACCCGTCTTGCCTGACCGACACGCTGAAATCGGTGGAAACGGCGGTTGATCTGGTGCTGGAGCATGGAGTTGCCGCCCAATGACATGGGACGCGCTGGTAATCGGGGCCGGGCATAACGGTCTGGTGTCGGCTTGCTATCTGGCCCGCGCCGGGCTGCGCGTGCTGGTCGTGGAAAAGAACGACTGGCTCGGCGGGGCGGCAGTCAGCCGCGAGTTGTATCCCGGTTTTACCTATTCGAACTGTTCCTACGTCAGCAGCCTGTTTCGCCCCGAGATCATGCGCGATCTGGACCTGCCAAGGCACGGCTTGCAAATCCTGCCCTATGAAGGCGGTGCGCTGTTCACCAGCGATGGCGGCCATCTGGGCATGTTTCGCGACCACGAGGCGAACCGGCGCGAGATTGCCCGCCATTCGCGCCGCGATGCCGAAAGCTATGACCGCTATTCCCGCGACATCTTGCGCAACTGCCGATTGATCCGCCCGATGCTGATGCGCCGTCCGCCTGATCTGGCCAGTTTTCGGCCGCGCGATCTGGCGGAGCTGGTGTGGCTGGGCCGTCAGGTTACCGGCCAGTCGGAGACGCAGATCTACGACATGATGCGGTTCTGGACGATGTCGATCGCCGATTTTTTGGACGGCTATTTCGAGAACCCCGCCGTCAAGGCTTATCAGGCGGTCGGGTCGATCATCGGCACGGCGTTGGGGCCGATGTCGCCGGGCACCGCCTATGTGTTGTTGCATCACGCGATGGGCGATGTGGATGGCAATGTCGGATCCTGGGGGTATTCACGCGGGGGCATGGGCGGGATCACGCAAGCGCTGACGGCATCGTTGCAGGCGTCGGGGGGCGAGGTTCGGACCGGGTCGGGGGTGCAGCAGGTTCTGGTGGAAGCTGGCCGCGCGGTGGGCGTGGTGCTGAACAACGGGGACGAACACCGGGCGCGCCGGGTGGTGTCCAATATGGATGTGCGGCGGACGTTCCTGAAGCATGTCGAGGAAAAAGAGCTGCCGGAGGCATTTCTGAAGCGGGTGCGGGCGTTCAAGACCCGGGGGTCCAGCGGCAAGTTGAACATCGCACTTGACGGTGTGCCCCAGTTCACAGCCCTGCCCACGGGCGCGCCCAACATCAAGGGTGACCTGCACTTTACCGACACGATTGAGAAGATGGAGGCGGGCTATGACGACTGGAAAGCCGGCCGGTTCAGCCGCGATCCGTTTCAGGACGTGATGATCCCCACCTTGATCGACCCGACGATGACCCCGCCGGGCAAACATTTCATGTCCAGTTTCATCCAGTACGCCCCGCCCAAGATCGAGGGCCGCGACTGGACAGATGCCGACCGCGATGCGTTCCGCGATACCTGCCTGAACCAGATCGAGGCCTATGCGCCGGGGTTCAAATCGCTGATCCTGCATGTCGAGGTGCGCACCCCGCGCGAGTTGGAGGCCGAGGTGGGGCTGACCGACGGCAACATCTTTCAGGGCGAGCTGACCTTTGATCAGATGTTCTTCAACCGGCCTGTTCCGGGCTATGCGAACTATCGGTCCCCGATCCGCAATCTGTGGATTTGCGGGGCGTCCACACATCCCGGTGGCGGGGTTATGGGTGCGCCGGGGCGCAATGCGGCGGCGGAAATTCTGCGCGACATGAAGGTGCCCGCGAAAGACATGAGCGACGCCTATGCCATCGTTTGACACCATTATCATCGGTGCCGGGCCGAACGGGTTGGCCGCCGGGCATCGGCTGGCGTCGAAGGGCCGCAATGTCGTGGTGCTGGAGGCGGCAAGCGTTCCGGGTGGGGGGGCGGGGTTGGCGCATCTGTCTTACAACCTTGACGCCCGTGTCGAGGCGGCGATGGAGTTGTCGCAACACGGGTTAAGCTGGCAGCACGCGAACCTCGCGACCACGGTGCTATCGCCGGACGGTCGGCATCTGCGGCTGGTCGGGGCGATTGGCGAACGGCTGACCGGGGATATTGCCGACACCGACCGCGCGGCGTGGGAGGTTTTGCGTGCCCGGCTCTTGCGCTTTGCCGCCGTGCTGGCCCCGTTGAACCACATGGCTCCGCCACGGATCGCAAAGGGCGTGGGCAACCCCCTGACCAAACTTGCAATGATCGGGCTGCGCGCGCGGATGATGGGGGCGGCAGAGTTTCGCGAGTTGGCCCGAATTTTGCTGACCAACGTGCATGATCTGCTGGACGACGAGCTTTCCGACCCCCGTTTGAAGGGGGTTCTGGCGTTCGACGCTACGCTGGGCGGCTGGCTTGGGCCACGCTCTCCCAATTCGGTTCTGCCGTGGCTTGTGCGGCTTTCGGGGCAGACGGCGGGGGTTCAGGGGGCGCTGGGGTTACCCCAAGGCGGGATGGCGGCGCTGGGGGTTGCGATGGTCAAGGCAGCCGGGGCAAAGGGTGTAACGATCCGCTGCGGTGCGCGGGTTGCGCGGATCTTGGTCGAGGGCGAGCGGGTGGCGGGTGTGACCCTTGCGGACGGAACAGAGCTGCGGGCGGGCTGCGTGGTGTCGTCTGTCGCGCCGAAGACCACTCTGCTGGACCTGATCGGGCCGCGCCATCTGGATGCCGGTCTGACCACCCGCGCACGGCACCAAAAGGCGCGCGGCGGGGCGGCAAAGCTGCATCTGACCCTGCGCGCCCTGCCAGATTTCAAAGGCGCCGACCGTACGGACCGGCTGGTGATCGCGCCGTCGGAACATGCCGTCGAGCAGGCTTTCAATCCGGTGAAATATGGCCGCGTTCCGGAGCATCCGGTGATGGAAATAATGATCTCCACAGCGCATGCACCTGGCCCGGACGGGCTGCATCATCTGTCAGCCATCGCGCAGTTTGCGCCGCACAACCCGGTTGACCGGGACGCCGCACGGGCTGCGATGTTGGCGGCCTGCCTTGGCCAGTTGGAGGCGCATGCGCCGGGGATCGGCGCGTTGGTGATCGGGGCCGATTTGCAGATGCCCTACGACATCGAAGCCGCCTACGGTCTGCCGGGCGGGCAGTGGCATGCCGGAGAGCTGAGCGTCGAGCAGATGTTGTTCCTGCGCCCGCTGCCCGGCATTGCGCAATACCGCGGTCCGGTTGCGGGGCTGTGGCTGGCTTCTGCCGGGTGCCATCCGGGGGGGGGCGTGTCGGGGTCTGCCGGGTGGAACGCGGCGCTGGCGATGGAGGCTGCGGAATGAATCCTTTGCGCCACTTCGATACGCCGCTGCTGAAAACGCCGTTTCATGCCCGGACGGAAGTCGCCAACAAGCTGTGGTCATGGGGCAACTGGGGTGGCTATACCACGGTGTTGACCTGTGAAGACCTGTCGATGGAACATTCGGCGATCCGCAACACGGCGACGGTCTATGACCTGTGCCCGATGATCAAATACCGGATCGAGGGGCCGGAGGCGCTAGCGTATCTGAACCGCCTGACGATCCGCAATTTGGCGAAACTGTCGGTTGGCGGGGTGCAGTATACCGCTTGGGTCAATGATGCGGGACACTTGCTGGATGATGGCACGCTGTTCCGGCTGGCGCCGGACCGCTATCGGCTGTGTTGTCAGGAGCGGCATCTGAACTGGCTGCTGGACAGCGCGTTCGGCTTTGACGTGACGATTGCAGACGAGACGGAAGAGATCGCCGCGCTGTCGTTGCAGGGGCCGACGTCGGCGGAAATCCTGCGGCTGGCGGGGTTTAATGTGGACGGGCTGAAGCCGTTTCGCATGGCCAATTTCGACTTTGGCACGGGCCGTCTGATGATCTCGCGCACCGGGTTCACCGGGGATCTGGGGTATGAGCTGTGGACCACGCCCGATCATGCGCTGGCGCTGTGGGATGCGCTGTTCGACGCAGGGTCGCTGCACGGGTTGCGCCCCATCGGGTCGGATGCGCTGAACATCGCGCGAATGGAGGCGGGGTTCATCATCGCCGGGCTGGACTTTACCCCGGCGGATACCTGCGTGCGCGAAGACCGCCTGCGCTCGCCCTTGGAAATGGGGCTGGGCTGGCTGATCGACTGGGACAAGGGCCATTTCACCGGCAAGGCTTCGCTTGTCCGGCAACGCGACAAAGGCACCAAATGGTCTTTCGTCGGGCTTGAGATTGACGGCAACGTGTCGGCCGAGGGGGCAATCCTTTATCACGACAAAAAGCACGAGGTTGGCGTCATTACCGGGGCTTGTTGGTCGCCGGTGCTGAAACGGAACGTCGCTTTGGCACAGATTTTGACCAAACATGCTGCGGGCGTTGGGATCTGGACAGAAATTTATGCGCTGCGCGAGTTGCAGTATGAGAAGATGATGATGCGGGCGCGCGTGGTGGACCGGCCTTTCTTCAACCACCCCCGCCGCCGCGCCACACCACCGGGGAGATTCTGATGGGACATGCCGACCGCCACCCGCTTTCACCGCGCCTTGATCATTGCCCCGAGGGTCTGCCCCGCGCGGCCTATCTGGATCGAGGCTGGTATGACCGCGAGATGGCGACGCTGTTTGCCCGCCAATGGGTGATGGTCGGACGGGCAGCCGAGTTTGCAACGGGCACGATGCGCCGTGTGGTGGTCGGCGAGGCGCAGGTGATCGTGGTGAGCGACAGCGCGGGCACGCTTGCGGCGTGGCACAACTCTTGCCCGCATCGCGGTTCGGAATTGTGCCGGGCGGAAGAGGAACAGGTCGGCAAGCTGATCCGCTGCCCCTATCACGCCTTTGCCTTTGCCGCCGCAGATGGCCGATTGGTGTCCACCGCCCATGCCGTGCCGACGGATGATTTCGACAGCGCGGCTCATGGGTTGAGGCCCGTCTCGTTGCAGGTGTGGAACGGGTTTGTGTTGCTGAACCTGTCTGCGGCGCCTGGGGCGGTGTCGGCTGATGTGGGGTTGGGCACGCTGGACAATTGGCCGATGGCCGACCTTGTGACCGGGCACCGCTGGGAGACCGATCTTGCCTGCAACTGGAAGGCTTTTTGGGAGAATTACTCGGAATGTCTGCACTGTCCCGGCATCCACCCCGAACTGTGCGACATGGTGCCGGTCTATGGGCGCGGGATCATGGGCGAAACCGAGGCGCTTGGCTGGACGCCCGACGACCCTGCCCATCCTAACCTGCGTAAGGGCGCGCAAAGCTGGACACCCGATGGTGGGATCTGTGGACCTGTGTTTGCGAGGCTGACCGCGGCAGAACGGCAGGCGGGCCATACGTTCGTGACGCTGTGGCCTTCGGCCTATGTGGTCGCGCATGCCGATTATGTGCGGTCGGTGCGGACCGTTCCGATGGGGCCTGAACAGACCCGGCTGATTGCGGAGTGGTATTTCCCCGCCGAAACGCTGGCGCAGCCCGGATTCGACGCCGCCCACGTTGCCGCCTTTGCCAAGATCGTGATGCGGCAGGATGGCGAGGCGTCCGAGATGAACCAGCGCGGCATGCGGTCGCCGTCGTTCAAGGCGGCGCGGCTGATGCCAGAGGAATATGAAATCCACCGGTTCCAGCAATGGATTCTGGCGGAAATGGAGGCGCCCAAATGACCGAACTTCCCTACCCTGCCCTGAACGTGCCCAATAGCTGGGATCGCGGCGGTTTGCCCGCATGGACCTACCGATCCAAGGCGCTGTTCGCGCTGGAACGCGAAAAGGTGTTTCTGACCCATTGGCAGGTGGTCGGCCACGTCTGCGATGTGCCGGACGCCGGCGACTGGCTGACCTATGACCTGCTGGGCGAACGGGCGATGGTGATGCGCGGGCGTGACGGGGTGGTGCGGGCATTTCACAACCTGTGCCGCCATCGCGGCGCGCGGGTGGTGGACGGGCCGAGCGGCAATTGCAAGGGAGCCATCGTCTGCCCGTTCCATGGCTGGGTCTACAATCTGGACGGGACGTTGCGCGGTGCGGCACAGCCGCAGTCGTTCGGCGAGATGGACCGCGACGCGTTCGGGTTGAAACCGATCGAGATGGAGATGTTTCACGGCTTTATCTTTTTGCGCTTTGCGCCCGGCCCGCAGCCATCGGTGGCAAAGCTGCTTGCCCCGTTCGACCCCGATTTTGCGGCCTATGACGCGCAGGGCGTGGTGCCGGTCAGCACGCCCGATTGGTCGACCGAGTTGCCCGTCAACTGGAAGTCGGTGCGCGATGTGGACAACGAGGGCTATCACGTCGCCCTTGCCCATCCCGGTTTGCAGGACCTTTACGGCCGCACCTACCGCGACATGAGCCTTGCCGACGGGTTGTCGATTTCGATCGGCTGGTTTGGCGATGTGCCGGGCAAGACGTGGTCGGTGCGCAACTATGCCAATATCTCGCCATCCCGGCCCGACCTGCCGGATCATCTGCAACGGGCTTGGACCTATTACGGGCTGTTTCCCAATCAGGTCTTTGCCGCGACGCCCGACGGGATGATGTTTTACCACGACATCCCGCTGGACGAAGGCAACACCCGGCTGTCGGGCCGGGCTTATCGGTGGCCGAACGAAATTCGGGCGCGGCGGCTGGCGCGGTATCTGTCCTACCGGATCGACCGCGACACATCGTTGGAGGACCAGCAATTGTCGATCTGGTCGAACGAGTCGATGAAATCGGACGCGTTCGAGGGGTTTCACCTGTCCGACCTCGAATACGGGTTGCGCTGCCATCATGACGGGCTTCGCAAGATTTTGCCGGTGATGATGCAGGCAATTGCCCCGCCAGAGGACCAGATTGCCGCGTGTAACGCAGAAAAGATTTGCCAGACAGAAGGTCGGGGATAAACTGACTGACAAGTTAACCAGAAAAACAACCGGGAGACTGCCATGAAACTGAACCGTCGCCAGGCCCTGATCGGGGTCACCGCAACGCTTGCCACGCCATGGGTTCGTCCATCCTGGGCGCAGGCCGGATCGGTCAATGTCTACAACTGGTCGGACTATATCGGCGAGACGACGATTGCCGACTTCTCTGCCGAGACCGGCATCGACGTGGTCTATGACCTTTACGCCAGCGCTGAAGAGATGCAGGCGAAACTTCTGGCAGGTTCGACGGGCTATGATGTTGTGCTGCATTCCGGTCAGGGTCTGCCGCGGTCCAAGACGGCAGGGGTGTTGCAGAAGATCGACCGGTCCAAGCTGACCGGTTACAGCAATCTGGACCCCGAGATTCTGAAGGTCATGGAAGGTTACGATCCGGGCAACGAATATTCAGTGCCCTACATGTGGGGGTCGGTTGGTATCACCTATAACCTAGACATGGTCAAGGAAAGGCTGCCCGATGCCGATCTGGAGTCTTTGGAAACCTTGCTGAACCCGGAATATGCGGCCAAACTGGCAGATTGCGGCATTTCGCTGTTGGACAGCCCCAATGACATCGGCTTCATGATCCTCAGCTACCTCGGCATCGATCCAAACACTGCGGGGCCCGCCGAATGGGAGAAGATGGTCGAGGCGGTGAGGCCGGTCCGGGACTACATTTCGACATTCGACAATGCCAACTATCTGACTGCGATCCCTAATGGCGAATTGTGCGCGGTCAACAACTGGTCGGGCGACTACGGCGTGGCCAAGGCGCGGGCTGCCGAGGCGGGGATCGAGATGAACCTTGGCTATTTCATCCCCAGAACCGGGGTGCCTGCGTGGTTCGACGTCTGGGCAATTCCGGTCGATGCCCGCAGCGTCGACAACGCGCATGTCTTCATCAACTATCTGTTGCGCCCCGAAGTGGTTGCGGCCTGCACCAATTATACCGGCTACGCCAATGCCAACACGGCGGCGCTTGCCTTTGTCGATCCGGCAATCGCTGCCGATCCGGCGATCTATCCGAATGCCGAAGCCAAGGCGCGGATGTATACCCCCCTGCCCCAGACGATCGAGCAGGAAACCGACATGAACCGCGCGTGGACCGCAATCAAGACTGGCGGCTGATTGATGTCGGGCGTCCAGGCCGAGCCGTTTCTTCGTCTCGAAGGCGTGTCCAAGTCATTTGGAACTTTTCAGGCGGTCAGGGATGTGTCCCTGACCGTGGGAAAGGGCGAAATCTTTTCGCTGCTGGGAGGATCGGGTTGTGGCAAGACCACGCTTTTGCGCATGCTCGCGGGGTTCGAGGCGCCGACCGCAGGCAAGATCTTTCTCGACGGGCGCGACATGGCGGCGGTGCCGCCGTGGGAGCGACCGGTGCACATGATGTTCCAGTCCTACGCGATCTTTCCCCACATGACGGTCGAGGCAAATGTCGGCTACGGTCTGAAGCATGAAAAATCGCTGACCAAGGCCGACCGTACGGCGCGGGTGGCCGAAATGCTGGATCTGGTGCAGTTGACCCAGTTTGCGCATCGCAAGCCGCATCAGATATCGGGCGGGCAGCGCCAGAGAGTGGCGTTGGCGCGCGCGCTGGCCCGACAGCCGAAATTGCTGTTGCTGGATGAACCCCTTGCCGCGTTGGACAAGAAATTGCGCGAACAGACCCAGTTCGAACTGATGTCCATTCAGCAGCGCACGGGCGTGACCTTTATTGTCGTGACCCACGATCAGGAAGAGGCGATGACCTTGTCTGACCGCATCGCTGTGATGGACAGGGGCCAGGTCATGCAGGTTGGCAACCCGACCGAGATTTACGAATACCCCGCCAGCAAGTTCGTGGCAGGCTTCATTGGGTCGGTGAACAGCTTTGACGCCAAGGTTGTCGCCCGCGAAAACAAACATTTGCGGCTGGCGGTTCCCGACCTTGGCATCGAGGTTCTGGCCCGCGATCTGCCGGGTGTGGTGGATGGCCAGGAAGTTTCGCTGTCGATCCGCCCTGAGAAGCTGCGTATCACCAAGGACCGCCCCGACGGCCACAATGCGGTGGCGGGTCACGTCAAGGATCTGGCCTATTTTGGCAAGGACAGCCTGTATCGCATCGCGCTGCCCGCAGCGCTGGTGCAGGCCCATGCCGTGAACGCGCGCCGCGGGGAAGAGGGGTCGTGGATCGCCGACTGGGATGAAGCCGTCTGGATCTCTTTCGATCCGTCGTCTGCCATCGTGTTGGTGGATTAGACCATGGTGCGAAGCCGTTTCGGACGCTGGTTCGATCTGAAGGGGTGGACCCTGTTGTTGATCGGCGCGCCCTATCTGTGGCTGGTAGCACTGTTCCTGCTGCCGTTCCTGATCGTGATGGCAATGAGTGTGGCCACAAACACCCCGACCGCTCCGCCGTTTTCGTTTGGCGGCGAGCATCCGTGGATCAACCTGGAACCCTATTCGCGCGTGTTCAGCGACGGGCTTTACCTGCGCGCCTTCCTGACCTCGATCGTGAATGCGTTCGTCGCGATGGTGCTGTGCCTGCTGATTGGCTATCCAATGGCGCTGGGCCTGACACGCGTGTCGAAAAGTCGGCGGAACATCCTGCTGATGCTGGTGATCCTGCCGTTTTGGACGTCTTTTCTGCTGCGGGTTTACGCGTGGATGGGGCTGATGGGCAAGAATTCGTGGTTCAACGGGCTGTTGACAGAGACATGGAATTTCCTGGTGCCGCTTGATTGGGCGGTCAGATCCGTGCCGATGATGTATTCGAACTTCGCTGTCGTGCTGGTGATGGTCTATACTTACCTTCCGTTCATGATCCTGCCGCTTTATGCCAGTCTGGAACGGTTGGACCCGACGCTGGACGAGGCGGCAATGGACCTCGGCTCGCGTCCCTTTCAGGTGTTCTGGGACGTAACCCTGCCGCAGTCGGTTCCGGGCATCGTGGCGGGTGGGATGCTGGTGTTCATCCCGGCGGCCGGAGAGTTGGTGATCCCGTCGCTGGTCGGCAATGCGTCGCAGCCGATGATCGGGCGGATCATTCAGGACGAGTTTGCGCAGGCGCGCGATTGGCCGATGGCGTCGGCGGTGGCGGTGACGTTGCTGATCCTGATGGTGGTGCCCACAATGATCTACAGCCGGTATCAGGCCCGGTCAGAGGGCACGAAATGAAACGCAGCACGACGTTTCTGATGACGGTGATCGGGTTCGGCTTTGCCTTTTTGTACATCCCGATCCTGTCGATGATCGTCTACAGCTTCAACGCGTCGCGGCTGGCTACGGTCTGGGGCGGCTTTTCAACCAAATGGTATGTCTCGCTGCTGTCGAACAGCCAGGTGATCGATGCGCTGGTGCTGTCGTTGAAGATCGCGGTGGTCTCGGCCACCTTTGCGACGATTCTTGGCACCATGGCGGGCATTGTCTTGGCACGGTTCACCAAGTTTCGCGGGCGGACGCTGTTTTCAGGGCTGGTCACGGCGCCGCTGGTCATGCCCGAGGTCATCACCGGCATTTCCAGCCTGATCTTCTTTATTATGATGGCCGAGTGGATCGGCTGGCCCGGTCAGCGCGGGTTCACCACGATCACGCTGGCGCACATCACCTTTTCCATGGTGTTCGTGACGATCATCGTGAACGCCCGGATGCTGCAATCGGACCGCGCGATCGAGGAGGCCGCGATGGATCTGGGCTCGCGTCCGTGGCAGGTTCTGTTCGACATCACCTTGCCGGTGATCTCGCCGGCGATCATTTCGGGCTGGCTGCTGGCCTTTACCATCAGTCTTGATGACGTGGTGATCAGCGCCTTCACCACCGGGCCGGGGGCAACGACGCTGCCGCTCTTGATCTGGTCGAAGGTCAAGTTGGGGGTCACGCCCGACATCAACGCGCTGGCCACTTTGATGGTGTTGACCGTCGGGGTGGGCGTCGTCGCGGCGGGGATCATCATGACCCGTGCCGAAAAGCGACGGCTGGCTGAAGAGCGAATGGCGTTTCGCAACAATGACTGAAGAGGCCGGTTTCCTGCACATGCCGTTGGGACAACCCGGATCGGGCCGGGTGCGTTACGGTGCTGCGATGGCATTGTGGCGGGAGGGCGGGATCAGCGCCGAGGTGCTGGAGGTTTACCGGGTCGCGGCGGCCCATGACGGGCGCGACCCCAGGACGATCTTGCAGGAACGTGGTCTGCCTGTGCCCGCCCTGCCCGTGCAGGACGGCCCGATGCAGCAGCTTTACGCGGCGGCTCGGGGCTATCTGATGACCCTTGACCATCCGGGCGCTGCCGAAGTGCGGGCATGTTTGCCTGACGATCCGGGGGAAGAATGGGCGAAGACAGCCCGCAGCAGTGCCGTGGCAGATCGCTGGCTTGCCCCGGCGGTGGAGGCTGCCGCGCAGGATCAGCCCAGCCTTGCCTCTGCCATTGCCCTTGCCGCAGGGCGGCTCGACTGGACCACCTATGACGCCTATCCCCGGCACCTGATTGGCGAAAGCTTTGCCAATGGGCATGCCTTTGCTTCGATCCTGGGAGAGGACGCGCCGTTTGTGGCGCAAGACATTGAACTCGGGCTGTTCGTGATTGCGCCGGACGTGCTTTACCGGGACCACCGCCATGCCGCTCCCGAGCTTTACGCGCCCCTTACCGGCCCGCATGGCTGGCGCTTTGGGTCGGGGCGGCCGCTGATTGTGAAACCGACTCATGACCCGGTCTGGAACCCGCCCCATCGGCCCCATTTGACCAAGGTGGGCCGGGTGCCGTTCCTTGCGCTCTACGTCTGGACCAAAGATCTGGCCGACGTGGCCGAGGTGCTGCCTGCCGCGGATTGGGCCTTTCTGGAGGCTATGACGATTGCCTGACACCCTGATCCACAACGCCGTGATCCGCACGATGGACCCAACAGCACCCATGGCCGATTGGCTGTCGATCCGGGATGGAAAGATCGCGGCGCTGGGGCTGGGCACGCCGCCGGATGCGGGCCGCAAGATCAACGCAGGCGGGCGGCTGGTGTTGCCCGGATTTCAGGATGCGCATGTGCATCTGCTGTCAGGCGGGATCGACCTTGCGACGGCGGCCTATCTTTACGATGCAGTCAGCGAGGCGGACCTGCTTGCCACCCTTTCGGCCCATGCGCGGGCGAAGGCCCATATGCCGATCGTGCTGGGCTCTGGCTGGCAGGCCGGGATTTTTGGCGATTACAATCTGACCGCCGCCGTGCTTGACCAAGCGGTCGGCGACCGGCCCGTCATCATCTATGACAGCTCTTTCCACAAAGCCTGCCTGAACAGCCGCGCGCTGGATTTGGCCGGGGTGCAGGACATGCCCGACCCGCCCAACGGTCACATCGTTCGCGATGCATCAGGTCGCGCGACGGGCATGCTGCATGAAGAGGTGATCCCGGTGGTCGCAAACCGCCTGCCGGGTCTGACGGGCGATGACTGGATGGCGGGTCTGCGCTGTGCTGTGGCCCATGCCAATGCCCACGGCATCACCGGCGTGCTCGACCCGCGCGTGACGGACCGCGAGGCCAGCATTTACGCGCATGGGGTGGCGACGGGTGGGTTGACGCTGCGGGTGGCGGGGGCTGCGTTGGTCACAGGTGCGGACACGGCTGACACGGCGGTGGCCCGCCTGACCGCCCTGCGCGCGGCGCATCCCGGCCCGGATTTTCATGTGCACTCTGCCAAGTTCTTCATGGACGGAGTTTATGAAAACCGAACCGCCGCCAACCTGCGCGCCTATGCCGATGCAGAGTGCGGCAACGCGCCCTGCATGTTTGGGGACGAACAGACGAAAACCCTTTTCACCGCGTTGGATGCTGCCCGCTTTGCCATCCACACCCATGTGATCGGCGACGCCGCCGTGCGCCGCACGATCGAGGGGCTGGAGGCGGCACGGGCCACCAACGGCGCGTGGCCCGCGCAACACCAGCTTGCGCATCTGCAACTGGTGGACCCGGACGATTTCGCCCGGCTGCAAGGTATGGCCACGGCCAACATCCAGCCGCTGTGGGCGCTGTTTGATCCGCTGATCCCGGACATCGCGCTGGACATGATCGGCCAAGACCGCTGGCCTGATGTCTATGCCTTTCGCCGGATGCTGGATGCGGGGGCAGATTGGTGCCTGTCGTCAGATTGGCCGGTCTCTACGCTCAATCCGTTCGAGATCATCGAAACCGCCATGACGCGGCAGGCCCGCAAGGCTGCGAACCCGAAGGAGCCGTTCTTTGCAGATCAGGCCCTGACCATCGAGGAATGTGTCCAGGGTTATACCGTCAACGCGGCGCGGGCCTGCTGGCGCGACGCGTTCACCGGCATGTTACGCCCCGGCTTTTCGGCGGACATCATCATGCTTGACCGAGATGTGTTTGTCTGCCCGCCGGACGAGATTTCCAGCACCCGCGTTTTGTTGACCCTGTTTAAAGGCGCCGAGGTTTGGCGCGCGCGCGATTGGTAGGCCCATGCCGCTTTACGCCACCAATGGAACCGGCGACATCCCCCACGCCACAGCGTTTTGGGGGCCGATCCTGCAAAGCCTTGGCCCTGCAGCCCTGCCGGAACCTGGTGACGGCTGGGCCGATTGGGGCAAGGATCATGACATCGGCTTTGGCCTTTACCTGTGCCCGCCGTTTGATGGAAAGGAAGCCCACGCGGGCACTGGCGGCAGCTTTGGCTTTGCGGCCAGGGATGCCGCGCAAGTCCGCGATCTTTACGCGCTTGCTCTGCGGAATGGCGGCACGGATGCGGGTCGCCCTGGCATTCGCGACCATTACACGCCTGATTTCCATGTCGCCTATGTCCGCGCGCCCGATGGGCACAAGCTGGCGTTTGTCTTTTACTACCACGACCCCACACAGGACAACGAATGACGGCGTACCCCAAAACTGCGCCGGGACTGATGGATGTCACGCTCGGCACCTATGACCTTGGCCGCGCGACCCGGTTTCATGACGCCGTGATGGTCACCGTGCGACTTGCCCGCCTGCCCGACGCGCCCACGGGGTTTGCAGGCTGGGGGCCGGTGCAAGGAACAGGTCTTTGGCTTTGCCAACCGTTCAACGGCCTGCCTGCCACGCACGGCAATGGCGCGATGATCACCCTGCGGGCCCAAAACGCTGCACAAAACCCGCTTATGGCCCCGCGTTCTACGTCGCCAATGTCCGCGACTCCGATGGCCACAAACTTGCCTGCGCCCTTGCCACCTATGACCCCGCAGAGGATAAACCATGACCGAAGACCACTACCCGCACCGCATGATCGCCATGCTTGAAGCCATCTGGGGGAGCGGCTTCTTGTCGCCCGGCGGCCCGGACGAAGTGGCGCGGGTCATCGGATCGCATGGCCTGAAGGGGAAATCGGTGCTGGACATCGGCTGCGGCGCGGGGGGGATCGCCATTGCACTGGTCCGCGATCATGGCGCTGGCTATGTCTGCGGGCTGGACGTCGAAGACCCGGTTCTGATCCACGCCCGCGCGTTGGTGGACGGCGCCGGGCTGTCGTCCCGGATCGGTCTGGTCAAGGTGGCCCCCGGCCCGCTGCCCTTTCCGCCCGGCACGTTTGATGTGGTGTTTTCCAAGGATTCCATCGTCCATATCCCTGACAAGCACGCTTTGATGGCCGAGGTTTACCGGGTGCTGAAACCCGGCGGCTGGTTTCTGGCGTCGGACTGGCTGATCGGATCCGACACGATCAGCCCCTTGATGGCCGACTATATCGCCGCAGAAGGTCTTGATTTCGGCATGGCAACGCCGCAGCGCTATCTGGATGCGATGCTGGCTGCGGGGTTTGCGGATGGCAAGACCACGTCGCGCAACGCGTGGTATCGGGACCGCGCCCGTGAAGAACTGGTTCGCCTGAAGGGCGATGCAGGAGCCGCTGCTGCGCAGATTGTAGGACAGGCGTTTGTCGAGGAAAACATCGGCATCTGGTCCCGCATGATCCCGGTGCTGGACAGTGGCGAGCATTGTCCGACCCATCTGGCCGCCCGCCGCCCCTGCGCGCGGGCGGAATGATCAGGCGGCGGGCGGAACAACGATCGGCAGGCGCAAAGACGCCTCGAAACCCGACGACGTGCCGGGTTTGGCCGATTGAAGTCACCGGCGGGATGCACTCCGGCCCGCGATCGCAGCGCCGATGGCAAGGCAAGGGCCGCTGCCCTTGTACCCCGACCCGACCCGATCTCACCCGATCTGACCCGATTTGATCCGCCGCGGTCAAAGCGGTTGGTCAACTTTTCCAGTGCCTCGGCGGAAATGGCGGGGCGATCGTTGGTGACGCGGCAGGTTCCGTGCCGCGCAAGACCTACCTCCCCAAGTTCGTCAGCAGCCGGTAGAAAATGTGGATTGGGCGTGGCACCGTTCGTGAGATTTCAATGGTTTGGGGCACGCATTCGGCTGGGTTGGCGAAAATCTTGTTGTAACACGTTGCGATCCGTTTTTCCTTGCAATGCCGGAAAAATACGATGTCGTGTTCGTCCAATGCAGACGCGCATCTCGGAATCCGGCGGGCCGCTACCTGCAACGCGGCGAGGGACATCGCGACGAGCCTGGCAAGGTGCGCATCAAGGGCGTGGCCAATCTGGCCCGGCTCGACAAGCTCAGCCATGGCAAGCCCGATCCCTTGATCAACGGCCTCGATCGCGCGGTTGGACGGCTCGAGAATACCGCCTCCGACGTTTCCCATGAATTTTCGCGCGCCAGTGGCGACGTCTTCGCGCCCCATGCAACCTGAAAAGACCTGGGCTTCGATCGCGCCCTCAGCCGTGCTTTGCGCTTGGGTCGGCACGAGATTGATGCCGAGGCACCGCAATTGTCGCGCGGACCAATGGCGATTCAACGGCAACTCCGTGCCATGGTCTGCAACCGCCTCTGCGCCCCGGACAGTAAGCCGGGCTGCCTGCGTTGGCTGGAGACAATGGCCATGCCGGCGATCCCCAAGGCGTTGACCTTTAATCATATTCTGCGCGCCACGGATGCGCTGATGGATCATGCGGTTGTCAGCAGCGGCGCACAAGTTGGCCACTTTGGGTTTGGGTTTGACGTGCGTCAGGAGGGGGCGGCGAGGCAGCAGCGCTCTCCGTACAGCTGGCTCTGGCTGGCCACCTTGGCCCTTCGGTGTCAATAAGGCGAGGACTTTATCCGGCGGTATTGGTGGAATTGCGCGTGCGACTTTGCGCCGGGCGATCGCTCTCGCCGGTCATCTCGGGATGCTTGCGTGGTGGGTCAGCCTGTCGAGGAGAGCGCCGGTCAGGCGCTCGGTTCCGAAGGTCTCGGTCCATTCATCGAATGGCCAAGTTGCTGGCGATCAGGGTGGCGCCGCGCTCGTTGCGCTGCGAGATCATTTCGAACAGCACTTCGGCGCCGGTCCTGAAGAGTGGGACGAGGCCCAACTTGTCGATGCGGAGAAGGGACCGTGGCCCCGGTGGGGCCGCGCAAGCCCGACGACGGCAGTTTGACTGCGGCAGTTTGACTGCGGCCATCTGTTTGCGGCAGGCGGATCAGCCGACGCTCATCGCGGGCCTCCACCGGTTCATTGAGTGAGCCATCGCAGCGCCATCGGAGCAAGCCCGATGGCGAACGCGGCGGCGGTAGTGAAGCTGACAGACCTGCCCCTTCCGGCAGGCGGCCAGACCGAAGCCGGGGCGATGTGGGTCTTGCCGGTGCCGCTGGGGCCGGGGGCGTCATGTCGAAGACGTGCCCGAGGCAGTATGACGGTCTCGCGGCGCAGGGTCCATTCGCGAGCCGGGTGCGTTCCAGCACCTGCATCTTGTTCAGCCTGGGGACCGCCTTGAAGTCGAAGCTGTCCGTTGCCCGGCAATGGTTTGCGTGCAAACCATGGGTATCCGTATTGGTCAAGCTGGGTTTTGCGTCGATTTCCTCTGGTCCCGAAGCAGTGCATTGACCATGACGATCAGCTTTCGCATGACGGCTGTGATGGCCGGCTTCTTGCATTTTCCGGTCGATATCAGCGGCTCGTATTTTGCCTTCAGGTCTGGGTTGAAGCGGGTTGCCCCGACAGCAGGTAAATAAATGCCTCGCCTGACACTGCCGCGCCCACCTTGGATTCGTTCCCTGCCTTGCCACTTTCCCGATCGCCTCGATATGGGGGCAAGACCCGCCAACGACGCTGCCTGTTTTCCGGTCAGGTCGCCTTGTTCGGGCATGTCGGTCAGAATTGCACAGGTTGTGACCTTTGCGATGCCCGGAATGCTCGTGAGGATCTCGGCGGATGCGGTGAGGTCTTCGTCAGTTGCAACGATGGAATCGATCTCATCTGCAACCTGGCAAAGGTCACGTTCGATCTGTTTCAAGCGTCGTTTGATTTGCAGGGTACGCAGTTTGTGCGTGGTCGCGGCAAGCCGCGCCTTTGCTGCGGTTCGGTCTTCGATCCCTGCCAGCCTGGCAGTCGCAAACTGCTTGAGATCGTGAAGCGCTTCGCTTTTGGGCCGGTCCGCTTTCAACTCCGGCACCGCGCCCCTCTTCGCCAACATGGCAGCATCGACGCGGTCAGTTTTGGCCAGTTGGCCGGCCCCCTCGCAGAAACG
>Ga0105050_10001982_pt1 | contig 29857 bp, 35 predicted proteins | sample FRY01_FD_78088 | JGI IMG/M metagenome (GOLD analysis project Ga0105050, IMG submission 78088) | Freshwater microbial communities from Lake Fryxell liftoff mats and glacier meltwater in Antarctica - FRY-01 | ecosystem: Environmental > Aquatic > Freshwater > Ice > Glacier meltwater ...
GTGGTGACCAACAGTATCGCAAAACTCATTCCTGAGGCGGTTCTTACCCGAACACTCCGTTAAGAGTATGTCAGTCTGGACGCCTAACGTTGCCTTGGTTTGGGTCTTGCTCGCTTCCTGCGCACTCGTTTCCCCGCCCCCGAGACATGGCGGGCGCTGATGCCTATAACAACCCCGCCCAGAGAGACGCGGAAGCGGGTTTGGCGCTCTCGGAAGAATCAAGATACCAGTTGGCGTCCCTGCCGCGGAAACGACATTGACTGAGGTCTTCCCGTGCCGCTCTGTTGTTTGGACTAGTCGCGTATTTCAACGCAGACGAGCAGCTGCTGGGTTGGTACGGGAGCAGGACCTGGCGCGGCGTACGGCTGCACAACTGCAACAGGCAACGTCAGAAGCTGGTAAGCGAGTGTTTATGCTTGCGTGTATCCACTTCCGGTCTTCCGTAAGCATGTTTGGTGGGTGTGCGCAGGAGGCCACGGCGGAGTTAGTTGCTCCAGACCCGGGAACCGTCGTGGAAGGTGTACTGCGGTTGCGTCCCCGACATGGCCTGTCGCCGAAAGCTCCAGTCTGTTTGGAAGGTTGTTCTTATCCACGAGTTCCTCACGTCCAAGCGGAGCAGTTGCTGCGGCATGGACGTCAGGTGCTGTGCACCGCGTGCCACTTGACGTTCGGCCGCGACACCAACGCCGCCAACAACACGGCCAATTGCCTGTGGCAACACGCGGAGGACGGTAGCCGACCAAGAGGGTCGGTTCGGAAGATGAGAGTTCAAGTTTCGTTTCACCTATGCCATGCGGACCCATAATTTGGTATCCCAGATGTAACCGTGCACACGCCGTTTTTTTACCATGAGCTACCTTATTTTGACAACTGGGAAAGGCGGCCATGAGCTATTTGTGTATGACGATGAAACCAGGATACATGACATCCACGCGTTTGCAACACTAAAGTTTGGTTTCAGCCACGCCAACCTGCTATTTATGGGCAAATCTTTACCCGAAGATTCGTCGGAACGGTGGATCGATTTCAACCGAAGAATGGGGTATTCAGGCGAGAACAAAATTTTCGTGGTACCTAGACGCTTTTTTACAGAGCCGGCTCCCGCACCGGTCGTCCCGGTGGACTTCACCGTTTTGGCGCTTGACGGGGCTGTCTTGCGTAGGCGCGCGACCATCACGCTTCGCCTTGGAAGTAACGATGGATCAACCATCCACCGCGCTTTCAAAGATTTCTTTAAGGACGCGTACTATAACATCATCTCCGTCGGCCTGCGCAGGGCAGACGTCGCAGACGTCTTGCATGTTGGTAACACGCACGTCTTCTATGACGTTGACGAACAATCGCACTTTTTCGTCATTGTCCATCCCGAGGCCGCACGCACCGGCGGTAGAAGCCGAGCCAAACATAGCCGCAGCTACAGACATTAACCCTTACATGACGGCAGTGTGGACATTGTCAAATGCACGCGCTTGTTCTAGGGCGAATCATTCAAAAACGAGCGAATTCGCTCGCGCCGTCATGAAAGGGTTAACAGGAAGATCCCCCTGTCGCAACATTAGCCGCCGGGTGCCGGTAAACATGCTGTCGCGTTTTCCGTCCCCAAACCCATGCACAAATCCGCGGTGGCCTTGCCAAACAAAGTCCGTCGCCAAAGTAATCTGCATTGCGTTCGCCGACAGACTGGGCCGTTTCCCTGCGCAGATCGGAAACGGACTCACACCTAATCGCAGTTTTCCGCCATGAATCCCTCTGGCTGCCACGCGGGTGCCGCCTAAAAATGGGGGCGCACCTGTTTGGCTTCTGTTCGAAAAGGCGGTGTCGGCCAAGCCGCAGAGGGCACACGTCGACGGCTACGGGCGTCACTTGAAACAGACACAATACAGCTTGCTGGACTTTACTGGTGAAAAAACATATTTCCCCCAAAACAAAAAGCACTCCGGCGGGAAGCCTGTATTTCTGCCCGGATTGACGTACTTTACATCGCCCCGCCGCCTGGCAATTTCTGCGCAAGCCTCGTGTGGAACAAATACAGTTCTACACGACCTTTAACAACTGGCCAGCCGGCCAAGCCCGTTGGGTAGCCGGGCAACGCTCCCGTATCAGGAGCTTGGTGTTGATCCCAGCCGTGGCCGTCCTCCACGCATTCCAGCTAGTTAAATTCAGCACTGGCCTCTTACTTGACAAAGGAACATTCCCTAGGTCACCAGCACACCAACTGCAGTCCTGCCCCCCCCCCCCCTCGCATTCGCAGAGATGTGCTTCAAGCCGTCGCGCTCTGGGGGAAGTGGAGCCGTGAAAGAGGTAGAGCCGAGTCACGGTTGTGCGAGCGAACGGGTATTTGTATGGCCATTGATAACCATCCGCATATGCCGCACAAAACCGGGCCCGCCCCCGCCTACGTCATCACTTCGCAAATGATGTCTTTGACGGTTCTGGTCCCGTCAATTAGCAGCGTGCCCATGAACATCGTTCAGCCGACAAACGACGTATATGAAGCTGTCCAGTTGACCGATGCCCCGGATTCGCAGCCTTTGAGCATCTGGCTGAAGATGGACTGGCCTTTTCTGTATTGCATGGTAGGTGGCCAGCAGCTATGGTTAACCTCCCTATACGAGCCCCCCCTCACATTGTACTGGCAACCGGACTATTGGAATGCCGTGGAATTGGTGCCGCAGTGGGCTTCTAGTACTGTTCAATTCGTATCCGGGAAACCGGTCCTGGTTGGGGACACCGCGGGAGGGAGCAGTATTGGCATGGTGGGTACAAGCATGGTTCTAGGGAACGTGGGAGACCCCGGTTTTCAGCAAGCATATTTCGTGTTCACCTTTGCGGGGCCCCCTCCCATGCTGTTGCTTGGCGGCGCTTCTCACCGTGTTTCTGACACGGCTGCACCCATCCCCCGCCCCCCACGTGCGCCCATCCCCGGCCCTCCACGTGCGCTGGGAGCACTCCACAGTGTGCCGCCGGCTTCCCCTGACACTACACATGATGGTGCTGGTCACGAGGGTCCCCACAGTGCGGCACCAGCGCCCGAGTGCACGCATGTGATAAGCACCCCGGCGGGGAGCCTGTACTTTTGCCCGAATTGACGTGGTTTACCTCCGCCCCGCCATCCAGCAACTGCTGCGCGAGCCGCATGTCGAACAAATACAGTTGTGCACGACCTTCAAAAACTGAGCATACGCGTACGGCGGACCAAGGTCGTTCGGTCGCCGTGCAACCCTCCCCTAACAGGAGTTCGAGGCCGGCCTAAGTCGTGGCTGTCACCCAAGCATTGTTTGCTGGGCAACCTCCAACACTTGGCCTCTCAGATGAACAAGGAACATGTCCTGGGCTCCTCTCTCGCATTCGCGGACGGCGACGTATCTCATGCTCTCGCACTGTTGTGAAAGTGAGACCGTGGAAGAGGCGGTGTAGGTACATGTTCACTGCAAAGACTTCCCTGCCCTCGCGATGGCGACCGCCGTTGTTGCCAGTGAGCACGGCTGGCCAGCTTGTAGAATGCAGTGCGCGAAATTTTTGAAGCCTGTTACCGACACGCACTTGTTTGGCAACGCGGATGGTGGACGACCCGTCGACCCGCCCCATCCCCACCACGGCCCGCGTCCGGGGAACGCATTGCAATCACACGCGCCCTGCGTACCATTGTCAATGCCGGCGTAAGGGTTTCGGCGGGGCCGGTGGGCCATTCACTGACCCTCCCTGCGGCCCAGGGCGCAGACTCAGTTTGAAAAACAACCGTGTGTGGGGTTTTGCATTTATGGGAGTTCGTGGGCACTACTCTTCGTCGTAGGCCCACTGGAGAGACGCCGTAAGCCAGGTCTTGCCCGTTTGCGGCATGGGGTGGGCGGGGAACACCAGCTGATGGGCCACCACAAACATCCACACATAGGGCAGGGCAGCTTGGAATATCTGCTCCCCCAGTTCGGCGGAGACGGCGGGGATGATGGGGACGGGAACGGAAAGGAACAAGGGCGGCGTCGGGCACGCTGCCGCAGTGAGCTCACGACTCCATCGGACAAACGTGGGCGGGGTTCTGGGCAGCGTCACGGACAGGCTGTCCATGCAGTCCGCCATGTACGCCTGCCGCAGGACCGCCAAGTTCTGAGGGACACGGAACACGGTCAACAAACCGTCCTGCGCATCCTTGGTCACCAACGTCGCGCCGGACGCAAGCAGGGTGCAGTGGCCTTGCAAAACGGGCAGCAGGCGTCGGTGGCCGTGGAGGCGCACCGAACCCAGGTGAGCGCTCAGCTCCCTGGCTGCGTCCACAAACCGGCGGTAAAAGTCGCCCGCGGCGGCCTGCGTGCTGGTGGTCACCGACCGTGCAACGTGCAGGTCCCAGAACGCTCCATAAAGCATCCAGTCCTGCATCTTGCTGGAAAACTTCCACGTGTCCGTCATGGCCATGCCGAAGGAGACGGCAGCGGCGGCTACTACCGCGGGCGACGCGGCCTCCAGACCCGGCGTGTTGGCCACCACGTTCAGGAGGGTGCGCATGTTCAGACACGCGCCTGGCTCGGGGCGCTTGCAGATCGCCGTCTTCAAAAATTTCAGCACCTGGGGGAAGGCGTCCAAGGACGGCCCAGTTGGTGCGATGCAGCCCTCCAGAGGAGGCATGCCTTCTAGGAGCGTCAGGACCGCCTGGAGGCTTTGGTGCTGCAAAGAGGTGATGGTGGCAGAGGGGGTCAGGGTGAGAGGTGCGCCGGGGGTGCTGGCCAACCCCATGGACCGAGCCAACGCGGACTCGGTGCCGCCTGCAAACGTGGGTCTGACGGCGGGGTCCTTCCGCAGGCTGCTCAAGGACACGTGGGAGGACGAAGGGGAGGACATGGGCGAATTTTTTTTGGGGGGGGGAAAGATGTGGGGGGGGCGTGCCGTCAAACATCTCCCCCGGAAAAAAAGCTGCTCTCCCCGCCCCCGCACTGCCCCAACCTGGAGTATCTGCTGTCGAACGGGCTGAACCACGCAGCCCCCTCTGCCAACTCGCCCTCCTCTAGAGCCTGGGTGGCCGCGACACCCTGAAGCACCGCCAGCCAGGCGTCCAGGACCAAGCTCCTGCTGGGCGCCTTGGACCGCGCACACACAGCCACCGTCCTGGCAACGTGGTCGTGGGAAATAAGGAACGCCATGGTCGCGTCCAGGTTGGCAAGGTCCGCGGACACGTCGAAGTGGTCTGCGCCGGCGGGGATGGACGCCTGCCCAGAAGGTTCCACGCGAGCAGCCACCAAGTCTGGGAACAGCCACAGCACGCCGCCGTCCGTCTCGCGCCGCGACCTCACCCGCAAAATGGTCCTCTCGCAGGCCATGAGAGCCCCATATCTGTTGGCGGCGCAGTGACCGTCGGCGTACAGGACGAAGCGGAACATGCTGGCCTGCTGGTGCAGCGTCAGGAAGACGCCACGGGGGATGGCTCCGCCCTGCAGGAACCCGACCACCATGCTTCCCCCGCCCTCCGCGCTGGTTGCGACCACCTTGTCCCTTTGATTCAGACCGGTGAGGGCCACGTCGTACAGCTCCGGCCTGCCCGCGCAATGCTTCGTCATGAGGAGCCTGGTGTTGGTGTCCGCCGTGGTGCCGCTGCCCGTGGCCGTGCCCCGCCAAACCGCCCGCGCCTCCGCGGCTTCCCACGGCCCCCCGCATTCCGGCCCCATGCTGTTCGCCAACTTCCAGTCTTCCGTCAGGGGCACCAGGCAGTCCGCGAACTCGGAGCCGCCGTAGAAGGACAGGACGGGTGTGTAGGCGCTGTAAGCCTCCCGGAGCAGGGCGGTCTGGGCCGTGAACCGGCTGTACGGCTCGGAGCCGTCCCGGCGGAGCTGGGGGTAGTCCCGCTTGTTGAAGAAGAAGTCGCAGTCGGGAGCGCCCCGCTCCGCGCACACCGCGCCGAGGACCTCTTTCAGCTCCCTCAGGTGCGCGTCGCCCCACACGCCCTCCGGCATGACGTTGCAAATCACCCCGCCGTTCATCCACCAGCGGTGCAGTGGGAGCCAGTCCTCCGCGGGACGGCGCGTGGCGGAGGACTTGGCCGCCTGGTACGCCGCCGGCCCGTGGCTGCCCTCGAACTCCACCCTGCCGCTCCACGAGTTCTCGTAGGCCTCGTTTGCAAAGGGCGCCACCACAACCGGCTTGTTACCGCGCAGACTGACCAGCACCCCGCAGCGCATGTGAAAGAACAGGTACCGAAGGGTGTTCAAGAGGGCGTCAGGGTTCCCGGCGGCCCGCTCGTGCACGGGTGACTCCAGGCAAGACCTCGTCCACGCGGACAGGCCTTGCAACCGCACGGGCACTGGCCTGCATGCGTGGAAACGCGGCTCTCTCAGCGCTGCCAGCCGCGGCAGCAGCCGCTCTTCCACCTCCTTCCAGGTGGTGAGGAGCGGGAGGTCCATGAGTGTGCAGGCCCGCCCCAAAGCGGGCGTCCGGCTGTGACCTTGCGTTCGGATTACGTGCATTCAAAGTTCCGTCGACAGCAGACCGCGGGGGTCCAGTTCTCGCTCTTGCATGGGCCCGCTTGGGACTCGCGGTCTGGCAGAGATGTTGGAAGCCATGCGCTCCTCTTGGGCTGCGCGGGTAGCGAGCAGCTCCTCGGGCGTGAGCCCGTCGACCCGACCCTTGTCTATGTAGCCGACCGGGAGCAATTCCCGGGTGGTCGGCCCCCCCGTGACACCGATGGCCCCGAACCCGGCCATAAGCGCGTCCGCAGTCGCCAGCTGCATCCTCTCCAGCTGCTCCTTGGTGACATCCTTGGGCATGTTCGTTGACGTCAAGCCGTCCCTAGCCGGGTTCAGTATGAACGTGTTCTCCAGCAGCGTGCCGCCGCCGCCATGCATGCCCCCCGAGTGGAAAGTGGATCCTGGCGACTGCAAGCCGCCCATGGGCCGCATGTGCAGCATGGTCGTGCCGCCGATGGGGCCGCCGATGGGGGCTGGCGCTGCCGCGGCCGGGTCTGCGTGCATGCGGCGGGCCGGTGCGGCCGCGACTGCCCCCGCCCCCGTCCCGTCGGCTTCCTGTACCCGTGGGCGCAGGTACGGCCGGAGCAGGGCGTCGCGGCGCGCTGCCTGCTCGGCGGCGGACGGACCGGGTGTCCGCGACAGCAGGTTCCTGAGCGCCTCAATTGCCCGAGGCCCTGCCTGGGTCCGACTGCCGTTGTTGGTGTCCTCTAGCACCGGCGTCTGCGGCATGGAGTTGTTCTGGATCTCGAACTGCGCCCGAAACGCGGGGGGCGCGGCTGCAAGCAGTGCAAGCAGCGCCTCGTCATCGGCGTTGCGGGGCTTGGACAGGTGGACAGTGAAGCGCATAGCCTGAATGGTTGCACGTGGCGGGAGATTTGTACTCCGCGCCAGACGCGGACGCACCCCGCTCGGGTCGTATGATGTCTTCCCTCACGCGTGGCGCGGCCTCCACAGGTTTTCGAGTCACGCTTGCCAGCCTCCCTGGCGGACACACATGGACGAGAAGCTGCTGCTCTTGGTTGCGACCAAACGAACTGCGCTGCGTTTACCGTGTCTGGCCTGCCCGGCCGTGCCCGAACACCAAAAACAGATACCTAGCTAGCAACGTACAGGAATGCCTAGGTCTGCCAGCCGGGCGCTTCGCGCAATTGCACGAGACATCCCGCCCAGCCTCGGCAACCGCGGGCTCGCCGACCTCCTCCTCGGCCTCTCCCTTCTGCCCAACCTACGCCGCCAACCCAGAAGCATCGTCCTGAATGCCATACGGGCCCACGCGGAGTTCGCCGCACCCGGAGCCCTTTTAGCAGCCGTCATGGAGCGATTTTACGCCTGGAGCCCCAGGTCCGCCAGCATCCACTCCATGTCCCACGCGCAGGCCAGCGCGTTCCTTGCCTCCCTGCGTGCCCGGCGCATCGTCCGCTACGGCGGCGCTCCGAAACCGACAGCCCCCCTTTTGTGCCCCACCTGTAAGGTGCCCTTCCGGGCGCACCCCTCGCCGGCCGCGCCCGTCGTGTTCGGCTGCGGCCACAGCGTCTGTAAGGAGTGTGCGCATGCCATGCAAGATTGCGTCCCCGCTGTCTGCCTCCTCTGCCACGAACCCATACACACGGTCGTGGACAACCGCGCGCTTGGCGAGTTCGCGGAGCAGGACTGGGGGTCGGACTCGGACCTGGACTCGGACCGGGACTCCGCCGCGGCCCCTTTGAAGCGACAGCGAATGGCCGTCTCACCGCCTCTGGCGGCCCAGTTGGACGTGTTGGCCCATGCCGCCGGGGTATTCGGCGACGCCGCCGGGCGAGCCGCGCAAGCAAACGCCGCCGTCTTGTCCGACACTGCCGTCTGCGTGGGCCGATTCAACCTGGCCGTGGACAGGATGCTGGTCCAAGTGGAGGAGTACCGTCAACGCTGGCTGACCCAAGTGCAGCTCCTGAGCCACGACCGCCAGAAGGATTTGGGGGCCCAGACGGACCTCCTGGGCGTGTCCGCCGGCCAGCTGACCGCGTGCGTCGCGTTAGGCCACGCGGCCTTGGTCAGCGGGGACGATGCACGCGTCTGGGAGGCGACACAATCCGCAACAGCCACGGCGCGGCTGCTGACGGTCCCCACGCGGCTCTGCACCGGCACGCGCTCGGCCGTCCTTTGCGACCTGTCTGCCGCCCTGGCTTGTCTGGAGGAGGGAACGCAGCTCCAGCAATTCGAGGTACACGCCGTCCGATCCCGCGTCAGTGGCCACGGCCTGGCCTGGTTTGTCAGGGGCGAAGCTGCACGGAATGTCATCCAGGTGACGTGCATGGGCAGCGATGGGGTGTTGGCGGACTGGGCAACGTTGGAGGACGTGGATGTAGGCGTGACCCTGAATGGTGCGGCCGCGCAGGTGGCCAGCGCGGTGTTCACGGAAGCCGGCGTGGTGCGACTCACGTACGCGGTGGAGGAGGAAGGAGGGGAGGAAGTGGAGGTGGGCGTGAGTCTGCGCGGCGTGAAGGTGCCTGGCGGTCCGTGGCGCGCGCACAATTGCTGCTTGCCCAGGGGCGTGTACATCGGCACTCTGGCAATAAGTGATGCACAGAACAACAGTGGCTTGGCCATCTCCTCGGACGGCAGCCTGATGGTGGTGTCCAATGCAGACACCGACCAGTTGTCCGTGTATCGGACAGACGACGGCAGCCTTGTGAGGTGTTTTGGGGGCCCTGGCGCGGCGGCTGGTGAGTTCGACACGCCACGCGGCCTGTGCATGACCACTCACGACACGATCCTTGCGGCGGATATGGGCAACGAGCGCATCCAGGAAATCACGTTGGAAGGCGCACATGTCAGGAGCATTGCAGTGGACGGCGTTCCCAGGGAGGTGGCCGTGCATGGCGATGTCGTGGCAGTGGGCACATACGATTCCACCATCAGGTTGTACAGCTGCACCACCGGCGCGCTGATCAAAGCGATTCCATCCACGGAGGAAGACCGCCTATGGGCGGGCATGTGTTTCACATCTGACGGCAAGCATTTGATGCTCTCCCAGTATGACGATCGCATCACGGTACTGTCAGTGGATGACGGGTCTGTGACACATATCAACCCTGAGGGATTATGGATGGCGGTGGCGTTTGCTTGCACAGGAGACGTTGTAGGCCTTGGCCGCGGCCAGCTGGCCGTGTTCTCTGCCACTGACGGCACGGTTTTGCAGGAGTGGGAAGCCGCAGACGGCGACCCGGCTGAGTTCACGGCAGGCAACGCGTTGGCAATTTCACGCAATCGGATCTACGTCCTGGATCGCAATACCGCACGCGTGCTGGTGTTCGAGTAACTGCCCAACGCCCAAGCCGGCGTGGGCACATACCACTACCGGTGACCGAACGCGCGCTGGCCAAATGCATGCACCAAGTACTCCAGTGTTTCCGTGGCAGACCTTGGAGTGCTTGGCCACGACGTGCCCGTGATTCCCCCGCTTCTGTGGCGGCGTCCGGCACCCAAGGCGTACAGGTCCAGCAGCACCTGGCAGAGGTGCAAGCCCCCAGCACCCACGTGTCCGTCACCGAGACTGCTGCTGTGTTGCGCCGGCGGGGACGCGCAAGTCCCCGGGCTACCCGCTTGCTACAACCATACAGCTAATGCATGCATTGTTTGCAACAGCGATTCACACTGCGTTTTGGAGGACGGGGTCGGGCTCATTAGCGGCCGGCCGAATGGCTGCGCGAGCGGGAAGGAGTGAGAAACCTTCTGGAGTTCCTGGGCCTTCTGGGCCTTGAAGACGGCCGGCCCCCCGCGGAGGGTCCCTCCGTCAGGGGACACATTGTCTTGTCCGTCATCTTCCTCAGCAATGGCATGTACGCCCTTGGCGGGCAGGTGGACGTGGCGTGGGTGCAGTTCCGCACGAGGTTCGTGTCTTCTAGAGCACGGTACCGGGCGTCGTACGCGGCGGCCTGGTCGGTGTACGGGTCGAAGGGGTTGCTGCCTTGGAAAAGCCAAGCCGGGAGTGAGAGGTCGTCTGCCATCCGCGTCTGTAAGTACGTCAAGGCCTGCCGACTGTACTGGTTGGCTCTCAGGATAATTGGGGTCGTCATGCCGACCGCTGCATCGCTGGCCAAGAACAGGCCCTTCTTGTTCGCAAGCACGAGCTCCACCAAGGCGGGGTGCGAGTACGGCACGGACAGGCGGCTGTGCACGAACGGTACGCACGCGAACGTGTTTTTGAACCCCAGGCTGCGCATGCCGGACACGCGGGCCTGCATCTGCGTGCCGGTGTACATGCAGTCATCAAACAGGAGGACTTCGTACCGCTCCCGCGTATCCGGGAGCAGGGAGGAGAGGCCATTGGAACCTCCGCAAGACCGGGCGTCCAAGAACTCAAAGTCCAGCCCCGCCGCCACCACGGTCGAAATCCACGCGTCCGACTTGTGCCACTCTTGGAGCAGCAGAACACGGTCTTTCCCCGTCCCGGACGCATTCAGCAGGCGGACCATTGCGTCCAGCTGGTCCAGCAGCTCCTTGAGGGGGATGTAGCGGATGTGGGCCAGCAGGATCTCTAGGTTCCGCGCCGACCGGGGGTCGATGCTGTGGGCGCGCTCGATGTACCGGACGCGCGCATCTTCGTCCAGGGAGTGGTCCAGGACGGGCAAGTTGCGGAACTCGGCAGCCCGCGCTGTGGCGTACTCCTTGAACGCCTTCGCATCGGCGCGCATGGCGGTTTCCGCATCGCGGTGTTTAGAGGACATGGGACCCGTTGCTTTCAACCCCCAGATATTCACGCTTCGTCTGCTTATGCATGTGGACTGCATTGCAAGCGGGCGCGCGCGCCGTGGATCACTAGCTACGGGGACCATGGTTCCAGTATTGTTTGCCGTAGGCAATGAACAGCTCCGTGGCCTGTTCGGGGTCCGAGTGGACCCTGATGGTTCTGGACGCGCGGAGGGGCACGAGGTAGCGCTGTGACGCCTCGTCAAACTTGACAATGCCCCCCCACTTGACGTTGGCGCGCCGCCGACTGCGGCCGTCGTTCAGGAGGCGCCCGGGGAAGTTGAGGGTGCTGGCGCTGTCCATGCAGCGGTTCCGGGAGAGGCAGAAGCCGTACGGGGCAACTTCTTCGCCGTACTTGGCGTCAATTTCTTTGTGGGTCAGCATCTCCGGGGAGGAGTAGTACGTGATGATTTCGCCCGGCTTGATAGTATCGTGCATGGTGCCGTCGGGCAGCCTGTGGCCCACGAAGAACAGCCCTCGACCCGCCTCCGGGATGGTGCTCTGCTGCAGCACCAGACCCAGCTGCGCGCGCATGTGAACGTGGCAGTACGGGAAGCGCTCGCACGTGCGCAACCTGCAGCGTCGCACGGGGCCGCGGAACAGGCACTGACCGCACTCGCGCACAAACTTGGGGGGCATCCGGGATAACGCCTGTTGCGCTGCAGCGCACATTTAGCACTGTGCACAAACCTCCCGTCGGCTGCAGCTGCCCAACATCCTCGGAACACACTCTTGCACGTCGGGTCCTCCAGGACCACGTTCTTGGGAGACGGAGTGAGATGTCTGCGAAAAGGTGTCGTTGCATGCTCTGCCGCCCCGGTGACACGCTTTTTCGGTCGCGCGGAAAAGAGGCGCAGCCCGTGTTCACGAAATGTATGCCAATCAGAATATGCTGCACAGATTGTGTGCATGAGTTGCCTCGCGCTGAGCGGATAGATCCCGGGGTCGTTAGGCACCCTGCTGCGCTTGGACATCACGCGCACACAAACCCGTTCCTGGTCATCCTGCCTTCTTTGTCCCCACACCCACAGACCGGACGGTGAGCCATGGGCAATCCGAGGGCAGTTTTCGATACGCGTGTCCGGGATGCATTTCACCTCCGCGAGCGCGAGCGTGGACGCGCGCTCCGGGACAGAGCTCGTCTTGCCGCCCGGGATGTAGCCATCGACCGACTAGTCCTGCCACCCGCCGCCGGAGCGCCCCCTTCGTAAGGGCTGATGTGGTACAATGTAAACACAGACGGTCCTCCGGGTACAATGGTTTCCACGTACGCCTCGGTGATGTACCCGCCGTGCAAGGAGTGCTTTATTGTGCAGCGCAGTAGTCCGTAGAGCCGTAAGTCCCGTAGCAGGGCCGGATGAAACCGAAGGGAAAAAATGACGCGGGGGTCCTTGTCCTTCACGGCCTCATTGAAGTACTCCTCGTAACCGGGGCCAGGTAACACCGTCCCCAGTGGAAGAATGGTCACACGCATTGCGCGGTCGTTAACTTCCCAGCTCGCCTGCAACGTTCCCAGCGCAGATAGGACGTCGCACAGACTAATGACCGCCTCGAAAGAGAAAGATGAACATACCAAAATGTTGTTCTGGAGAAGTATATGGCGGGGATGAGGCGGAAAAGACACGTTCAATGTCTGTCCGGCCTCAAGCTGAACGTACAGGTCTTCCATGAAATCGTACACATTCATTGCAGTCAGTTGTTACCCGTGCTCCGAAATTTGGTTGTGTACGCACGAGCGAGCTGGAAGCTGGTGCGAACAGGCGGCGTTGCCTCTCCCAGTCCGGTTTTGCAGCTGTTATAGTGCAATTTCGAAGCACGCCAGCCGCCGCCTGTCGCCTTCGGTGTCCACCCTCCAAGACTTAGCGCCTTCGTCCGAGTGAACTTACTGGTGGCGCACCAAGCCTGTCACCCGGGCGTGCGGTCACCGTATGTCAACTGTGGTATATGGCATCCATGGCAACGGGCGACATGCAAACGGTACGGTCCTTCGACGTCTTTGACACCCTTCTCAGTCGAAGAGTGGATGCCCCGGTGCACATATTCGACCACGTGGAGAGCCGCTGTGGCGTGTCTGGATTCGCCAGGATGCGGAAGGACGCACAGAGCATCAGCAATGGTACCTGGGAGGACATTTACGACAAGTACATGGTGCACGCCGGGTGTTCTCAGGACGAGAGGGAGCGACTGCAGGTCCTAGAGCTCCAGACGGAGAAGGACTTTTCCAGCCTCATTTGTGAGAACGTAGCAAAGGTTCGCGACGGAGACATTTTGGTGAGCGGCATGTACCTTCCGGGAGAGAGCATTCTCGACATCTTGCGGCACATCGGGTTTGACAAAGACGTGGAAATCTTTGCCAGCCCTGTCGGGAAGTCATCCGGGGCCGTGTGGCCCGTCCTGAAGCACAGATTTAACATCGAGATGCACCACGGTGACAACGCACATTCGGACGTTGCACAGCCAGCGCTACACGGCATCCCCACCACACTCACCGACACGCACCTGCCCACTGCCAACGAACGGCACCTGCGAGACTGGGGTTTCGGTGAGGCAGCCCTGATTTTCAGGGAGTTCCGCCTTTCCGTCGCGCTGCCCCAAGCCCAGAACGGCCGCTTCCAAACCTATTTTGGCGTCATGTTCATGACTGCTATCGCCAACGACATCGCCAAGCGCTGCAAGGCCGAAGGTCTCTCTCGCGTCCTTCTCACCACCAGGGACGGATGTCTTCTGCAAAAGGTTCTGCCCGCGCTGCACCCCGACTTGGAAGTGCTGCCCTACTGCACGTCTCGGATTATGTACCGCGAAAACGACCCCGCCCATGACGCCTACGTGCTGGCGACGTACCAGCCCGGTCGAACCCTGATTTTTGGCTTGCACGGCAGCTTCGCCACCGGCAGGCCGCTGTTCCTCCGGCTGTTCGGGCACCTGCCCAGGGTGCACTTGTTCAACTTTGACCGGAACGCCCCGCTATACGACGGCTTGACGTTCTCGTCCATGACATATTGTGCTTATGTGGAATCCTACTGCTTGGACGTCTGCGGTGTCATGGTGGACATTGACGACAAGGGAAACGTGTATCGCGCGCCACCAGCGTACGACATCGAGGTCATTCGGCCCGGACACGACGTCGTGGATGCGTTCGCAGAGTTCCTGGTTCGTCACGCGTCCGTACTGCGGTCCCTGTACTTGTCCCCGGAACAGTATCACCAGCTGTACGATTCGAGCCCCGTCCACGAGTGTGTGCGGATGGTGCGTTCTGACATTTCCGATGACATTAGTCTCACCGAAATTGCGAACCACCTTGGTACCGACAAGGGCAGCGCCCATTTCTGCAAGCACCATTACACGAAACATTACCAGAAGCTTTTCCACAAGTTTGGCACCATGTCCAGTCTGAAGCTCCTGGAAATTGGATTAAATCGCGCCGGCCAACTGACCATCCCGTCCATGGAAACTTGGAAATCTTACTTTGGCACTCGGCTGCAGCTGGTCGGCTTCGATATCGTGGCCGGGTTCCAGCACTGGGACGGAAAAGGCCAGCGCATCTTGATTGGCGACCAGTCCAATCCAGAGGACTTGGCCAGGGCCGCCGCGGAAGGGCCGTACGACATCATCATCGACGACGGCTTCCACGCGTCGCAGCACCAGCAGGTCTCCCTGTTGCACCTTTGGGACTCCCTGAAGTCTGGCGGCTTGTACGTCATCGAGGACCTCCATTATCAGCCCTGCGCCGAGACCGGTTTGAAAACCAGGGAGTTGTTGTTGGCCTGGGCTGCCGGAGAGCCCGCGTCCACGGAGTTCCTCCCCCCGCACCACGCCACCCGCGTCCGGGCTCAAATCCGAAGCATTCAGTTCTTCGACTCCGCCTCCGCGATTTGGGGCGATGCCAAAATCAACGCCTTGGTTGCCCTCACCAAGTTTTAACCCATTTCGTATTTGTATGGTACAAAACGGGCGCCCGCCCTTACAATTTACGGGCAAACAACATGGCCGTAGACTTCCTGGGTGTTTGCGCAACTGTGCGAGGTAGGACCCCAACGAGCCGCGGTTTGTGTCTTCGTGCTACTTGGCTAATTTGAACCCCTTGCATATACCGGCCGACGCAGTTGTTTGTGTTTCGGCCGGACCGGCCGGCGGCTTGCCAGCCCTACTACTTTGCAGGCGGAAAAGAAAGGGGACATTGCGGGGGGATTATGAACACTGGGGCCCCGTCAAGCCGACGCCGTAGCTTGCGGGATGCGCACTCGCGTTTCCGTTCCCCAAGCAATGCACGGCTCCGCAGCCGGTTTGCCCCGTTTATGAGATATATGACGCAAGTGATTTTGCATTGAGTCTTGTTTCCTGTAGGGTTGCAGAGCAGTGAGCATTTGCATGCAGCCGTGACAGAGTGGAGATCAAGCGTTAGGATGCTTCGGTCGTCGTTTTTTCCTCATCCGCAGGAGCGCAGGGGAGCGCCACAGCCCCAACGCCGCCTCCCATCATAAGCTCGTGACCGGGGGAGTACCTCTCCAGCCACCCCAGCCCTTGCCTCTCGGGGTGGCGTTGGTACCAGCCTTTCCCGGTGTGCACGTCGAGGACCATCTGGAAGAACTCCTCGTACATGGGTGCGACCCTTTCCAGGGTGAAGTTGGCCAGGGCGTACGCGCGGCACACCTCAGGCTTGATCAGGTGGATGTTGGCTCCCGCCCAGCAGAACTGGTCGAAAGACCGGCACCGGAAGCCCGTAACGCCGTGGATGTTGTTTTCCGGGAAGGCGCCCCAGTCCGTGGAGATGGTGGGCGTACCGGACAGCAAGCATTCGACCTGGACGCCCCCAAAGGGCTCGTGGAATTGCGTGGCTACGATAGCGCACCTGGCTCGGGACATGAGCCGCTTACGAGCAGCGGCGTCCGCGTAGCCGAACTCGGTCACGTGTGCCGGCACGGGGTGGATCCCGCACTCCTTCAGTGTGCCCTGCCCCGCCACAATCAGCCTAACACCCAGTTCTTTGGTCATCTGCACCGCCACCTCGATGCCCTTGCCCGAATACACTCTACCCAAGAACAGGAAGTAGTCCTCCTTCTCGTTGGGGCAGAACTCAAAGTCCTCCGGGTCGAAGTAGTTGGGGATGACCGCGTCGTACCACGGCGCAGTGCAAGTCCCGATGGCGTTCTTGCCATGCACGCCGTGGTAGATGGAGTACGACTCAAAGATTTTCCAGCGTGCCCAGTGGCCTTCCGCGTACCCGATGCCCGGCTCCACACAAATAAGGTCAGGGTGTGCATCGCAGACGGGCCGCACGCCGGACCCCCAGAACGGCAGGATGAAGTCGTTCTTTAGCTTCCGCAGGCCTATCTCCCTGATGGCGTTTCCAAAGAACGTTTGGTACGCATCGTCGGACGTATTGAACTTGAAAAAAGCCCGCCGCCAGTTGTGCGTGCCATACACGTGCGCCCACTGCGCGGAGCTTAGGACCGTCACGTGTTCTGTGCACTCCAAGTCGGACTCCTCGTGGCCGTAGTGGATGACCGTGTGCCCGCGCGCAAGCATCATTTTACCGAACTTTACCACTTTCTGCGTGTAGGCGCATGCGCCGTACTCCCGGGACGATACGGTGTGTGGCAAGCCGAGAATATGAAACCGCATGTGTCGCCCGAGTTATTCCTCTGGCGGGCATTATGTTTGAGCTGACGGTGGAACGCATGATCCTGCACTAGGGTCCAATTGACCTCGAGACTGCGGCTTGGGATGAAGCAACACACTAGGACCTGTTGCCAGCGGATTTGCTCTTTTCCGGAGTGGTTGGTTTTGCGGGCGCGCGGGTCCCCGGCGCAGCGAATGCAGTTGGAAGTCAACGAGGATCACCTCTTGGCAGGATTGGATGTGAGGTTCTTTCCGCAGTACGCTCAAACTGACGCCTGTATACTCCTAGTGGGAAAGGGGACCGTATGCATTCTTCGTTTACTCTCGCAGCATAATCCCGCGCGCGGCAAGGGCGTCCACCTTGCGATGCGCATTGTGCATGAATGGGTCGCACGCGGGATGTGACGCGCGAGCCATTCCTGGGATGTCCTTCCCCAACTCCTCTTGGACAATCGCGTAATTCGCCTCCAGTGCGTCGTCCACGCCAACAAACCACGGTGCCCGGTGCCAGTATTCCTTCAACAGGCTCGGCGGCTGTGAGTGGATGGGGTGGGCGATGCGAACAACTCTGCTGGGAATGCTAAAACACGGTATTTCCCAGAACATGTACTTCCCAAATCCCTGCAAGCAGTTGTAAAGGTACTCCTCCTGATTCACGGGACCGTCTTCGCCCAACATACACGGAATTGAGTAGCGCACTGGGTCGCTTGAATGCAATGGCAGGCCGAAGTTAAGCCACTCAAGCAAGGCCTCCGACGCCACAAAATCCGCGTCCCACTTGAACTTCCACAGAAACCGCCGCGCATGGCCGAAGCACATGTTGTAGTAGCATGGTAGTGACCGTGGGTGGTTTACCGGGGTGGCTAGCGTCTCCAGGCCTGCGCGCGATACGGGATGTTCCCAGGTCACGATGCGCACGGGCTGCCCCGCGGCCATGGCCGCCTCTGCTTCGGCCCTGCTGCCATCGGTGCATCTGTGTAGCACGACGACAATCTCGTGCGGAACGACGACGCCGGCCAAAGACTGCAGACTTTTGCTTAGGTTGCCCTCTTCGTTGTGCACGCGAATAACAAAGGAGATGCCTGCAAGGAGCTCCTCTTGTATCATTCCATGGATTAGTATTAGGGGTCAAATCCCATGCATTCGACTTTTGAACGCGGAAGGATCAACAAACCGACGTCCTAGACAACGTTCACGTCTACGCTGCGACGACTGCTCGGCTGGGGCGTGAAAGACCATGCTGGACAGACCTGACATCCAGCGCGGACCCAATGAGAACAAACGCGTGGGCGGGCGCGAGAGTGGTCGGGGTGGCTGATCCAAGGTGCATGAGTCGGGAAAGAGCCAAGCCCGTGAGCAACAGGTTCCGCTAGCGTCCACACGGCGCTCGTCGACACGTCTTGCGCCTTCACCCCTAGCGTTCGCGTGACGTCCGCGATGCTTCGGAAAGACGGGAGATGTCCGGACAATTCGGAATGTCGGCCACAGCTGGAGCATCCTTGACATGTACGACGTCCTCCATGGCTCCCGAACCTATGCACGGGATGCAGGCGTCAGCCACTGCCCACTCCGGGATGGTGCTGTTTCGTATGGCTCCAATTCCCACACACGGCTGCGGGGTGCGAATGTCACAGTGGTCACGTTGCCAGACGCGGGATTTAAGAAGCTGCTCCCGTGCGTTGTCGCCCCGCACTGCGTGACCGCGGCTGCCGCCGTGACCGCTGCCGCAGCCCGGACGCAGACGCGCGCGTCCTCTCAGATGTGTCAACACTGGTGCTAGTCGGGGCTTCGTCAATCCGGTGCGTGGCAAACATGGCGGACAGGTTGACCACGGGGTCCGTGTCGGTCACGTCCATGCGGCGCAACTGGACTCCTCGGCGCCTTTCCTTGCCAGGACCAGCGTCGCCGACGCGCGCAGCCCGTCGGCCGAAACGCTGTAGACGGTCCCACTTTACCCGCCGCCTCATGGCAACATGTGCCGCTATTGCCTCCGCTGTGCGCGCGGGACGCACCACTTCTATAATGTTGTGGACCCGAGCGGGATGCCCTGCGTCGCCGGTGTCCTGGATTTGCGCGGTCACCCTGAGCTCTGTCCCCGCCCCGCGATGTTCCATGATCACCTCAAGAAGCGTGGTCAGGACGAACCTCATAGCGGCCGCTTGAATGGCGGGGAGGTCATGGAATGCCACCGTCAAGAAGTGGCCCTGGGTAAACTGTCCGGCGACTGGATGTAAGAGCCCCGCGTGCTGTGTCCCGTCACCGGAAAACAAGACTCGGTTGAACACCCCTTCGGACTGCAGGGAGAACATCGGTCGAGCTGCGCTATGCCGCCAGGAATCCACAAGTTGGTCATATTCTGCCTCTACCAAAAAGCCCAAAAACGAGATTTCCCCCTTTCCCACAATGCAGCAGCCGTGATCGCCAATGTCAACAAGGACCGTGTTGTGACCGTCTAGCATGCCGATGGCGTTGTCCGCGAAGACATCCAAGTTCATGGCGGCGCGTGGCGTTAACATCCGGCTCAGGAAATACGGTGTCCGTTCACAGCGTGCATGTCCCCTATGAATGGCATGTTTCCCTGACCAAGACCAGTCATGACTTGCTGGTAGTCGAACTCCTGGTGTCTTGCTTCACTAGCTATGCCACTTCGAATGCGGCATTCCCCAGCCCCCATGCCACGATGCAAAACAGCCCGCACACACAGACCGGCGAGTCTGCGGTTGGCAAGCATGACGACCTCTTGTGCGGGTGCGCCAGCAAAGCCAGACCAACTAACCCGACGCAAGCAAACCTTCCACAGACACGGCTGCTATGCAAGGGAATTAGCTCCAACGCTGCAACCTGGCGCACTCCCCATGCAAACGTCGTCCAGGCCGGAACGAACCTCGGAAACGACACGTCTGCAGGCTATCGTGCAGTCTGCCAAGCTGGTCGACACAGGAAGGCGTGGACTGGCGTCTCTCCTCATCGGACTGTCTCAGTCCTGGAAGCCAACCCTGGTACAAACTGCTCTGCGGGACATGGGCGGCGAGGCAACAGGTGTCGTGATGAACGCAATCAGGGAACACGCCAGATTGGACGAGGACCTGGCGCGCGGCACTCTATTCAAGACCCTAATCCGGAAACTGCACTCCTGGGACCGCGGCAACGGTACCTTGCGCTCCCTGCAAGGCATGTCCGACGCACTGGCGAACGCGTCCTTGGACGCTCTGCGCGCTGGCGTTGAAGTTTATCCGGAAGCTAGGGAAGATGGACGCCTGTGACAGGTTTCGGATGCCGTTTGCCAGTTCGGGCGCTTCGGTCCAGAATACCGCGGATTGCCATCCATCCCTTGCTCCCCCACCGTTTGCGGGTGCACGTGTGGCAATCAGAACGAATGTTGTCGTGCGAAGCAGCCCGCCCAGAAAGACACGAACGCGGGTCTGGCGTTCTCGGAAGCATTAGATTCCAAGCAACGTCGCCGCCGTGGAAGCGACCTGCATCTGTCGCGCCATGGGGATGTTAGTTGCCTCTGACCTGGGAACCACTTTGGTGTGCGTAATGCCGGCGGAACCGCAATGGCGGTCCGACGGCAGTATGTCGAGAAAACACAGCCATTGATTGTGGATATTATGTACGTTCACACGAAATCACGGCTGCAATACAAGCCAAGCAGATTCCGCTCAAACGCGGGTAAGAAAACTGACGGGATCCACTCCTAATTGCAGTTTCCACTGGTTCGGAGGTCAAAAAGGGCTCTGGCTGCCATTCGCGTTCCACCAAAAGATGGGGACGCACGTTTTTGGCTTATGTTCAAAGCGGCGGGGTCGGCCAGGCCGCAAAGGGGACACGCCCTGACGGTCACGGACGTCGCTCGAAACGGAACATTAAAGTTTGCGGGGCTTTACGGGTAAATACACGCAATTTTTCCCCAAAGAATACCTTCGATGACACATTGTCACGCTTGGAGGTTTGTGTTCATTGAGCCATCATTCGTCTTGTTTTGCACGTAAGGGTAATTGCAAAAGCCCCCGCCCCCACCCCGCAAAAAAATGAGATCACTCAATTCTAGGCCATGCCGGGACTGGCAGCGCGGCGCGAACCAACCAAGGGCCTCCTGCAACCTCCACGCCGCAGACTCTCAACCTCAACTCTACTGCGTCCACCCCCTCGTCATCCACGACATATCCCAGGTCAATCACGCCCGAGTCGGTCACTACCAAGCTTTCCATATGCCCGGCCAAACCTCCTCCCACACTGAGCACCCTCAGGACCACGTCGGTCCCTGTCACCCAAAACGCCGGCGAACCATCGCTGTCCCTGCAAGTCACCGAGAAGACGTTGGGAACGCGTATGCCGAAGGAAGTCAAGCCGTCGCCGCTGACCACAGTCTTGCAGGCATCCACCTGATACAGGCAAAGCTTGGAAAGCTTGGCCACTGCCTTGAGAAGCGGTTCGGGGAACACTAGGATGTCTAGTTGCGCTGGCACGCGCAAACGAAAGTCAGTCTGGTCCAACACCACCATGCTCCGGGCGACCTCCAACGCTTGGTGAACGCTGAGGGGAATGGTCTGGGCAATAGCCGCGTGGCCTTGAGCTATGCAGGTGGAGAGCTGGCCCATGGACACCTCTAGCTCGTCCGCCTGGGCTTGGAGCACTTTGGTCCGTTCGGCGCACACCGTCACAAACTCGAGGATGGTGCAATCTCGATGCGCGTACACGCCAGCGATGACCTCCTCCACGGTGGCGCGGAATCGATTGATGGTGTCAGGCGCGGAGGCGCAAAGTTCGGCAATGCCACTCTGAACAGCGCCCTGGGCAGCAACCAGCGTATCCTGTGTCGCAGCAAGGGTTTCCAGGAGCGGAAGCAGCTGCGCACAGAACTCTTGGTGCCGCTCTTGGCCCATGGTGTCTGGGGCGACGCACACGGGTCTCGGCGTGTCGGTCGCCGGGCCAGGCGCTCCGGGTTGGAGAAACGCGTAATTGACCACGCCGCCGGGCTCGCTGGCCTTGCACACTGGACAGCACGCCGGACCGGGGACGGCGAACGCGGCACAACACGCGGCACAGGCCGTGTGGCCGCAACGCAGCAATAGCGGTTGCTCGTCTCCAGCCGGGCGAAAGGGGAACCGGCAGGAGGGACAGGAAAACGCGGAAAACATGGGCTGAACATGTGTTGTGGCAATCTGGCAGTGGCGGTTCGGACGTTTACCCAGTTTACGAAAATCCAGCATTTTACAGCCGCCGATGGCCATGGACGGTTTGCGCTGCTGTCAACCTCCCGAGGTCTGCAACGGGCCACGTCTGTTGCCACTTGCCGTCATCCTCTCAAGTTGGCAACGAGCCGCGCCCGCCGCGTTCTCCCTGCGCGCAGCCCCGCGTCTAACGACCTTTCGGGGATCCCTTCCGGCCGCGCCCGCCGTGTGTAGCTGCTGCCAAAGTGTCTGGCACGCGTGCGCGCGTGCCATGCTAGCTTGCGACCCCCCCCTGACTGCGCCCTCTGCACATCCTCAGCGCAGTGAACAATTGCGCGCGCAATGAGATCGGGGCCCAGGCACAAGCCAGTGTTATCCGATTCAACCCGGCCGTGGCCAGGTGGAGGAGTACCGCAAACGTTGGCTGACCCAAGTGCAGCTCCTGAGCCACGAGCACAAGAAGGCTTTGGAGACCCAGATTGACCCTCGGCCGTGTCCGCCGGCCAGGAGGACGCGTGCGTCCCGCTAGGCCGCGCGGCCGTGGTCAGCAGGGATGCCGGACGTGTCAGGAAAGCCGCAACCCTTTGGTAAACATCTATGGCAGGGAGAGCCATGGACAGCACGAGAGTCTGGCAAGCGCTGGCGTTCACCTGCACGAGAGACCCTGTGCGCATTCCCCAGGAGGGTGGCAGCGTGTTCTGTGTCGCGGAAGGCACGCTGTTGCGGGAGTGGGTGTGGATGGCCGCAAACGACGACCCTGGCCAGCACATTGGCGCCAGAAACTTTGCAGCCTTCCGCACTCGGGGTTACGTGTTGCATAGGAAGGAGGATGGCCTCAATCCGGTAATCCAGGGTTCTAAAAGAGCCGGCTCTTTTGCAGTACAAAGTATATTTCTCGTACAATCGCCGACGACTCTGGAGTAATCCCGCGGACCAGGAAGACCTGGCACTTCTCCGTGTCCGGAACGCGGCACAGCTTCACAAACACGTAAAGGTGTGACAGCTCACCAACTCGCGGCGATGAACGCCGTGCTGTTCGTTGACACAGTGCTGCAGCAGCTCCCATTCGCGGGGTATGTCAGTATCACTGTGCCCCGCAGACCCGAGCTGCGCATAACCGGGGGTACCAGCCTGTACGTGTTGGGGCTCGAAGTGCCGCAAGCCAAAAACATGTGCCTGGCCATCTGTCGTCAAGCAACATTCCGTTTGGAGTGGAGGCCCGCCGAGCGCCGTGTGACGGCACGGATTCAAGGCAGGTTGCCGGAGGGTCCAGGGCAAACCACTGCATTCTTCGGTGGCGCCACCATACCCGATGCATCCGTGCCGGTGAACATCAGTGTGCAGCTGGACAACGGGCTACAGCCCGAGGAAGGGCTGGGAGCTGCACTGCTTGCACTGGTAAACCAGGGGCTGTGGCCCGGTAAAAAGGCCTCGGTGCAGTACACGAACCGCGAAACGGGCGCCGAGCAAGTGTTTGTTCTGTCCAGGGGCTCTCCTGGCTCCATGCCCTCCTGGTGCACGACTGAGTCCACCAACCCGTTGTGGATCCAGCAAGTGTGCAGCTCGCTGCAGGCGGCCATGCAGGTCGCGTGGCACGACTCCTCCGGCACCCCCGGCATGCGCCTGTACCCAGGCGTCGCGTTTGGTTTTGACCTCCCCGGAAGCCTGGTGAGGGACTTGTGGGGTGCCATGGCGAGGTTGCCACCTCCATCATCCGGCCGTTGGGTTTACGCGTGCGACAATGGAGAGTACGCGTTCGTCCTGCGCGACAGCCCCGACGCGGCGGCCGCGGCCGCGGAGCCGCTGACCGAGCTGGTACCCGCGCCCCACACCATTTCCATTCGTTGGTCCACCAACTGGGACAACCCCTGTGACGTTGGGGACATGCTGCGCAGCGTGTTGGATGTGCTGGAGGGACACGCGGGCGTTCGCGTACGCGAAGACCTTCGGGCCAGCTTCAGAGCCAGAGACCGCGCGGCGCGCAGGGAGCGCCGATTGCACGCGCACACCTCGGGGACACCACCATCCTTGTACTTCTTGGCGGGCCACGGGCAGTTGCTCGAGGCGGAGCCCAGGGTCGTCCCACCCGGCTGCACTCTAGTGGTCACAACGGGGCCGGAGACTTTTGAACTGCTCAGTCGTCACGACAAGATCAAGGACTTGTTCAGTGACGAGAGTCTGCGGACACGCCTAACGGAGGTGGACACGTACGCCAGCCGGAGGTGGCTCAGCGAGCTGTCCAAGGCGTCCAGGCCCAAACCGGGGGATGGGGACGATGTGTACGTGTTTCGTCAGGACGGCTGGATGCCGGCACTGCAGTTTGGACCCACCGCGCTGCCAGAGTCGTCCAGCGCAGGGCTGTTAAAGTTCCCGATTAGGCCGCCGGCGCGCCCGCGTCCCACAGTGCTGGAGGCGTTCACAGACTCCCTGTACCCCACGCAGGAAGCCATCCTGGCCTCCGGTGCCGGCAGCATGGCGGCCATCGACACCAACTTCGCCACGGAGGTGCACGCCTTGATGGAAGCCCACGGTCCCGGGGTGTACTACTTCAGCAGCTGCTTTGAGGGGCCCGTGCTGCGACGCGCCGAGGCCCTGGCCAGGAAATACGGCATCCGGAAAAGGCAGCTCTTGCTGTCCGTGGATACGTGCGTAGCCGCCCTGGAGGCCGCGGGCGTGTCTGTGGAAGATTTGGAAACGTTGGACCACATCAAGACACAGGATACGCAATACCACTTCGAGCTGCGCGCCATGGCCAACCATGGCTCCAGGAAACGGCTCTGTCTCGGGCCCGGCCCGTAACTCCCGAGAACCCCAGCCTTTGGGCCTGTCTGCAATGCACGCCATGTGCAGAGGAAACCAGGCGCCGCGGACACGTCGGAGGGAGTTGTCGGGGGCGCTCCCCTCCGAGGCAGCAGAGGCGAACCAGACGTCGGTCCGCGTTGGGGGATCTTGTCCGCCGTATGCACGGCGTTGCGGAAGTGTACACTGGGGGGTCGGCAGACCAGCGCAATGCTGCGTGGCAAGCCGTGCCTGGCGGGAGTATCAGGGCGCCCCGGGCCGTGCCGAAGCCGGAGCCATGGATCCCGCAGCGGCCGAAACGGCGGAGCCGCTCCCTTGCCCGCTGAGACTGCTGCCGCACCAGGTGGACCACGTCGCGCGCATCCAGGACGTCCTCGCCCGGCACAGTTTCTACATAGATTCCAGCGTGCCAGGCAGCGGGAAGACGTACGCGACGTCCTGGGTGGCCCAGCAGGGCAAGTTCAAGCACATGGTGGTGGTGTGCCCAGCGACCGTGGAGAAGACGTGGCAAGACGTGGCCACGCTGTACGGCCTGCCCGTGCGGCTGATTGTGAGTTTTGAGTCCCTGCGGTCCTGCAAGGGATGCCAACCCAAGCACCCTTTCCTCACCCGAGGGGAAGCCACGGAGGCCGGGGGCATGTTCAACGCGACCGAGGCCTACCACGACCTCGTCCAAGACGGGGTCCTGCTGGTGGCCGACGAGATACAGAGGGTGAAGAACAAGTCCGCACAGCGCGCGGCTTTTGAGGCCCTGGCCCGCCCCATACACACCGCGTTCCTGTACGGGGGTGGTCCGTCCCGGTGTGCCCTGCTGTCCGGCTCGCCCTTTGACAAGATAGAGCACGTCCTCAACCTGCTGCAAATATTTGTCATCCGACATCCCCGCCTGTTTGTCTTCCACACGCAGTCGGGGATCCTGGAGTTAAAGGGCGCCCTGGATGTGGTCAGTGCAGCTTCGGCCATGGACGGGAAGGCCACGGAGCTGCTCCTCCAAAGGCACCCCTTCCGGAGGAAGACCGTCGAAGACACTTGCTACCAACTGTTTGTGGGCGTGATAGGGCCCAGGGTGTCCGTGGCCATGCCGCCGCCCGCCATGCCCGTGGCCCTATGCTGCTTCAACGGCTATTACAGCCTGGATAGAGAGAAGACCCTGGAGCTGGCCAGTGGCGTGACGGCCCTGCGCAGTGCCGCTTGCTACAACGAAACCACGGGCCAGGTAGTCATGGGCGGGCCTTCCGCCCAGAGCTGGGGCGCTCTTTCCCTAGCCCTGCAATCCATCGAAACCGCAAAGTGCCAGCTGTTCGTTCGGCTGGCTCGGGACGTCTTGACTTCCAACCCCAACTCCAAGGTCGTGCTGGCCTTCAATTTCCTGCAAAACGTGGAATCCGCGGCAGCGCTCCTGGGGGACTTCAAACCCGCCGTGCTCACCGGCTCGGTGTCCAAGCCCCGACGCGCGGACATCATTGCGTCCTTCCAGCACGACTCGGGAGACGCGAGGCTGATTATCGGCATCCAGGCGGTCCTGGAGGTCGGCATCAACCTGGACGACATCATTGGCGACAGGCCCCGGTTTGCGTTCGCCTCCCCCAGTTACCTGGTCATCCGGGCGCACCAGTTCGTGCGGCGGTTTTACCGGTCCTTCACGGCCTCGCGGCCCACGGTGGCGTGGGTGTACGGTCTACCCTGTGAGCCGGTGGGAGAGCCCATGGAGCCCACCGCACAGGCCACGTGCGAGACGTCTGTCCTGGCTGCTCTGGCTCGGAAGACAAAGGTACTGGAGGACACCCTGCCCGTCCAGAGGGCGGCGGGCGTCATGTTCCCGGGAGACTATCCCTCGGTGATCAATCCGCCGCCCGATTTTAACGTGCCCATGTAGGGTCAGGCAAAAGAAGCAGACCATTGGTTAGGTCCGACGAGGGCTTTAAACGACTGCTTGTGGAAGAACAGGACGGAACCCGAGAATGCCGAGAGTCCTGGACATGCAAGATTGCGCCAGCCTCCTGCTCCGGACCCTGAATTCCACAAAGACTGGCAAGGTCAAACTGACGTTTAAATCAATGATGAAGGTGCAGGTGACCCGCTCGACGCTGAAGCTCAAGCTCTCCAGCCCCGATGCAATGGTGCGCGTGTTGTCCGCTCTAGCCTTTGAGCAAGCTCCGGAAGACCGAATGACCGTGTACGCTATGCACGGCGTCCTGACGGTAGGCTACGGTCAAGGCTTTGACAGACTGGAGAGTTTCACTGCTGCGTTTGCCTGCACTAAAGCTGAACTCGTCTTCTGGCCGTCGGTCCTGCACACATTTGAGCGCGTTGTTCGCACAGTGGTGCAACACGGCTTGAAGTACGGCGTTTTTGAAAACGCCACAGTCGACAACTTAGTCTCCGGGTCCATTTCCGACAACAAGTCTAAAACATCGTTTCTCGTGGAAAACATTTCTAATCGCGGAATGAGGGCCCATGCGGCGGAGGACGCCCGGAATGAAATGAAGCGGCAGACTAGGGAGCACCACCTCGATCCTCGTGGGCCAAGCAGACTGACATCCACTGGTAAGGAAAGGAGCGCAGCGGGGTATTCCCGCCACTTACGCGCATCTATGCCAGACGCCGTCAGCGACTTGGCCGACTTGTTTGCATCGTCCACCAGACTTAACCCTGACGCATCAGCAGCATCTGCAGCCGACAGCACTGACGCCGTGTACAGCGAGTTGGCCGACATGTTTGCATTGTCTCAACTAAGCTTGAAGGCGGCTGCCGGCACCGACTCCGGGGCACCTGCCGCGAGACGTCTCGGTCGGGGTTCCGCCTCGCGCTCGCGCTCGCGCTCGCGGTCACGGTCACGGCCATGACCGGTCCCAGCATGGGGATAGTACGGCCCGTCGAGCCGAGCCAAACAGGCGGAGGGACACGGCTTCGTAAAGCTTGGCGGTGCAGCCCCGTTGAACGTTGGTGCGCGGACGGCTGCTGGCGCAGTTGAGGAGGCCCCCGGATTGGTGACGGCGCCGGCGCTTTCCACGCAGCAGTTTCTGTACCCTATGGAGCTGGCGGTGTGCGTGTTCTTCGGGCATTTCCGGGGCTGCCAGGACTGCCCAACTATCAAGCGTCTCGCCCAATTGCAATGTATGTTGTCGTCGTAACGTGATTCAATCGTAAGCCTAGGCCTTCACAGAGGGTCCGGGTAAGAACCACCCGCCAGGAGAGTGGAGCTGATTTTGGCGTGGGCGCGCATCGTGCCCCAAGAAACGTTTGAGGCGGCCAATACGTTGCATTCAAGGCTCCCCAAGTCTTCGTTGGTCGTGCCTACACCTCGGGCGGCTGGTGGGGCAAAGTCTGGGACCTGCGAATACGACACTCTGGCTAAAGCATTTCACCAGTGTATGCGCCCAAGCATATTACTTCGCTAGTCCCGTTTTTCGAAAATTGATTTCATTTTAACCCTTTCATGACGGTGCGAGCGAATTCGCTCGTTTTTGACTGATTCGCCCTAGAACAAGCGCGCGCATTTGACAATGTCCACACTGCCGCCACGAAAGGGTTAACAGAGGGTCCGGCTAAAAACCACCTCGTCGGGCGAGTGAAACGGGTTTTGGTGCGGGCGCGCATCGTGCTCTGGGAAACTTTTGAAGTGGCCAATATGTTGCATTCATGGCTTCCCAGGTCATTGCAAGTGGTGCCTAAAAATTTGGCTGCTGCAGGACGCAAACCGGGTTGGCTGGACGCAAATATCATACCAAAAATGATATGGGGTATTCCGGTCCAGAATACATTGGTACCCGGAAAAAGTACTTCTGGCCGATCATCAATGGACACTTGTCCTCCTGCCGCTCAGGGTCCCTTCCCGCCGTTCTCGACACGAGTAAGCAAATGACAATTATGGGTATAATGAGTTTTGGCTGGGCTGAGACCGCTGTGCTTTCGTTGTGTAGAGTTCCCTACACAGCCAGCCTGAGACAGCGGCTGCAGATTTGGCCGATGCGCCTGCCCCCGTCAGTACTCTTTCAGGCGTTGCTGCTCTGAATGCCGTGGATACACCTGTTGTTGTAGCGCAACGCAGCTGCGGGCACAAGGAGGAGTGGTGTCGGATCTGCGGCGGCTGTTGTCCTACCCGCATGCGCCGGAAGTGTTGCACGTGCAATGGCGGACCTCTGAAGGCACGACAATACAAACGTGCACTTGCTCAAGAGGATGAGGACGGCTCTGGTCTTGAACCCGAAGATGACCGCGGCGATTCTGACGACGACATGGACAAAAGACCTCTTGACCAACACCGCAAGCAGGGGTGGTGCGACGGTTGCCTTGCTTGCAAACGTCACTGTGTGTGCGACCCCGACGGGGACGATGGCAATGGGCTTCCCTTCGAAACGGATGCAATCCTGGAGGACGACGACCCGGACATGCCTGCCTCATTCGCCCATCTGCTTTTGGAAATGGTGTCAGCCAATCCACTGTGGCGACATGCCAAGCTGTTGCGCTTACCTCGCCGTGTGCTCATCACGGCCGCGCAAAGCAACGCGACGCGCCGGTCGTCCGCCATTGCCGCTCTTTCGCGTCGGGCGCTGCAGACCTTGCTGCAATGCGTCGTTGCCATTGTGCTCAGACTGCTTCACCTGTGGGCACCGAACGACAAGGCAGGGCTGTACACGCAGCTTAGGACCCGATTGGACGTGCACTTTGATGTTGCCGAGCCCGCGAGTGACGTCGTTCTCCAAGCTGCACACGACACGCTCCTGACCTTACCTCGACGCTCGCGCGAAGCCAGGGCTATCCTGGTCGAAAGGTGGCCGTGACTGTCCTAGAGCCCTTTGATCTGGATGCCAGCTACACGGAAAGTGACACGGACAGCGATGTTGATGGCTCTGACGGGTCCAACGACAAGATACCGTGCAGTATGAAACCTAAGCACCACCCTCCCCCTGCCTCCCCCTGCAATTCCCACCCCGAAATACTAAAACCAAATAAAAATCTGAATTTCGATCGTGTATTAACCCTTTCATGACGGTGCGAGCGAATTCGCTCGTTTTTGACTGATTCGCCCTAGAACAAGCGCGTGCATTTGACAATGTCCACACTGCCGTCATGAAAGGGTTAACA
>Ga0105050_10001994_pt1 | contig 29744 bp, 15 predicted proteins | sample FRY01_FD_78088 | JGI IMG/M metagenome (GOLD analysis project Ga0105050, IMG submission 78088) | Freshwater microbial communities from Lake Fryxell liftoff mats and glacier meltwater in Antarctica - FRY-01 | ecosystem: Environmental > Aquatic > Freshwater > Ice > Glacier meltwater ...
ACCTTTGAACACCTGAGCCATACCTGGAAAATCCCGGGGGTTCGGGGGCTGGCCCCCGAGCGTATGCAACACCACACACTAATTACAAAAATATGTTGTCTCAAAGTCATTGACACATTCCGGGCAGAGGATCGCGAGTCGCTTTGGGGAGTTGGTAAGGAATTTTGACCACACAATCAATCGCTAGATTTATCATCCTTACGTAGCTTTAGGTAGCCGGCCCGTTGCTGTTGGTAAGCCTGGCTGTCGGGTAAGTTTTGGTTCTTCGTGTCGGCTGTTGCGTCGAGATGTGGGTCTGGTGAATCGCCATTCGAATTCGCTTGTTCCCAAAGTCGCCGAAGAAATGGGCAGCACCAACCACAGCCAGTTCCTGCACCAAAGCACTCGCTAAGTTGGCTTGGGCGTTGTGGTTTCTCGAGTTTCAAAAAGTTGATGACTTTGCGTTTGGTCACGTGAAAACAGAGGCAAAGTTCGTCGTCCAATTCCATCCGATGGCTCGTCTCTTTCGAAGTTGCACCGGTTGGCAAGCGGTAAAAGCTAGAACGATCTCTCCTGACCCGGTAGACGATTAGACTTCAGGCGGTTGGCAAATGCCAGCGGAATTGAGGGCAGATAGCAATTTGCCGATCAATTTGAATTTGCAACGACTGTTGACCCTAAGATTAGGGAAGGCAAACCAGTGTCGATGTTAGATTTTATTGGCTAGGAACTTTGTGGTGCAAACGATGGCATGGTACAATTACGGTTAACGCTGAATTCCCACCTTGGCCAAATGATCTGCTGCAATTTTGTTGCGGCCAGATCATCATTGCCACCAAATTCTAGCGATTCGAAGATTTTAGGATGGTACAGGCGGATGTTCAAGCAAGCTGAGGTTGCGTTGGTCGTTAAGTCAGCCTTGGAAAACACGCGTGTGACTTGGGCGAGAACCGTGGCAATGCTTGGCGCCGAAAACGGACAACCTTGATGGCATTAGCTTGATGGCATTCGCTTGATGGCATTAGCTTGATGGCATTCGCTGGGTGTCGTGGCGACTTTGGCTCTTGATGCGATGGTTCTAGTCGGCTTGTGGCGATTGCGTCAGCGATTGGCTTGGGCTACCGCTTCGGTGGGCTTAGGATATCCAGCCAAAGGCCTGTTGGTTCACCTGTGATTCCCCCTCCTTGTTTCGTTTGGCATGATTTAGTTTCGCATTTTTAGTTTCTGAATTTGTTGACTTACTGCTGCTTCCCGCCCCTCCGTAATTGAGGTCTTTGGTTTCGATGCCTAGCTTACTAAGCAAGTTAAATTTCTGTGCATTGTTATGTTTCTTGACTGCCAAGCTTATTTTAGTCAGTTCGGTTTTTGCCGAGGATCACGAAGTCAAGCTGGAATACAATCGGGACATACGTCCGATTTTGGCGGAAAATTGCTTCTCTTGTCACGGGCCAGATAGTGCAGCCCGCCAGGCAGGCCTGCGTCTGGATCAACGTGAAGCGGCCGTGGATTTTGGGGTGATCGTTCCGGGGGATACGGCCGGCAGCCCATTGATTGACCGAATCTTGAAGGGTCCAGCGGATGATGAACTGATGCCGCCATTGGATTCGCACAAAAAATTGACGGACGATCAGAAAGAATTGTTAAAGCGATGGGTTGCTGCTGGAGCCCAGTACCAACCGCATTGGGCATTTATTGTGCCTGAAAAATCTGCCTTGCCAGTAGTCAAAGATACGAAATGGCCATTGAACGAAATTGATTATTTTGTCTTGGCGAAATTGGAAGAAGTTGGATTGTCGCCCGCCAACGAGGCCGAACGTTACGCCTTGGTACGCCGCGTCGCCCTGGATGTCACGGGGTTGCCGCCAAGCGTTGAAGTGGTGCAACAATTTGTAAACAATGATTCGCCTGATGCGTACGAAAAGTTGATTGATCAGTTGATGGAAAGCCCAGCCTGGGGTGAACATCGTGCTCGTTACTGGCTAGACGTTGCCAGGTATGCGGATACTCACGGAATTCATTTCGACAATTTTCGGGAAGTTTGGGCCTATCGCGATTGGGTCATCCAAGCGTTCAACGCCAATCAGCCATTTGATCAATTTACGATCGACCAGTTGGCAGGCGATATGTTGCCTGCCAGGACTGTACAGCAGCAAGTGGCAACGGGATTTAATCGCTGCAACATCACGACCAATGAAGGCGGCATCATCGACCAAGAGTATGAAGTTTTATACGCTCGTGATCGTACCGAAACGACGGCTCAAACTTGGATGGGATTAACCGTGGGCTGTGCTGTTTGTCATGATCATAAGTTTGATCCGTTTAGCCAGAAAGAATTTTATGAGTTGTCTGCGTTTTTCAACAATACAACTCAGGCGGTTCGCGATGGCAACATTAAGGAAACACCACCAACGGTATTTGTTCCAAGCAGAGTTGATGATTTGCGTTGGGGTCAGGTTCAGGAATCGCTTGCCAATGCCCAAGGGGAAATGCATGCCAGAAGCGTTGAAGTTTCAAGTACGTTTGAGGATTGGTTAAAAGATCCCAAGCATCTTGCCAGTCTGAATGACTCCTTCGAAGAGCAGTTGTTGAAGGACTTGAGGTTTCAATTTCCAGCAGGTCCGCTGAAAAAGGTGGCAACTGCCCGGGTTGGTGGTGCCGATGTTGAACTTGAATGGGGTGACCAACCGGATGCCACGCAAGACGATACTGAGTTTGGCGATTTTTCGAATTCGCTGGCTTCGATGCCAGGGGTTCAGTTTTCTCTGAGTGATGAACTGAAACTAGATCGAGGGCAGGCGTTTTCTTTTGGGACCTGGGTTAAGTTTCAGGGCAATAATAATAGTGGAGCGTTGTTTGCAAGTATGCAAGACGGCGGCTCGTACCGTGGGTGGGATTTGTGGAGTGAAGATGGACGCGTCGGCACTCATCTTATCCATGATTGGCCTTCAAACGCATTGAAAGTAGTCACCCGGGATCCGATTGCTTCAGATAAATGGACGCATGTCTTCGTTACTTATGACGGGTCATCCAAAGCGGGTGGAGTCAGGGTTTACGTCAATGGGAAATCGGTGCCGACCAGTATTGCCAATGATTCTTTGACGCAGTCCATTGAGCAAGATTTTCCCCTGACATTGTTTCAGCGAAATGGTGGAAGTCTGGTTCCCGGTGTGCGGTTGAAAGACGTGCTTATTTACGGCAGTCAACTGCCTGAATCGGATTTGCTTTACTTGGTGGGACGGCAGCGTCTAGAAAGTGTGGTTGCCAAGGCAAAGCAGCTGGACCTCAGCACAAACGCCAAACTTGAGGCTGCCGATCGTCAGTTCGTATTGGATTGGTATTTGCAGCGGTTAGATTCTTCGTTTCAGCAATGGCAGTCGAAGGTTCGAGAATTGGAGGGCGAGCGAGAAGCGATTCGTGGTCGTGGCACCTTGGCTCACGTGATGAACGAACGGTCGGAATCGCCGATTGCCTTTATTTTGAACCGAGGTGAATACGATCAGCGACGTGATCAAGTGTCTGCCGCGACGCCAGCAATGCTTCCCGTGATGGCGGATGACTTACCCAGGAATCGTTTGGGATTGGCTCGTTGGTTGGTGTCCGATCAGCATCCGCTGACCACGCGAGTATCGGTGAATCGTTTTTGGCAAAGTGTTTTTGGGGAAGGTCTGGTGGCGTCCAGTGGCGATTTTGGACTCACGGGATCTTCGCCCACGCATCCGGAATTGTTGGACTGGTTGTCTGTCGATTTTCGTCAGAACGGGTGGGACGTCAAGCGATTGTTCAAGAAGATGTTGATGAGTCGGACGTATCGCCAAAGTGCAATGGCAACCGAGCGGAAGTTGGCGTTGGATCAAGCGAACCTTCTGCTGTCGCGTGGTCCTAGATTTCGAATGGATGCTGAAATGGTGCGCGATAGCGCGCTTGCGGCAACCGAGGTGTTGGTTGAAAGTTTGGGTGGGCCCAGTGTCAAGCCTTACCAACCGCCAGGGGTTTGGGAGGCGGTTGCGATGCGAGAATCTAATACTCACGATTATCGCCAAGATTCGGGCGAGGCCTTATATCGTCGCAGTCTCTATACCTTTTGGAAACGCTCGGCTCCGCCTGCGTCAATGGATATCTTTAACGCACCAAGTCGCGAGGTCTGCACGGTAAAGCGAGAGCGAACCAATACTCCGTTGCAGGCGTTGGTGACATTGAACGACCCGCAATTTATTGAAGCTGGACGCGTGTTGGCTAGTCAAGTGTTGGGGCGAACGGGGGCGGCAGAGATGACGGTTGATGAGAAAATTGACTGGTTGACGCTTCGCATTCTGGCTCGAACGTTTAGCGTTCAAGAGAAACAGGTTGCCAATTCGGTGTTGGAAAAAATGCGCCAGTACTATTCCAAAGCACCTGAACAGGCAGCCGAGTTGGTGGCAGTGGGCGAGACGAAGATGCCTGAAGCATTGGATGTTTCTGAAGTGGCGGCTTGGACGATGCTGGTGAATCAATTATTAAACCTGGACGAAGCCTTAAGTAAATAGCCTGTATTTCGCTTTGTTGGGGTCGGTTGGCGGGCATTATCACGTAGTTAAATGAGAGCAAAAATGAGTGACTACCAAGTTGAACTTGATCGTTTGGCAATCCAGCACGGGCAGGACGAAACGCGAAGGCATTTCTTTCGCCGGGGTGGCAACGTTTTGGGTTGGGCTGCACTAAGTTCGTTAATGGGTACCGCAACGTTGGGTGGCGAAGTCGTTGCGAGTGCCCAAGATGCATTGGCGATGGGGCCTCATTTCGCTCCGAAGGCAAAGCGAGTGATCTATTTGCATATGGTGGGGGGACCGCCGCAGATGGATCTATTCGATCATAAGCCACAAATGAACGATTGGTACGATAAAGATCTGCCGGAATCGATCAGGAATGGGCAACGTCTGACGACGATGACAAGTGGACAGACTCGATTTCCCATTGCACCGTCGAAGTACAAGTTTCAACAGTATGGCGAGTGTGGGATGTGGGTCAGTGAACTGCTGCCACACATGTCAAAAATGGTTGACGATATCTGCTTTATGCGGAGCATGAATACTGAAGCGATTAATCATGAACCAGCCATTACTTTTATGCAGACGGGCAATCAATTGACGGGGCGACCCTGTTTAGGTGCATGGGCCAGTTATGGCTTGGGATCCATGAATGAAAATTTACCCACGTTTGTTGTGATGGTTGCCCGCCCAACGAATCAGGAACAGATGCAGGCAATTTCGGGGCGGCTTTGGTCCAGTGGCTACCTTTCGGGTGAGCATGCGGGTGTTAGTTTTCGGACCGCTGGGGACCCTATTTTGTACATCAACAACCCGCCGGGGGTGTCGCGAGAAATTCGTAGAGCCACTTTGGACGGAATCAATGCGTTGAATCAAATAAACTATCAAAAATTTGCGGATCCTCAAACACAAACCCGCATCCAACAGTACGAATTAGCGTTTCGGATGCAGGCCAGCGTTCCAGAATTGACGGACTTGAGTAGTGAACCAGAATCGACGTTTGAATTGTATGGCGATTCTGCCAAGAAGCCTGGGACGTTTGCCAATACTTCGTTGCTGGCCAGAAGATTGGTGGAGCGTGGCGTACGTTTTGTGCAAATCTATCACAACAATTGGGACACTCACGCCAATGTCGCGGGTCGTCTGCCATCCCAGTGTCTGGATATCGACCAAGCCTGTTGGGGGTTGATTCAGGATCTAAAAGCCCGCGGGATGTTTGATGACACGCTTGTCATTTGGGGTGGCGAATTTGGAAGAACCATTTATTCTCAGGGGGGGCTTTCTAAGACCAATTACGGACGAGACCACCATCCGCGATGTTATACAATGTGGATGGCAGGTGGCGGATCGCAAGGTGGCAAAATCTATGGGGAGACCGATGATTTTTCTTACAACATAGTGAAAGATCCGCTTTCGGTTCATGACTTTCACGCGACCGTGTTGCATCAGTTGGGGTTTGAGCATCAGCGTTTTACGGTCAAGTATCAGGGGTTGGATCAGAGATTGACGGGGGTCGAGCCGGCAAAAGTGATCCATGATTTATTGAAGACAAGTTAGCTTTTTTTCCTGCGTGCGTATTACGTAGACGGGTTGTGTTCTGGTTCGTTGCCTTGGGAGTTTAGCTGGATGCGAATATCGAAATATGGTTTGGGCGGTTTGGTGACATGGGCTACCTTGTTTATGGCAAGTCCACTTTGTCTAGCGTTCCAATTGTCTGGAAATCCAGGCGGCGACGGGGAATCCAATGTTGCGATTGATGTACAGGACCCGAAGGAAGACGTTCGTTCGCTACCCGCCGGCTACTCAATTCCGCTATTGGATTTGGCTGGTGAAACCCAGCGCCAAGTGATTGTTGATCGCGAAGACGGGCAGTATTTGGGCCACCCAACCACTGTGCTGTTGGAGGACGGGAAAACGATGATCTGCGTTTACCCCAAAGGGCATGGCAAAGGACCGATCATGATGAAAAGAAGTCAGGACGGAGGTAAGACTTGGTCGCCGCGACTGGATGTCCCTGAAAATTGGTCGACCTCCAAGGAAACACCGACCATTCATCGGGTGGTCGATGCGGCCGGTAAAAAACGCCTGGTACTTTTTTCGGGATTGTATCCTATTCGAATGGCCTATTCCGAAGATGACGGCCAGACTTGGTCTGCCCTGAAGCCAATAGGTGATTTTGGTGGAATCGTTGCCATGGGCTGCGTGCAAGAGGTGGGGCCTGGACGCTATATGGCGTTGTTTCATGATGATGGTCGATTCATCGCGAACGGGAGTCGGAAAGAAGCAGACGGATTCCGTTTTCACGTTTATAAAACGGTATCCCAGGATGGTGGGATGACGTGGAGTGCTCCCGAAGTCATTGCAACTCACAGTCAGGCTCACTTGTGTGAGCCGGGCATTATTCGTTCGCCGGATGGAAAACAGCTTGCGGTATTATTGCGTGAGAATAGCCGTAAGTTCAATTCGTTTCTGATCACCAGTGAAGACGAAGGCCTGACATGGTCGACGCCGCGGCAAGTACCCGCTTCGTTAACCGGGGATCGACACACCGCTGTGTACGCGGAAGACGGTAGGTTGTTTATCAGCTTTCGGGACACGACTCGGGAAACTGCGACCAAGGGTGATTGGGTTGCATGGGTGGGGACTTATGATGATTTGATCAATGGGAAAGACGGGCAGTATCGGGTCCGACTTATGGACAATCAAGATCGATTTGATTGTGCCTATCCAGGCGTTGAAATTCTGCCAGACGATACCATTGTGACCACGACTTATGGACATTGGGAACAAGGGCAGTCGCCTTACATTGTTTCGGTGCGACTTAAGTTAAACGAGTTAGACGCCATGGCGAAAGCGAGTGATCAATCGAATGAGTCGACAGGGGAACCGGAATCGGTGTGGAGTCGATTTCGCGGCGATACGGGTACCGGCTACAGTCCACAAACGGGATTTCCAGCCCGTTGGAAGCTGTCTGATTTTGCGTGGCAAGCAAAGTTGTCGGGGACGGGTAACGGTTCGGCGGCCATTTGGGGTGAACAAGTTTTTGTGCAAAGTGCCGATGTTTCCACTGGCCAACAATTCGTTGAATGTCTTGAGGCGGGGTCGGGATCCGTACGGTGGAAAGCCGAATTCGGTGGCCAACCGCATCGTACTCATGCTTGGGGATCTTTGGCATCAGCAACACCGGTTGTAGATAAAGATCGAATTTACATCTGTTTCGGCAGCCCCGATCAAACGGTTGTCTGCGCGTTGGATCATACAGGGAAACGTTTATGGATTCGCGAATTTGGCAAGAATGTTTTTGCGCATGGATTTGGAATTTCACCAACTCTGGCATTTGGCAGGTTAATATTCTTTCAATCACAGCAGGCCGAACAGCTACAGTCGGGGCAAGTTGCAGGCCAAAGCAGGATGTTGTCGCTGGATGTGTCCAGCGGCGAAACGATTTGGGAAACGCCCCTGAAGACGACCCGGGTCTGTTACGGTGTTCCAGTTGGAGTGACATTGGACGGCGGCAGAAAAGCGATTGTGGCTGCGAATACGGGTAACGGTATTTTTTGTTTAGATTGGGAGACCGGAAGTCTTATTTGGGAAAAGCCAGTGATTGCGCAGCGTTCGGTTGCCTCACCCGTGATTGTGGGTGATTTGGTTTTGGCCAGTAGTGGTTCAGGCGGTGGTGGAAATCAATTGGTCGCAATGCGGTTATCGGATCAACAGGAAGTTTACCGAATGACTCGAAATGCAAACTACGTTCCCAGTCCGTTGGTGATCGGCAAATTGTTGTTTGTGCCAGGCGACAAGGGTATCTTGTCATGCTTGGATTTGGCCAGTGGAGAAGTGCTAAATCAGAAACGTATCGGTGGACGGTTCAATATTTCTAGTTCTTTGGTGGCAACTACAGACAGAATGTTTGCTGTCAGTGACGAAGGAATAGTCAAGGTCTACTCCACAGATCAGGAACTGGAAGAACTGGGAGCGATTGACCTTCAAGAGACGACTCGGGCAACACCAGCAATCGGCAAGGGGCTAATTCTGTTTCGCACCGATTCAAAGGTGTACTGTTTAAAGGCGGAAAACTAAGTTGATTCGTTGGGCGTGGCCCCTGTTGTTGAGCTTCATGAAATATGGGCAATTTACGAATGGTTGGGCTTGTTGCTTTTGGGGCGGTGTGTGGAAGTTTTTCCATTGGAGGGGGCGGTGAATAGTTGTTGATATCCCCACCAGAGTCCCCAATAGGTAATTAATCCGGCAAACAAGAGTGCACCGATTCTGGGTTGCACGATCAGAAAGATAAGAGCGATTGACGCCGCAATGATGAAACGCGGCGGCAATCGCTTATTAAGCTTAACAAGATCTGGCCAAGCCAGCCAAAGCACGGAAACGGCTACCGTCAATTTGAAAATGAAGCCTAAAGCGGGATTTCCAGCAATGTTCTCAAAGCCCGTTGAGATCACGGTCAATACCAGTGCAATGAAGCAAACGATACTGGCCCAGGCTAATCGGGTTCTCTTTTCCATGCGACGCTAACGTTCGGCTGATTGCAAGGGCTTAAACATTGGTTCAGTCAAACGGGGCTTGTAACCTGGGCCCGTCAGCTGAAATACATTTTTCTAAAGAACTTTCGCCGACAATTCCTTCAGCAAATCGACTGCGTGTTTGATTTCCGCTTTCTGACGTTCGGGTTCTTGAGGGATTTCACGTTCAATCGTCAACGAACCAGTGTAGCCAATGTCTTTAAGTGTGCGTAGGTAGTTTTCCATTCCGACATCACCCTGCCCCAGCGGCATTTCGGCGCCCCAGGTTTCGCCAGGCTGGTCTGACCATTTGGCGTCCTTGCAGTGCACACTGCGAACCAAAGAACCTAACTTCTGCAATGCTTGTATCGGATCGCCTTGCCCATAAAGAATCATGTTTGCGGGGTCAAAATTTACGAACAAATTATCGGTGCCAACATCAGCGATGAATTGAACTAAATCGTCTGCCGATTCTTGACCCGTTTCTAAGTGTAAGTTCTGTCCGTTGGCCTTGATATGTTGGCACAGGTCTTGGGTAACACCAACAACGTCTTTATATTCCTGAGTCGAAGTGTCGTGGGGAACGTAGCCCAAATGCAACGCAACGACATCGCACTGGACCAACTTGGCATAATCAGAAATCTCTTTCATTTCGGCCAGGCGCTGAGTTCGCGGTCCCTGTGGAACCAAGCCGACCGTCGCCGCAGTGGTTGGAATGTCTGCATAGCTTTCGCCTTCAAATCCGCCGAATACCGCCGTTAAGGTGATTCCCATTTGGGAAATGCTCTCCAGGAATGCTGAAGCATGTGCCGGGCTTCTGCTTTCTGATTTGGGTGCGTGGATTTGGATGGTATCAACACCCAATTCTTTAGCAACTTCCAGTTTGACTCCCAGACCAGCGTCAATGCTGGTGAACACACCTACTTGCCACGGTTTCACGATTTTCGACTCCTGTTTTTTTAAGTTAGACATTGGAAACAGACTCAATCAGATTCAATCGGTAAGCTTCCAGTTGAAGTTTTTAATTGTAGTCGATTGGCTTACAAATGTTAGCCACGGTAGCGGTCCGGATTGGGCGGAAGAGTGCTTTTTCCTGGCGTCATCCACAAGAAAAGAAAAAAGCACCTCGAACCCAAATTTCGAGGTGCTTTCGATCGTTACGGACGCCGTTATCAATGGGAAGCCTAAGGAGTGATTCCCACTTGGCGAGCTTCTTCCTCTTCCTTGATGATGACACGAGGTGTGACCATCAACATCAGGCTAGAGGTGTCTCGTCCAATTCCAACGTTCTTGAACAGACGATTGATGTAAGGCAAGTTGCTAAGGAAAGGAACACCGCGTTCGACACGGGCTTCACTTAGGCGTTTGACACCGCCCAAGAGAACCGTACCGCCGTCGGGCACCGCAACCGTTGCACTGACCTGAGTAATCGAGAAAATAGGTTGCTGAACAGTAACACCGGTGTTGGTTACTTCGGTGTTGTTGGTCAGAACGCTACCATCGGTTGGATCAAAAATGTTCGATCCGGTGTTGGTTGACGAACTACCCGAGAAAGTAAATTCATCGACACCTTTCAACTTGGTAAAGGTTGGAACCAAGGTCAAGCGAACGAATCGACGGTCATGAGAGACCACCGCTTGAACACTCATCATAGTACCTTCGGCCAATGTCGAAATGACAGGGGCGTGAGCCGCTGCGAACGAACCAACAACTGGGGTAACACTGGTGACAAAGTTACGAGTGGTCACATCGCTGACCGAACCAAACTGGCCGTTGAACAAAGTGATCTTCGGGGCAGTCATAACGTTTGATCGCTGGTCACCCTTGGCTGCTTGGATCAGGAAGAACACCTCGATGTCGCTCAAGATCGCAAAGCCAAAGTTAGCGGCGGTTGCACCACCACCGAAACCACCAAACTGTGGAACCGATTCACTAAACGAATCTTGTGTGAATGGAATGTCCAAGTCAGCTGGCAAGGTCAGGTCAGGAGTTCCCAAGCGACCTACCAAAGCGGACTGGCTTCGTTCGTCACCAAAGTTGGTAATGTCCAAACCGCTGTAATCATTGATCTGGAAATCAAAGTCGACACCAATTCGTTCAAAGAACGAATCCGAAAGACTGATAAATCGTGTTTCAATTACGATTTGCACGTCTTGAAGTTCACGCAATCTTTTCAGAAGATTCTGAATTTGGTCGTGGACCTCTTGAGTGTTACGAATGACCAAACTGTTGGTATTACGGAACTCGGTAATCGTTGCTCCGGTGGGTCCGCCGTTGTCTTCCCAGCTTAGGGGCTCAACAGTGCTTTGGATCAACTGAATTAGCGATTGGAAGTCAGCCTGAACACCACCACCAGCACCGGTCATTGGATCAACCGTTGGAGTCTGCATTCCAGATCGACTGTAATTTCCCCCAATGGTTGGGTCAAGTTGTTGGGCCATCACAGTCGGATTGATCATTGTTTGATCAGGACCACTACTAGCACCCAAAGCACCAATCATCTGGCCATTGTTACCGATTTGTCCGCCCATACCGCCCGAGGTGACAATTCCGCCAGCCGACATGATCGTCACTGGGTTAATGCCTTGGAAGTTTGGAATGGGATGGACCAAGTCGCCAACGTATTCGGTTCGGCGAACCAATTTCGGTGTTGCGTTAGAACGGCTAGTGATTTTGATCACTTCGTCTTCAATAACATAGGTCAGGTTGAAGTTCGACAGAATCAGCTGAAGTGCACTTTGCAACGAAATTGGAGTGTGCAAAGTCAAGCTGACTGGTGTTGCGGTATCAACATTTTCTGACTGCATGCCTTGGGCATCGTAGGCAATGTTAACGCCAGCTTCTTGTCCCAATAGGTCCATCGCTTGTGAGAACGGTGTTCCTTGGAAGTTCAGTTGAACCTTGTGGTTGCGTAAGATCTGTCGAATTCGGAATTCACCTGGATCGCCAATGTTCTGTTCGGCCAACCAATCGCGTCGAGTTGCCGAAATTGACTGCCAATCTCGCGAAGGGCCGAATTCCATTGGTGTAGATTCGTTATTGATGATCGCTGCACTGTCTACGGCGGTCATGCCAGCGTAGAAACTTTCTTCCTTCGCCGCAGCAATCAGGTCTTGTTCGTAGACGCGTTCTGCGAACTTCGACTTCTCGACCATCGAAACAACCGCAACATTGGTTGGATCCAATTCAGCCGCTTGACGAGCAATAATGTTGGCTTCAGCAAAACGTTGTTCTGCTTGAAGTTGGTTGTATTGCTCGACTAACATTTGAATTTTGCCTTCGGTGGCGTAGCGAGTTTCGCGATCTTGCATAACGTCTTGCATACGAGCACTATTGGCTTCTGCGGTTGCGATTTCAACGCTATGCTGCTGAATGTACTGGTTCAAGCGATCGACTTCTCGATCAACCATTGCCAACAACTGAGTCTTTGGAGCCGAATCGACGTCACTTTGTTCGATTTCAGCACGAAGGGTTTGCAACACATTGACTGCATTACGTGGCTTCTGCTGTTCCATCAACTTGTCAGCGGCAGCACGTTGACGAATCACGTGCTGTTGCATTTTCTGCAACATGACTTGGCTTTGAGTGTCCAAATCAGGAGCGGAAGCAACTTCATCTTGAGCAATGATCGTTCGAGCGCTGGCTGGAGTCGCTGGAATTGAATTTCTCAAGAAGGTAATCTTTTGTTCCAACGCAGTGCGAACCGCGCCGTCCAGTTTGTCGCGTTGTTCCCAAGCTTTGCTAAACATCTCCTGGGCCACCTCACGGTTGCCAGAATTCAATGCTTGAACGCCACGTAGATAAAGTTCAATACCATCTTTGGATTCGTCGTATTGCAACGAAGGAATCGTATCGACAGATGCTTGAACTACTTTGCTTTGGTCATTCCCAGGTTGGAATTCAGCAGTACGCACCATGCTGGACGATTCGTCAGCTTGAGCCAACGTGGTGGCTTGCTGGTTTTGAACCATCGATTGCAGTTGCAGCTCCAATTGCCATGGACGACTGTCTTGAGTCGCAAGCATGGAATCGGTAACGTTCAATGTTTTCAACTGTGCCATGATTTGTTGGGCTTCAGTCAAGCGACCTTGGTCCATTGATAGCTTCAGCTGGCTCATCAGTCGCACCGCTTCATCACGTTGCTGCGACATCATTTCGGGAGTCGCTGTTTTTGCAGCCGCAATTTTGGCCAAAATGGCTTGCGGGCTAAGTGGCTTGCCTTGAAAGTCTGAACCAAAGGCATCTGCCATTTGAGCCAAATTTTCAGCCGTTTTCCAATCGCCGTAACCCAAGAGGCTATCGGCCTGTTCCAGAAGGAACGACGCGGCTTGACTGTTGTAGTCGGTGGCGTCACCCTGTTGGGCAAGTGTCATTAATTGTTCGTGGCGACCCACCATTGACTTGATAGATTCCGAGGAATCTCGACTGCCGGGTTCTACCCGCATCGATTCAAGTTTAGTAAGCTGCGTTTTGACGGCAGGAATATCACCCGCTGCCAAAGCACGACGAGCCGCAAGCATTACCTGCTGTGCAGCTGTGGTTTGCGATGAAGATTCATTACCCATCATCAAGCGAGCAACCGGTAGTTTGCCGGGAGCTGCAGGATCAGAAGATACTGCCTGGGTGGATTCTTCATTTGTTTGCAAAGTTTGACCGGTTGCAAACTGACCGGTTGTTGTCCAAACCCCACCAAGCATAAAGCTTAATGTGATAACAACAGTCCATTGTTTAGCCGAGGCTCTCAACGTGTCTCTCCTTTTCTGAGATGCACGAAACCCAAATAATTTCGTAATGTCCGTTACGACCTAAGTTCCACCCAAGAGCCGAAACGTCCTCCAGTCCAAGGTCAGCTTTGCTTACAACTTCCACGAAGTGTAGACACACGTTGACCGCGCATTGGAATCGACGGATGTGATTACTAGATTTTGACAAGGGCCGTCAAGGCCAGTTTCTAGAAAAAGTATGAAACGTTTGATTTCAAAGCCAGGAAAGTGCTAGCAGAGTTTGTTATGGAACCCAACGATGCAGAGGAAGCCTCGGATTCTGACTTAGATGTGCTGTTTTTTGAACAGGATTGCCTGGTGATTAACAAGCCAGGTGGAATCTTGACTCAAGCTCCAGCAGGGATCGTAAGTATCGAGGCACTGGTACGCCAAATTTTTCGTAACACGACGTCGGACGCCAGTAATGTTTACGTGGGAATGCCCCATCGTTTGGATCGCCCTGCGTCGGGGGTAATGCTGTTCGGACAGTCCAAGCCAGTCACCAGAAAGTTGGCCACTCAGTTTGAGAAGCGAACGATCAAGAAGACCTATTGGGTGATCGTGGAAGGGATCGTCGCAAACGCTGAGGGTGCTTGGTCGGATTGGATGCGAAAGCTTCCCGAACAGCCTCAGTCAGAAATCGTGGAAGCGTCTCACCCTGACGCTCAGAATGCTTTGCTTGAGTACAAAGTGGTTCAACGCAGCGACCGTTTTAGCTTTCTGCAAATTGCCTTAGAAACGGGGCGAACCCATCAAATAAGATTGCAAGCTGCCAGTCGAGGATTTCCCGTTGTGGGGGATCATCAATATGGCGCTGTGGCGACCTTCGGCCCACAAACGGATGACCAACGTAAACGTTGGATCGGACTGCACGCTCGCGAAATCGATTTCTGGCACCCTCGGTTACATCGACCCACCATCGTAACTGCCCCGCTTTCGCAGTATTGGCGAAATGCAGATTTTGGGTTTGATTTCACACAGATTGAATCAAACGAGTGAAGGGGTTCGCAACTGGGGCAGCATTTTTAGGCCGTGACTAACGCCCGATAATACTCGATCGATTTCTTCAGCCCCTCTTCCAAGCCCACCAACGGTGAATAGCCAAGGGTACGGTTGGCAAGAGAAATGTCAGCCATACTGTCGCGAATATCGCCTGGCCTAGATGCTTCGTAAATCGGTTGAACGTCGGTCCCTAAGGCTACGTTTAGTCCAGACATCAGTTGATTCAATGTAGTGGAGCGACCATTGGCCATGTTAAAACACTTTCCCGCAGCCGCCGGGTGTTCAGCCGCCAGTAGGTTGCCCAGAACTACATTTTCGATGTAAGTAAAGTCTCTGCTTTGGTGCCCGTCGCCGTAGATCGTTGGGCGTTGACCACTCAGGATCTTTGAGATGAAAATCGGAATCACAGCCGAGTACACACTTTCAGGGTCCTGCTTTGGACCGAATACGTTGAAGTAACGCAGGGTCACAGTTTCCAAGCCAAACGTTTCAAAGAACGCACGGCAATACTGTTCCCCACCTAGCTTTGCAACGGCGTAGGGGGAAAGCGGTTGGATAGCGTCGGTTTCTCGGTTCGCCGAAAAAGGTTGGTCGCCGTAGCAACTGCTAGATCCAGCATAAATAACCCGTCGAACGTCGGCTCTTCTTGCCTTGTCCAAGATGTTCAAGGTTCCATCAACACAAGCTCGATTCACTTCAAACGGCTTCTCCACACTAAGCGGCACCGAGGCCAACGCCGCTTGATGAAAGACGATATCGATTCCCTTCATCACCTGGGTGACCGCATCGGGATCGGCAACGTCACCTTGCACGAACTCGACGTCGCTGGCAAACGTTGACATGTTGTCCAGTTTGCCCGCTGAGAGATTGTCAATAATACGAACCGAATCACCTCGGCGTACCAAGGCTTCTGCGATAGAGGACCCGATAAAACCGGCACCACCGGTGACTAGATACTTTGCCATTGGTTTGGATCTTTCGATGGACGGAATTGGTATCCAAAGTTGCTTACTATGCAATTAAAGATAGCAGCGACGCGGCTTCACGCAACCGCTAAACCTACCTTCGCAACTGTAGCATTCCTATAGGTAGTTGAATCAACAAGAACGAAAAAGGCACGGTCGAACAAGTTCGACCGTGCCATATTTTTCGTCAAAATCCGAATTGTCGGAAATGGACCCGCTGACAGTCCAGCACAAAACGATGAAAGGCCTAGTTACAGCAACTTGCTACCGGTGGGCAAGGGTTGATCGGTGCACAAGCTTGTGGGCAACAAGGAACCATGACAGGTGGGCAACAAGGAACCATTACAGGTGGGCAACAAGGAACCATTACAGGCGGGCAGCAAGGCATAGCTACCGGTGGGCAAATTTGTATCGGTGCTACAACCCGAACAGCAGCCTTCTTAGGCACTTTGAATCGAATCTTGACCACCCGATACTTCTTCACAACCGTCCGTTGAGGTGGGCAAGTTGGAACGCATGCCACAGGCGCGGGGCTACAACCCTTGTTGCAGCCAAATAGGTTAAGAGATGCCTCGGCGTCGGCCGGCGACATTGTGCCAGCGGCTATGGCTGCACAAAACAACGCAACAAATTTCACTTTCAAACTAACCATTAATCTCTCCCGAATACTTTGTCAAAAATCTAAAATTATCCTAGGTCCCAACCACAGACAAACTCAAAGTCGTCAAAGTACCAATATTACCGAAATTAACCAGGAGGCAAGGTGGGTGCCCTAAGTACACAAAAAAACCTCGGTTCGGAAACCGAGGCTAATGTGACTTTTAAATCTACCAGTTAAGACTACAGGTAAACCCATGTGTAACCACTGATCGGAGCAGGAGGATTAGGCACTGGAACCGGAGTTGGGATGCGGTTGTTGTTGTTATCAACCGAGTCGATAATTTCAGTCAACGCCCAAGCACCAATACCAAGGCCGATTAAGTTACCAACTCCACCGAAGTTGCCACCCAGTCCGCCACCGCCACCACCGAATCCGCCACCGCCACCACCGAATCCGCCATTACCAAAGTCTTGGGCAGGCAGGTTCGGTACTGCAGCGATCGGTTCATCGATCACTTCTTCAACAAGGATCACTTCTTCAACAATTTCGTACTCAACTGGGTCTTGAACCATCGTTACGAAAAATGAATCAGATTCCTGAACCTTGCGAGAAACCGTTGTGTAAACCGTTTCGGTTGGAGCAAACGCTTCGTTGCCAATAACTTCAACAGCAACCGTAGCGAAACCGCCAGTGCCGTCAGCAACGAAAGAATACAAACCTGGCTGAACGCCACTTAGCTTGAAGCTTCCGTCTTGAGCGATTGTTGATTCAGCTACGACTTGATCGCGGCTGAACAAACGTACCATGTTCTTGCCCATGTTTCCGTTGAACGCAGTGACTTTGCCAGCGAAGTCGCCATCCACGTTCAAACGAACGCGGTCAGATGAACCACCAACTTCTGTTGCACTATCTTCGGTTTCGCGAACGAATGCATTCGCCTTGGCTACGAATGGTTCCAAAGCACCATTTCGAGGAGCGGCAAATACGCCAAGCATGTTTGAACCCGAAGCGGAACCAGCAGCAACGACTTCCACGCCGAAAGTAGCGATCGAATCCTTACCAGCTGAAATGAACGTATACTTGCCAGGTTCTACGTTCGAGAAGCTGAAAGCACCGTCAAATCCAGAATTTACACGTGCCGCCAATTGGCCGTTCTTTACAAGGCTGGCGACCGAGTTGCCAACCGCAACTCTTTCACCTTCTTCATTGAAGGTATTTACCAAACCACGAACCATGCCGTTATCCGACAATCGTACCACGTGGCTTGTTAGAACCGATCCGCTTACCGGCTCGGCTTTCGCTGAAAGACTCAGCCATTGATGGGCCGACGCTACTGCAGTTACCGTCAGTGGCAATGCCAAAACGTATACAGCAAGTCGAAGTAGAGAGAAAAATTCTTTCATAATCCTACCTAAAAACAAAAGGTGATCACAAGTGTTTCAGTCTTACGAAACTTTACACAATAAGTCACGATTGTGCATTTTGATTGCAATTCAACACCAGAAAAACCACTCTAATTGCAAAAAAATTGTACCCCGTTAACCGAACAACTACAAAGCCATCACGCTAGCACTGGAGTCCCAGCGAATACCTGCAGCTTTACTATTTATATCTAGTATAACCCCTAGAGTCAACTATCGAATGTGAAAATGTGGGGCTTAGGAAGAATAAAAGCCCCCATTTCGAGAAACTGTTCAAAATGGGGGCCAATTCTCGGATGTCATCAGATCAAGCAGTTGTTTGATCTAGAATTCAGCTCCACCCAATTGACCTTGGGCCGATTTGGCGGCTGCACCAATCATCTTCAAGATGTCGGCATCCATCTCGCCCCGCATCGATTGACCGTTCTCAATCACCTTCGAAAAGATACTGATACGGTCATTTTTGGAATCAAAGTCGGCAAGGATCGAATCGATGACGTCTTTGGCTTCAGGAATGTTGGAGGCAAATTTCATGATCGGCAGCAAACGCACATTGTACTGGACTGGGTACTCTGAATTCGATTTGCTGTTGCCCATGATCGCTTCAACTGTGGGGCCAGGATCGTTTCCGATGGCCATGTAGGCTTCTTCGCCTTTTCGGCCCATCATCACAACGACGGTTTCGCCTAGCATGTCGATCACTTCTTGATCAACGCCTTCGGGCAGAGTTACCGTAAACTTGTCAAACGAAATTCCAGCAACGCTAACTTTTTCGGTTTCCAAGGCTACTTCGTTTTGAGACTTGGCAATCCCGGTTACTTTCTTAACGAGTGCGTCAAATTTGGAGGCATCTGAAAGGTTTCCGCCAAACATGAAGTTGGCTGAACCGGCATCCATCATCAGCGTGCCGCCGAAATCAATGAAACCACCGTCAATGGTACTTTCAACCAAGGCGAAAATGTCGTCCATCAGGCCTTGGACAACTTCTGCTTCGTCAGATGACATTTGGCCGTCGCCCTCTAGTTCACTTAACGCGTTGGCCTTCAGGGTGCCCACTAGCGACTTCATGTTCTGCTTGTCTTCTTCCAGCAATATGCCGAAGCCGTTCATGTTCAAGGCAGCTGAATCGACAAGGAACTTGCCAAACTTGCTGGTTTTACCCTTCATCGCTTCGGCCTGTTGAGCCAATTTAGAATCGGGAAGACCCGTGAAGTTCAGGTCGAAAATCAACTTGTCGGTCGATTCAACAACGCCCATGCCCACTTCTAGTTTGTCGCTGTTTTGAACCATGTCGACCAGTTGCTTGATTTGCATTTCATTTGCATCTCGTTGCAGCATTTCCAGGTCTCCGCCGTCCATTTCTTCCATGGCTTGATCAAAGCCTTCACGCATTTGACTAATTGCCATCTCGCGTAAATTGGCTGGGATTCGCTGTACAAATAGCTTCATGCCCATTGTGTAGTCTTGGGCCACGCCGTTTAGTAGCGTTTCGGGGTTGGCTGGCAAAGAAGCAAGGTGTTCCTTCGTGTCCGAGATGAAGGCGTAGCCACCTTTGGCAGTGATGACGATATCTGCTGCATTAGGACCTTCAAGGAAGTAAAAATCGCCATCTTCATCGACATTCATGCCGAAACCAGATAGTTGATCTAAAACCGAGTCGATGTCCGAAACAGGAACCATGCCTAAGACACGAGGTTCATTGCCTTCGAACCAAACAACTGCACCCATCGGCTTCTTCAAGTCGACGCCCGGCAAAAAACCACGAGCCATCATAGGAACCATGGCGACCTGATCTTCGAAGCCGGCCTTGGTGCCAAGATATTTGATGTCCGCCAGTTGGCCATCGATTTTCTTAAATGAAACGATCGCGGCCGGCTGATCGGCTGAACTTTCCTGCCCATAGGCTAGGAAAGGTGCTACTGCTGCAACGCAAACGGTTGCAATCGACAGCTTTACTTTTCGAACAATTGAATTCACAGTGTTTCTCCACAAGCGACGTGAGTTACCTAACTACCAATTACTTCTTTTTATTCAAGTCAATCAGCCAAAAGGCAGTCCATATCTTGGTTGATCAACTAGTTTTTCTGTCTTTTGCCCAACTTCAATTGGCTTGCCAAACTTACGGTTGCAGCCAAATTGTTGCAGGGATCGTTGCTGCTTTGTATTGCCAAATTTTGCCAATACAAAGCTAATTCAGGCAAAGCCTTTGCTTTCGAAACGCCCGCCTGTCCCCTGGTTACCTTGGGTTTCTAGTCCAAGTTCCAACAGAATTTAGATTTTAGCGTCATTTTGCCCAGTTAAACAGATGCTAGAAAGGGTTTGTTTGGCTGTTGACCCGTAACCAATTCGGCGTGCGAATTTTCCGCCAAATTCAGGCCGCTTTATGGCTTAACCTAAATTGACAACGCGATGTTGCTTGGCTTTATCGCATCTTCGATCGTTGAACCATACTTTGGGTTCACTCTTGCGAAGTTGCGCAGAGTCGAACGAGGTGATGCCGGCGATTTGCCAAGGCTTTATCGGTTTGGACTACGAAAAAGTGGCCGGCTTCGTTTGGCAAGAGGTTGCGTTTGTCGCCGCAAGTTTCCTCGGCCTAAACCTGTAGCCCATGACATTTTCATCAGACTCGCTTAGCCGCCAGCGTCTATTGAGTTTCAAGGACTGGGCAGCAATTGTTTTTTTTAGTTTCGATTGGGGGAATTGGTGCCAATCACAGCAAGCGGTCTAGTGGGGAGAACGCATTGGCCTTACAAAAGCTGGTTCGGTGACGTCGTGCCACAGGTAACGCCGTTGCAGACGCCAAGAAACAGAAAAAGCCTTGGAATTCCAAGGCTGGTAACTGTTTTCTTTGGCTCGGGTCACATTCAAGCGGGGTCGGAGTCGTTTCCCAAAGCAGGAATCAAGGTCAGGCTCACTGTGCCCCGATCCTCTCTAGTCCCAGACTTGCCCGTGTCCAATTTCTCTTGCAGCATAACCTTTTGCAGCATGACCCATTGCAGACCACCCGTTTGGGGTGGTCTTTTCTGGCTAAGCTTTTGCGTAAGCCTTACGCGGTGGCGAAATTGGTCCTAAGGATAATCCGCTTACTTTCGCAAAACGTTCTTTTGAACCGTCGTCCAAGTACCGGAAACCAACGCGACTTGGCTTGTTGGTCTTTGGGCAAAGAACCATTACGTTCGACGCATCCAACGGCATTTCCACACGCAGTCGGCCACCCTGGGGGTTACGCTGGCTCTTTTTGACGTGCTTGTACACCATGTTCAAGCCTTCAACGGTAACCCGGCCGTTTTCGTGATTGACTTTCAGGACCTTGCCAGTGGATCCACTATCATTGCCACAGATCACTTTGACGTTGTCACCAGCATGAATCTTCATCGTTCGACTCTTTAAGATCGGCTCTTTGGAAATACAATACCAACCTAAAAAACGGTTGTTTGCAATCTGCTAAACTATTGCCAAGTAGTCACTTAGGTCGTAACTAGCCATAAAGCATCGGCATCGCCAGCGGATTTGAGTAAGAGATACTCGTGGATTCAGGGCGTTTTGTCAAGGGAAAGAAGGGGTGAAGTGGGCCGAAACTCAGCGATTAATGCTGCGATTTTTCAACCAAGCCTCGAATTAACGCTACTGTAGCGGCCTTCAAGCGGCTGCTTGCCCAATAGGGAGCCAGCAAAACTTTACCCAATCGATTACGATTACTGTCAAATTTCAGCCGGAAATCCACGCTGTGAAAGCCGCCAAATGTACGTTTTTTAACAAGAGCCACTCAATGAGCATTCAACAGGTTAACGATTTCGAAGAACCAAAAGGTTCCACGGTTGAAGAATCCGAGGTGATTTGTCTTGGCTTTGATCGATGGTTATGGCCATTGACGCTTCTGGTCTGGTTGGTCGTCCTACCGTTTGGAGCTTTTGTTGAGTATCTGGGTGTCTATGACTTTAGGCAATTCTCATTTAGAGGCAATGTTCGCGGCAATACTGATCTGGTCTATCACGCCGTGATTTGGGGAGGCTTGGGATTTGTTGGCACTTATTTCTGTGTCCTGGCGGCTGCGTTTCCAATATCAGCCGACCGGCTAGGTTCACGTATGATTCGTTTTTCCTTAGCCGTGTTGTCAGTCGTCGGGTTATTCCTGGCGTCGTCGGGTTGGCTAACGGATCGGTCTTGGGTTGCGTTGGCTCAGTCGTCCAGTTCCCTGTTCCAAGTACAGCGAAGCTGGGAAATTGGTATGTCGCAGATGTGGCAGATGCTGCTGGTGGGTGCGATGAGCCCATTACTTGTGATGGCGATCTTTGGTTTCATCAATCCGATACTCGCAAATGTAGCTTTATTTCGCCGTTCCAGAAACCTTGGCCCTGCTGCAATGGCAGCTAGGGCAAAAGTAGAAAACGCGAAACGGTTGAAGAAAATCGACTGGGTTTGGCGAATTTTAGTTTTGTTCTTTGGGTATGGGTTGGTTCGAGTCGAACCTGACTTGTTGATGCAAATGGAGTCCAGTTCGCTGCTTATTTTATATGTTGGGATCTTAAGTCTTTTGTTTTACATCCCGGTTGGGCTATCGGGTTTCATGCCAAATCGAATTCTTAGTTATGGCGTCTTGCTGCTGTCGATATTGATCGCAGGAGTGCCGGCGTTCCTTAATGGTGAAGTGCTCGGGACTGTCGTTGGGGTATCGTCAAGCACCGTGATTAGCCGGTTAATTGTTGGCGTAGCTTGCTGTTTATTTCTATTTGCAACGTTGTTGTTGATGTTCGAAGGCTTGCCATTTCACCTAAGAAGTGGCAAGTCTTTGCCGTCTGCCGAAGCGTTCAACTGGATTGAGGCTAAAAGTAAGAAGAGACCAAAGAAGTCGCGACCACTGGTCCTGGCGGGTGTCTACATCTTTATGTTTCTATTGGCGTCAATTTCGCCCCATTATTATTCCGTGCCGGTCGGGTTTCTTCAAAATTTTCGCGGGTCTGATTTGCCAATTTTGTTTGCGAAAATTCGAGCGATCAACAAGGGGAGCTTGTGGACGTTTGACCCAAGGCTTTCGGGGGTTCGCAGTGAGTGCCCGGTATGCCAACTGCGAAGCGATGGAACGGAACGTGCTCATTCGCAATACACCCTATTGCCAAGATTCAAGGTTTATTGAATTGGAGCAATGGCTAACAAGCAGTGGGTATCCGCACCAAGTCAATAGTGTCGTGCCGTTAAAAACGATTGGCGAAATCGAAATTTTGGTCGCTCAAGGGGCGCTGGAAAGTCCACCGATTGACGGCAGCAACATCGACTCCGAAGCGTTGTTGGCATTGTTGGGCAAGTTTCCAATATGGCCAACATGGCAGCTTTCGATCGTCAATACCCAGATTGATGACAATTGGTTAAAGGTAATTGGTAGTGTGTCGTATTTAAATTTTCAACAATGTACTTTTGAATCTTGCCGTGATTTCCCCGTCAATGGATCTTGTTTTTCGCTTGATAATTGTAGTTTTGACGATGAATCTTTGGCTAGTTTATTAAAGTCTTCTGTTTTTTTTAACATTCAATTGTCAGACCCGAGTTTGGCGGGGATGAATGAAGATCAACTGGTCTGCATACTGCTTCGAGGGCAAAGTCAGATCGATTTGGCGGGTGATTTCGACGCATTTGATCAGCAAATTAAAGCGTTGGGGTGGAAGCGACTTGATGTGAAGGACGGGTCGCTTCAACTTGTAGCTGACTACTTTGAGCAGACAGGCGGTCGCGTTCCCAAGGGAAAAGATACCGCAGCTTTTACGTCCAACGATGACGGACAGGTGACCAGGCTAAAAGTCAACTTAAGCTCCAAACTTGCGGTAGAACTATTGCGATTCAGGCTTCTGGAAAGCCTTGAAATCAATGTCAAAGATTTGGGTTTAATCGACCGACGGGGTTTTTCGGATTTAGTTGATAATGAAGCCTGTTTTCCAATACTTCGCGAACTGTCTCTGAGGGGGGCTCGCGAATTTATGGAAACTGATAGGGAAAAGATAGCGATGTTTGAAAAAATTCTTGCTTCGCCTCAGCTGAGGGTGTTGTTGATCGATTCACCGTTACCCGATTTTTGTATGCAGAAGGTGTTGGCACTGCCTGAGCTGGAAGAACTTGGATTGGGTGAAGCCGGGTTAACCGATAAACTGGCGAAGGAGTTGGCGAATTTGAAACGGTTGAAAGTCCTGAGTGTGTTACCTGAAAACACGACTGTTGCTTTTTCAGGCAAGGTAGACCCTGTGTTTCAGAAGTGGAACCGGGCTTTGAGCAAACACGGTGCGAAGTTCAAGTTACGAGTGGTCAGCGAACCTTCCCTCTTACCCAACAAGGGAAAGCTTGATGAGCGTGAGTTGCTTCTTGTTAAAGAGTATGATCTTGGTTCAAGCAGTGACGAACGCTCTGACGAGGAATAGCCTTTGAAAATCACCTATGGCAATAACGTCGTCTAAGTAGGGCCGTTCGATTTCTTTGGGCTCGGTTTGCTAGTTTCCGGCTGGCTCTGGGGCGTCGAGTTTCGTGGTTGGACGTTTGGAAAATAGCCCCAAAATTAGACCGAGTGTAAAGACGGACAGCACCAGAAATCCCGAGATCGCATACTGCTGACTGATCACGTATTGCACGCTCTTATAGAGCATGAACAGCGATGAAATTGTGAAAATCAAGGGCGTGATTGGGTAGCCGATGGTCATCACGGGTCTGGCGCGATTGGGGTCGGTTTGGCGCAGCACGATCAGGCTGAGTCCCACCAGAGCTAGGAACAGCCAAAAGAAAGGCGAGCTGACGGATACCAATTCTTCAAACGGGTTGTCCTCTTTAAAGATCGAGGTATTCAGCGAAAAGTCGTCCAGCGCTGCGCGTGAGAGTCCAGCACACACCGCCAGTAACAGGATCGTGGCAACGGTCTGCGCTAACAACGCTCGGGCGGGTACCTGTGTCGCCTTGTCCCATCCACCTAGCCAGGCAAACACGTTGTGCTCCTGTCCGGCGGCGTAGTAAATCCTTGGGCTTGTGATCAGCATGGCATTGACCGCTCCAAGGCAGGACAAACTAACCATCAGGCCGAGAAGTCCCTTGACCCAATTGCCCCACCCCCAAGCTTGCAATCGGCTGGTAACCACATCCGCCGGCGCATTCTGGGAACCGGCTAAACCGTCAAGTCCCAAGTTGGCGATCATGACATAGTTCACCAGCAGGTAGATTGTTGTCACAATGGCCAAGCCACCTAGTAATGCCCGAGGCAGGTTTTTTTGCGGTTCTTGGATTTCCGCGGCAACGAACGAAATATCGTTCCAGCCACCAAACGTGTACAGCACAAACACCAATGCCATCATTAGGCCGGAAACCGCCACAGTCCAATCTTTAGTGCCCTGCCCTGCTTGGCCAAATGCCGCTAATTCATCTTCAACTTCAGGGGTTGGTGGACTTGAGGGTGCCTCCGCCGCTGCCTTCTCCGTCACTGGGGCCTCCGTCACTGGGGCCTTTGGGGTGCCTGTCAGCGAATTTGGGATAGCGGTTTGAGCATCGCTTGAAGCTGGGGACACGTTGATTTGCACGGCGGCAGGACCTGCGTCGGGTGTGGGTAATAATCCGATGATGCAAAGCAATAGCAGGCCGCCCACTTTGCTGAGAGTAAGAATGTTTTGCGTTCGCTTGCCAGCCGAGATTCCCATCAGATTCAAGCCCGCCAACAGGAGCACGGCAATCGAAGCCGTTGCGAATTGCCCGATCTCTCGGACCCCAGGCAATGCATCCTGGGCAAACATTGCAAACGTAATTGCCATCGCTGCAACATTGGCTGGGCGAACAATCCAGCCTGCTGTCCAAGCGAACATGAAAGAAGTGTATCGCCCAAAAGCTTGCCGCAGGTAAACATAGTCACCGCCATCTTCGTTGTAAGCGGTGGTAAGTTCCGCAAAGCAGAGTGACCCAGAAAGGGCGATCAGTCCACCCGCAATCCACGCAACGGCCAGCATTGCCAGCGAATCCACTTGCATCGCTACCAGTGGGGGCAAGCGGAAAATTGCGGCGCCGATAATGGTTCCAACAATAATGGAGATGGCGTCCCGGAGTCGAAGTTTGCGATTCGGCCCTGAAAATGTCTTTTGCGATTGTTTAGCAAGCGTAGCCGAGGCCGCGGTTTGCTTGGAATTGACGTCCCGGGGCGATGATGATGGATCAGAATTAGGCGACAAGAGCGGTGATTCCTTCGGATTTAGCGGCCATTTGGGCCTGATGCACTCGTCAACGGCAATCGCGATACAATGCGGTGGTCTGGATTGCCTGCTTCGGAAATTAGAAGCGATACGCGGGGCCGTTAAAAGTCGTCGTCTGGATTGAACACGCCGGTTTAAAAGATGCTGGACGCTGTTTGGCGGAGGTTTCCGTGGGAAGACGAGCGTTAGGTGCTTAAAAAAAAGTCATCCGACGCTATGATATTGAGTTATGACAAACGAAACGAAACCTGAAAATCCGACTCCTGTCGACGGCCCTAATCTTTCGGCACTCCGAGTCCTATTGGTGGACAACGATTCTGCGCATGTCTATGCCATGACCGAGAGTCTGGAACGAATCGGCTTGACCTGCGTTTCTGCGACCTCGGGGCCCGAGGGGGCGAAGTTAATCGAGAAAGAGTTGTTTGATATCGTTGTTACTGACTTAGTGATGAGCGAAATCGACGGCATGAAAATTCTGGAATTGGCTCGGAAGAAACTTCCCGATGCGGAAGTCATTTTGGTGACGGGACACGCGTCGGTACCACGAGCAGTCGAAGCGATGCAGCACGGGGCGTACAATTTTCTAGAGAAACCGATCACGCCCAAACGCCTGCAAGCGATCGCTCGACGAGCCGCCGAAAGCTTGCTGTTGCGGCAGCAAAACCGACAACTTCAGGGACGGTTAGATGAACGGTTTGGTTTTGAGAACTTGATTTACGCCAGTAAATCGATGCAGCAATTGGTGGATCGTTTAAAGCGGATTGCACCTACCGATGTTGGTGTTTTGATTACAGGCGAAACGGGAACGGGCAAAGATGTGATTGCGCAAGCGATTCATCAAAACAGCCCACGGCGGAAAAAGCCGTTCGTGGCAATCAACACCGCTGCGGTTGCCGAACACCTGGTCGAAAGTGAACTGTTTGGGCATGTAAAAGGCGCTTTCACTGATGCGATTGGCGACCGAGTGGGTAAGTTCGAATTTGCCAACGGTGGTACCTTATTCTTGGATGAAGTTGGCGACATGCCCATGCCGACTCAGATCAAGTTGCTGCGAGTCTTAGAAGAACGCAAGATCACTCGGGTTGGCGATAACAAAGCGATTGATGTGAATGTTCGCGTTTTGGCGGCGACCAATAAGGACTTGGAAAAAGAGATTGAACAAGGCCGCTTTCGAAGCGATTTGTACTATCGATTGAAAGTGGTGTGCGTACACTTAGACCCTCTGGATAAGCGTCGCGAAGATGTGATTCCGTTGTCAGATAATTTTCGCCGACAAGCCAACAAGCGTTACGAAAAAACCATTACCGGCTTTAGTCCAGAACTTAGCCGTTGGCTGTACCATTTTCATTGGGTGGGCAACGTTCGCCAATTGAAGAACGTGATCGAGAGCATGGTGGTAATGGACAACGATAACTTTTTGGATATGGATGACTTGCCGCCCGATCTTTACGACCCAGAGGAGACCAATCCGATTGCGGAGATTCCTGAATCCACAGGCGGCAGTCCAACCTTCTTGATTGGCCGTCCGCTAAAAGAAGTGGAAGAGTGGGCGATCGGCGAGGCGTTGAAAATTAGCGGTGGCAATCGCGAGGAAACTGCAACGAGGCTTGGGATAAGCGAACGGAATTTGTATCGGAAGTTGAAGGAATACGACTTAAGTTGACCGCACGCTCAACTGGCGGCAAGTACCCAGCTTAAGGGATGGACCGATGCAGCAAGTTGGGGGTGTTCAATGTGCCAGAGATGCAATGTGCCAGAGATGCAATGTGCCAGGCACCTGAACCGGTGCCGAGTGGGGCCGTCGCGAATCAGCGTTCAACGGTGTGCAACGGTGTGCAACTGTGTTCCCACGGTGTTCCCACGGTGTTCCCACGGTGGCGTGCCATGTTTCGTCGGAACTTGAATGGCCAAGACTCCCTTAGAAGATTCGCCAGTACTCATGTTGCCCAAAGCGGGCTGCCTGCTCATTTACTGACTGTGACTTTGTTACCAAACACTTAAGTTCAAAGGATGACCAAAGTGCCTCAGATTCGCCAATTGCCAACCAGTGTGATCAATAAGATCGCTGCTGGCGAAGTCATTGAACGTCCGGCCAGTGTGGTCAAAGAATTGGTCGAGAACAGTGTTGATGCAGGCGCGTCGCGAATTGATGTGACCATTGAAAAAGGTGGTACCGAACTGATTCGCGTTGCGGACAATGGTTGTGGTATTGAAGATAAGCAATTGGAGTTGGCGGTCACCAGTCACGCCACTAGCAAGATCTTTTCTGCCGAAGAGTTGTTTTCGGTCAGCACGATGGGTTTTCGTGGCGAAGCGCTGGCATCAATCGCTGAGGTTAGTCAATTTATTATTCGTAGCCGAGTGATCGAATCTTCCAGCGGTTACGAATTGATGGTCAATGGTGGACAGCGTCAACCGATCGAACCTTGTGGTTGCCCAATCGGTACGATTATGGAGGTTCGAAATCTATTCTTCAACACGCCGGTACGCCGGAAATTTCTGAAGACGCCGCAAACCGAAACGGGGCACATTACCGAAGCCTTTACGCGAATTGCGTTGGCCAACCCAATGGTTCACTTTACTCTGGCGCACAACAATCGAGTGATTCATGAATTGCCCGCCTCGGAAAACTGGGCTCAGCGGATTGGGCACTTTTTTGGCGATGAAATTCAACAAAACTTGATTCCGGTAAGCAGCCAGCACGACGAAATTTTGATGACTGGATACGCTGTCAGTCCCACGGTTAGCCGCTCGCACAATCGAATGCAATACTTGTTTCTCAATGGCCGATTTATTCGAGACCGTGCGTTACAACATTCGTTGACCGAAGCTTATCGCGGTTTGTTAATGACGGGCCGATTTCCGATCGTTTTTTTGCAATTGAAAATGCCAGCCGATCAAGTAGACGTCAACGTTCATCCAGCGAAACTGGAAGTCCGCTTCCTAGAGAGCGGTCGATTGTACAGCCAGTTGCTTGGCACGTTGCGAAGTCGATTCCTGTCGGCAGACCTTACGGAGAAAGTGCGGGCTGCAGGTGGGGCCAAGGGGCTAGAGGGGCAGGCACTTGAAAACGCGAGAGCAGGTTTGCATGATTCAAAATCCGGCCAGCAGTTGTCGGCAATGGCCGCAAGTTTTAGCGAACCTGTGGATCAAGAGCAAGCAGCGTGTGCCTCTAATATTTTGAACCAAAAGCGTGAAGCTGTGGGGGCATGGGCCAGAGGGCCTCATCAAGGGGTGACTCAAAAGACGATTGTCATTTCAAACGTTGCCGTATCTAATAATTGGACTCAAAACTTACCAGCTCAAGATTTGTCAACTCAAGATTTGTCAGGTAATTCGGACGGCGATGAATCCTCGATGTTGCGCGGGGGATCGTCCGATCAGCGTGGCCGTGCGACTTCCCATTCCTCGGTTCAACCACGACCTTCATCGCCGGCAACGGTGAATCGGGTCGATTCGCATCGATTGGGAGCGTTTGGCAATTTGCCGAATGTTCGTGAGTTCCAAAAATTTCCACCGCTCGCGGGGCCAACGTCGACCGCACGACAATTAAGTGGCGATGATGCCAGCGGATTTACGTTTTCGTCGGAAGTTGGGGCGGAGGAAGTTCCGTCTGTTGGACCGGCGGCGACTGGCAGCGAATTGGACGGTGTGCATTTGGACGGTGTGCATTTGGACGGTGTGCATTTGGACAGTGTGCATTTGGACAGCGTGCATCCCAGCCATGCAAAGATTCCCACGTCGCATATTCGCGCGGCAAACCGAGCGATCG
>Ga0105050_10001995_pt1 | contig 29743 bp, 35 predicted proteins | sample FRY01_FD_78088 | JGI IMG/M metagenome (GOLD analysis project Ga0105050, IMG submission 78088) | Freshwater microbial communities from Lake Fryxell liftoff mats and glacier meltwater in Antarctica - FRY-01 | ecosystem: Environmental > Aquatic > Freshwater > Ice > Glacier meltwater ...
ATGACCTTCCCGGGACGGTCTGGCTCGGGGGTTTGTTCCAACCGTTGGCCCAGACGCTCGATGGTTTGGCCGATGGCATCGAGAAGCGCTGTGGTGTTGCGGGGAACATAGGTGTCGGAATTCAGAGCGACGACCTCCTGCACAGGGATATTGTCCACGGGGACGAGGTATTCGTCGTCGAAAAGGGCAAGGGTGAGTCGAGCATGATCTGGCGCGGCCTGCTGGTCGCGGAGGAACTCGTTGAATCCCGAGATGGCAGCATGGGCGACGGATTGCATGGAGCCCGAGCGGTCAAGGATGAAGGCGATTTCAGTGAGGTTTTTATTCATGCCCCTACAATAGCATTCTGGCAGGGACATTTGCGGGGTCTGGGTCGAAAATTATCGGATGCGAGGCTGCGAACTGCTTCAGCTTCCCTTATCCTGAGGGCCAGCTCAAGGAGACCTTCGTCAACCTGATCGCGCACGATGTATTCGTGCGGCCAGGTGGCGGCGTAGGTTTTCGCGAAAGTCCACTTCTGATCGGCCACGAAGGCATGGAGGTTGTCTGGGAGGGGAACGGTGGTGTTCATTTGATGCTCTGAAGGTTTACCGTGGTTGCAAAATGATCCGAAAAGGTTTTGTCGGGCTTTGGCGTGTTGGGCCAGCGTTCCGAGGAGACGAGCGTAAATGGTGAATCTTTCGGAATGCAGATGTGATCAATGCAGGCGTGAGGATGCGAATCTCGCGATACCGGATCATTCTCATATCCGGTCAGTGCGATCATATCCTCCTCTTTCAAAAAGCCTTCCAGCATAGCTTTCTGATTGGCTGAACCATAGTAATGGCGGTCGTTGAGGTTCTGATTGAAATCTCCTCCGAAAATCAGAGTGTCGCTGGGAAAGTCCTTCTTCAATTTCTTCCAGACCTCACGAAACTCCTGTAATGCGCTTGAGAAGGCGGCTCCACCTTTTGTGGGGATGCCTCGCCAGTTGCCATTGAGCCATGGCAAGACGCAGGCAAAAATCAAGATCCCACCATATTTCGGATGGTCATACCGTGCGGCGGCACATCGGGCGGTATCCGGCAGGTAGGAGTTCAGTGAAGTGAGTGGGTAGGTAGGGGGCCCAGATCCCACACATGTGCTCGCCATCTTCGGCCGGCGATTTATGGGGACCGCTAAACGCCGACGAGAAGGAGTTGTCGGGACAAATGTCTCGATGCGTTTCCGTAAGGATCCAAAGATCAGCCGGGTTCTCCACGAACTTCTGAGCGATCCGCTGTGATCGGGCGCTGCCGGGGCGTGCACGTTCGATGTTCCAGTTGGTGATTTTTAGCATGGAATGATTATGGCAAAGCCACCCGGTTACGCCAGCTCTTCAGTGGACTGATAATCCACCATCCGAGACCAAAGTTGCGAATAGGCGGGCAATTTACCGACTTGCTCCGGAAGGTCATGAATACGGTCCTTGAAGTTCGAGTAGTCGATGGAGTTCGCGAGGACGCTCATGATGGTATCCACCTCGGTTTGTCCCACGACAATCCTCCAGGCGTAGTCCCCGGAAGCGGTGTGATGGATCGTCGAGTCGAGGTCGGCGAGGACGACGATGTTTTCCAAGTCCATTTTGCACCGGGTTCGGACATGGAACTGGCCTGCGGGTTTTTGGACAATGGAAAAGAAGCCGTGTTGAGTTGCGAGCCACATAAGAGAAAGCAGGAAGGATGCTGCAACGGATCGGGCGAAGCCAGAACGGCCAGGCTTTCAATTATGAAGTAGGAAGGGCGATTCAGATCACTGGGCGAGGATGCTGAGATGAATTTGTTCTTGGATCTGGGTATCCATGGTTTCAAAGCGCAATTGCGACTTGGACCTCCGGGTGGACAGGCGGGTTCGTGGAGGAAGTTCCTCTTCTTCGGCCGGAGCCAAACGGGCTTCTTCAAGCCATTTCGAGACGGTTGCCACATCGGTGAGACTTTCACTGGAGGATTGCGAACGTTCGCCGATGGCTTCCCGAGAGGCGGCACGAAGCAGCTTTTTCCAGACTTTCTGGAACAAGATGGGGCTTCCGTAAATGTCCGCATGGCTGAGCTTGCCGTTGATAGCCCAGACGACGCCCGCAACCTCGGCGGCGGGTATCGACTCCAATCCGGCCAGATAAACGTTCACGGCCTCTGACATCTCCTTCATCTCATAGGAGAGCTGGAGGCTGGTGGGTGACTCAGCACTTTTCGTAGCGGCCTGAATCGAGGCACTCAATTTCTCCTGTTCTTCGGCCACCGATTGCCAGACCTCGCTTTGGCTCTTTTTGGCCCGGAGAGTGGATCGCAGTTTTTTAGAGGCGGCAAAATCCGTGGAGGTTGAAAAGAAAGCGTCGGATTCGTTTCGACGTTTGTGCCAGCGAGCCGATTCCACACAGTAGACCGGGATGGGCACCTTGCCGGATTTGGCAGGAACGATGAAGTCGGCCCCAAGCGTCCGGTCCTGACGTCCGCCTTTGACGATGTCGCCGGCCTGAATGAAAAGATCGGTCTCCCCGGTGTTCTCGATCAATAGTTCGTTGACGTCGCCCGTTTCATGGACGAGCCCCGTCTGGCTTTCCATGGCTTCCTCCAGAACGGTGTAGTTTGGAATTTTGCCGTCTGGAGGGGCAGTGACAAACCAAGCGGTGAGGTTAAGAGCAGTCGAGGGGTGTTCGAGAACTTTCATGTGCAGCCAGTGTGGACCCGGTGAAGGACAATTACGGTCCCTGGTCTAATAATTTTTATGAGTTGCCCGATTCGGCGGGAGATTCGCGTCAAATGCGGAAGGGACCTGCTGGGAGAACTGAATTGTTCCTGGACATTAAAAAAATACCGGCTGACCAAAAGGCCGTCCCTGCGTATGGGAAAGGAGAATGAAGAACACTCCTTACGACATCATCGGCGATATTCACGGGCACGCCGACGAACTCCACGCCTTATTGGCCGCACTCGGCTACCGAAAAAAAGACGGAGTGTATCGTCATTCCGAGGGTCGGACCGTTGTTTTTCTGGGTGACTTCATCGATCGAGGGCCAAAAATCCGCCAAGTCCTCGAAACCGCACGGGCGATGACAGAAGCCGGAACCGCCCATGCGATCATGGGAAATCATGAAATAAATGCCCTCCGCTACCACGCAAAAGGCAAGAACGGCGAACCCCTCCGGCCCCACACTGAGAAAAACATGCACCAGCATGCCGCAACGCTGAAACAATTGCCGGGTGGCGATATGACCGAATGGCTGGAATGGTTTGCCGGGCTTCCCCTCTGGTTGGATCTGGGGGGAATCCGTGCCGTTCATGCTTGCTGGGACGACGACGCGATGGAGAAATTGCGGAATGTCGGCCGCATGGAAGGCTCAGTCCTCGAAGCCTATAGCCGGAAAGATTACCCTGAATACGACATCATCAGCCAAATTCTCAATGGACCGGAGGGAATTCTCCCTGATGGTGCTCTCAATGAAACTGCCGACGGCACCATGCGATCAGAATTCCGGGTGAAGTGGTGGGCAAAGCTGGAAGGACTCACAAGCCGGGATGCCATCTTCCCGGCCGACTCTCGCATCCGACCTGTTCCTCCAAAAGAGCTGCCTTCCACCCATCCCCATCCGGCAGATGCGCCCCCCACATTCTTCGGCCACTACGCCCTCAAAGATCCCCTTCCCTCCCCCATCCTGCCAAACCTCGCCTGCCTCGACTACGGGACCGGCAAAGGAGGGTTCCTGTGCGCCTATCGCTGGGACGGAGAGCGAGAGATTGATCGGCAAAAATTCTGCGCAGTGCCCGATCTTTCAGAAATTTGCGGAGAAGCCTCGGGAGGTTCTAAATCGAAAACCCAACCTCGCCATGAACCCTGACCTTGATTGGGACGCCGAAAAAGCCAAAGAGCCCTTGCTCCTCACGGTAGAGGTCTATGGGCGTACGGCCGGCTTGATCAGACTCATCGCGGCTGTCACTGGCCTCTCGGTCGAGAAGGTCACAACCCGGAGTCTCGCAGCAGGCGACTACGCCGTCCTGAACATTGCCAATTTTATTTCCCACCTGTGCGAAGACATCCTCGGCCCGAATCCTCCCACCGACAAGGTCGAGCATGCAGCCCAGAAGTTGCGTTTGTTCCGGGACGCAGGTCACATCCAAGGCTTTGACGATATCGACCTCGACATGGCGATTTCCGAGGAAACCGGCCGGGTGGACGAAGAAATCGAATCGCTTTTGGAAACTGCCGCTAAAATCATAGAGGAGGCCCGAGAGTGATGGAATTCCCGGAACCTTGGCACCAATACGCCTTCGAGGATTGGCCGCGCCTTGAACAGGCAATTCGCCGCCTCAATTCCCGCCGCAGGCGAAAAGGCCTTCCTCTACTGGATCCATGCCCGCCAATGCGGGCACTCCGTCTTGATGGGGAAACCCCTTCCGGCATTGTGCCACCCCCTGAATACCCGGGCAACACGATGGCGCAATGCGTGACTGGCGGCGGATCGGCCTACGGGCATACCGCCGACCAGATGACATTCAGATTCACCCCAGTTGCAAGCCAAAGCCAAGCTGCTCGTTTTGAAGAAACCCAACTCGCAGCTATGACAGCACCAAAAATATGAAACCATTCCTCCTTATCCTCCTCAGCGCCTCAGCATCCTTTGGCCAATCAAAGATGATGGAGAGCTTGGACCGGCAAGCGGAAGCCAGTCGGGCCTACAATGAGAACCTCATCCGAGACTCGCAATACCAGCAAGATACCCAGAGGATGCAGGACAGTCTCGACCAGCAAACGGCCACGCTCAACAGCATGAACCAAAGCAGCCAGCCCGCGGTAGATGTCGTGTCTGTCGATCAGTACAATGCCTTGGTGAAGAAATACAACGACCTTCTGGCCATTGCCCGCCCGCTGATTGCGGCTCAGAGAGAGAAAGAGGAAATCGCATCGAGCGGGAAGACTGTTTTTGAGAGAAGCGTTGAGAAGGCCTTTGCGGCATATCCCATGATCCGGCAACTAAACCATCCCATAAATATGCGGTTTCTTCGTCTCAAAAGTGGCCATACAAGACCAGGCGACACCCTTCTTGATGATCCAAATTATCCTTTCATCCTCTACACCCAGGCCGCCGAGGAACTAAATATCAAACCTATATCCCCATGAAAACCGCCACCGAAGAATATGCGCGTTTCACCGGGTCCACCCATAGGAACGCAGCTGGCGGGCGAAATCTTTCGGGAAGAGCGCCGGGATAGGAACGTCCAATGCGGCCGCAATCGCGAACAACTCGATATCTGTTGCACTGCGAATCTGTGCCTCGATCTTCGCCAAAGTGCCTCTCGAAATCGCACACCCGGCCACCTCGCACTTCGCGGCCAAGGCCTCCTGCGTCCAGCCACGCTTGTAGCGCAATTGTCGGACGATACCACCGACGGCATTTCTGGGTAGAGGCTGCTCCATAAAGGAGCTTGACTCTATTTGGGCAAATCTCCTGAATTGCTCCGTTGTAGAGCAATTGAAAAACTCAAAAATACAGGCTGACCGATGCCAATCTCAAACGTATGAGGCGAGTAGAATGAAAATCAAACTCACCAATCGCATCAAAACAGCGGCAATCCTCGTTTTCACCTTCCTCTTGGCCCACCTCCACGCCGCCGAGATTTCTCCCGAAGAGTTCAGACAAGAGCGCAACAACAAGACGACCGGAGAATATATCGTTTCCGGAACAGTAGATCGGATATCTACCGGCGGGCTGACAAAAAACGCCTTCGAAATCACCATCGGCCCAGAGAGATTCAAGGTCCTTGTCCCGACTTCGGATGGAGACAGCGTAATCTACTCAGGAAGCACCTTGAGGTATTCCAAACGGAGAACCAATGCGACCCATCACAGCGGCAAATCCCGCAACGATACCAACACCATCGCCGAGGTTGGTTCACCTCTGGTTCTCTATGTCCGGTTGAGGGCGGGTCAGATCAGCGAGGCAAGAATCGCCAACAATGAAGACCGGATGAGCGTCAAATTCAAACAAGCCGCCGCCCAAGCCGCAAATCGGCCAACCGGAGAAACCAACGCAATTGACCCGATGGCCGCCGTCAATCAAGAGGTTCAGATTCGGCAACTCCAAATCGAAATCGACAAGCTGGAGGGGGAACTCAAATCCGGCGTTGCCGGCAAAGCCGAAGTCACTTCATACAATTCAACTACGGGAGTCAGCCAGGGGAATGTCATCTATCGATTCTCACCTGCGGAGATCCAAGAGAAAACAAAGCTTCTTGAGATCAAGAAAGCCCAAATGGCAGCGCTGCTCCAATGAGTGCATTTTTTGCCACCGACATCATTACCCAGGTGTCAGAACCGACTCAGTTCGGGATAAAACCCTCGGAATCACGGCCCCCACGTCTGCCCGGGAGGATCGCATGATTACGACAATTGTTTCTGGTGGCCAAACCGGCGCTGACCGTGCCGCCCTCGACGTAGCGCTTCGGCATGACTTCCCCCATGCCGGATGGTGTCCGAAAGGTCGTCGCTCGGAAGACGGTCCCCTCGGCGGCCAGTATCATCTTAAAGAAACTCCCGCAGCCAATTATCTACAGAGAACCGAATGGAATGTTCGCGACAGCGATGGGACAATCGTCTTCACGCTCGCCCGCAAACCCAGCGGAGGATCGTTACGGACCATCCAGTTCGCTCGGAAACACAGGAAACCCTGTTTCCACGTCTTTCCCGGCGAAAGTTACCAACCGGCTCTTAAAATCCAAAATTTCGTCGCAGAACACAACCTCGGGATCCTCAATGTCGCCGGCTCCAGAGAGAGTAAAGAGCCGGGCTTGTACCGTTGGGTAATTGAGCTCTTGGTGGACGCATTTTTCTGGGGGCAGAATCATCCAACTCTGATCGGAGGTCCCGGTGAAGGGTGATTCTGATCCTGAGACTGATCTGGGCGACTGCATCTTGTGGGATGATATTGATTCCCAGGCTTCAGACATGTTCAAAGTCTGGTTATGTGGCGGAGAACTGGAATGGGCCGAGGAGTGTTGGCGCTTTTTCCAAAAGGCGGGATTGGCCGACTGCGAACCTTGGATCGAACACACCAGGTCTCTCCTGCGGCTGGTGACCTTGGCGCGAATCTACCAGGAGTTCTCTGGATTCAAATGGGATGAAAATCCAGAAACTGAGGTAGACTACTTGGCGGAAGATCTCGAAATCGACTCCATCGCCCTGGGCATTCTAGCCGCCAAGGCATTTCCAGACGGATTTAATGACGCCGAAGGTGAATACGATCTGAACCAGTCGGCCCTTATTGCCGCAACCGATGATCTCCGCGCGGAGATCTTCCAATGCCTCGTTAAGGCCTATGGTGACGAGGTCGCGCTCTATTCACGGATGTGCCGGACCAACTCCGACACTGAGATAGATGGCGAAGACTTCACTGTCACTTCCGGCAACTGTCGCGCGCTGGAATATGTCATGAATAGTTTTCAATAATAATGGTAGAGCATCAGCCTCCGAAAATGGTTCAATTGGCGACAGTGCAACCCTTCGCCCCTCCCAAAGAATCGTCCGCTGAAACCCGTTTTCAGGAGACCCTCCCCCTCGCCATGATGCTGGCCTGGACCTTCCGAAATATCCCAGGTGCAACCCTTGATGAATTGCGCTCTGAAGCTCGCTTGGCCACATGGGAGGCTGCCCAGGCCTTTGACCCGTCTCGAAACCGTACCTTCGAAGCTTTCGCCAAGCGGGCCATCAAAAACCGCCTCATTAGCCTCTACCGCAAGGAAACAACCTTCCGGACGGCCATTCAAACGACACTGGATGAACCATGCGCCGAAGACGCAACTGAAACGACAGTCTCTCGAACCTCATCTGAAGACGAACCGAAGAGCTTGGATCTGGTTTGTCTTCGAGAGACCAAAGCCGTTCTCGCCGAATTGATTTTGGAACTCCCAGAACGCCACCGAGACGTCCTTTGGGCCTATCTGCATGGCGAGACATCTAGCGAGACGGCTCGGAAGATCGGGATTACCAAACAATCCATCTCCGCGATCAAAAGCAGAGCCTTGGAAGTCCTGCGGCAGAAACTCGGCGAGAGGCACTTCTTCCATACCGAGCAACTCATGGCCCGTCGCCCGTTTGACCCTTCAGTCGATACCCATGAAAGCCCCCAATCCACGGTCGAACAGTTGTTGAAACACGCCGCAGCCCTCGAAATCTCAAATTTTCGAGTAGAACAATTGGTGGATGGTTTGCTGCCGGAGCTTGATATTGACATAGACCTCTACCCATAGGCAGACCGAGCAAACTTGGCTGACGGAACCTTCGAAAACTGGCTGACCAATCAGCCGCCCGCGCGTATGATAACAGTGATGAAGGACGAGAAAGAAAAGAAGGACCAAGCCAGCCAGCCCGAGCCCGAGCCCGCGAAGCGGCCCAAGATGGGCAGCCGGGAGGACTACGCGAGGATAGAACGCGAGTGCGAAGCCCGGGCGAAAGCCGAGGGCTGGGAAAAAGACTGCATAATCGGGCTCTTCTAGGGCACAAACGAAACCTCGACAGCCAAGGCCGCGCAGCCGATCAACCGACCCTGAATCCAAGGGCTGAGCCGAGCGGACCTGTAAAGAGCACTTCGCCGACCTCAAGCAAAAATCGTACAATTGGACAGGCCTGGCATTCATAAAACGTGCCGGCCAAGAGTTTTTGAAAGTCGAATCAAACAGCCGATTGGCCGAAAAATCTCGACCGAGGTGCCCTCGCGCCCGCTCAAAGATTCTTTGGCTCAACACCGATCAGGAGCAAACAGCTACTGCAAAAATGGCTAGGGAGTGACTAGGCAGGATTTTGATGAAAATCCGCATTCCTCGTAACTCGTTGATTACGAGGAATCGGGCTGACAGGATTTGAACCTGCGACCTCCTGGACCCCATCCAGGCGCACTACCAAGCTATGCTACAGCCCGCTATCGGAAGTGCGACAGTCTCTCATTCCTGAAAAGGTTTCAAGAGAGAAGATTTTCCGGTTCTCAATTTTTCTCTCTGACGCTAGGTTCCTCCCATCATGACCAAAGTTGCTATCGTCGGAGCCAATGGATATTCAGGGGAGGAGTTGTGTCTCCTCCTTGGACGCCATCCCCAGGCTCAGATTGTGGCGGTGACTTCGCGTCAACATGCCGGCAAGCCGCTCGAGGCCGTGATTCCCCGGCTGGCCGGGTTGCCCGGACTCGCTGGCATTTCGTTTTCGGACTCTCAAATTGCTTCCATTCTGGACGCAAACCCAGCGGTTATTTTTCTCGCCCTTCCCCATGGGCTCGCGGGTGAATTTGCTCTTCCCCTCCTCGAGGCAGGCAAAAAAATCATCGACCTGAGCGCGGATTTTCGGCTTCGGGACCCCGCCATCTACGCAGAATTCTACGGCGTGGCCCACCCGGCTCCCCACCTGCTCGCCGAAGCTGTCTATGGGCTCCCTGAGCTCCACCGGAAGGAAATCTCGAATGCCCGGCTGGTGGCGTCGGCCGGCTGTTATCCGACCAGCATTCTCATTCCGCTCGTGCCCTTGTTGAAAGCTGGATTGGTCCAGCCGGGCTCGATCATCGCCAGTTGCGTCAGTGGCACCAGCGGGGCCGGACGGAAAGCGACGGAAAGCCTCCTCCACGCCGAATGCAATCAAAGCCTCCGCGCCTATGGACTCCCCAAGCATCGGCATCTTTCTGAGATTGAACAGGAATTGAGCCTCGCGGCACAGGAACCGCTTCAGATCACCTTTGTCCCGCATCTGGCGCCCATGACCCGGGGCATTTATTCGACCATCTTTTTCGCCCCGGTCGATGGCGCCCGGCAGTCGGAGATCGAAGCCTGTTGGCAAGCCGCCTATGGAGACGAACCGTTCGTGCGGCTGCCCTCCGGCCTGCCTGACATTAAGAATGTCTCCGGCACCAATTTCTGCGACCTCGCGGTCCGCGAGGACACCCGGACCGGGCGGATGGTGGTCCTTTGTGCGGAGGACAACTTGGTCAAAGGCGCCTCCGGCCAGGCCGTGCAAAACCTCAACCTCATGGCCGGCTTTCCCGAGACGGACGGACTTTTATGATCGAACAAATCCGCGGTGGCATCACCGCCCCGCTTGGCTTCCGTTGCGGAGCCGCTTCTGCCGGCATCAAAAACCCCACCGCAACCCGGTTGGATACGGCCCTGATCGTATCCGACCAAGCCTGCGCCTCGGCCGCCACCTTTACCAAAAACTTAGTCAAGGCCGCCCCGGTGCGGCTTTCGATGGCCCATCTCAAAGCGGGAAAAATTCAGGCCATCGTCCTCAATAGTGGCAATGCCAATGCCTGCACGGGTCCGGCCGGCCTAGAAAATGCCCGCCGGATGGCGGAAGCCACGGCTGACTACCTTGGATTAAAATCGAATCAGGTCCTCATTTGCTCGACGGGCCGGATCGGAGTCCCCCTCCCTATTGAACGGATCGAAAACAAACTCCCCTCGATCAAGTTGGGACGAACCTCGAGCCGGAAATGCGCCCAGTCCATCATGACGAGCGACACCTTCCCCAAGGAAATCGCCTGCCTCGTCCGTACGAGCAAAGGGGAATTCCGCATTGGCGCCATCGCCAAAGGGGCAGGCATGATTGATCCCAATATGGCCACGATGTTGTGCGCCATCACCACCGACGCAGTCGTGGCCCAACCGGTTTTTCGCAAACTCCTGCGGGCGGCAGTGGAAACTTCCTTTAATCGCATCACCATCGACGGCGATATGAGTACGAACGACACCGTCATCGCATTGGCCAATGGAGCCTCCGGCGTCACCCCGCTCGAAGACGATTTGCTCGAAGCGCTCCATGCCGTCACCCAAACCCTCGCCCGACAAATTGTTTTGGATGGCGAAGGGGTCACTAAGTTTGTTGAAATCGAGGTCCAGGGAGCCCATTCCGCCAAAGACGCCCGGGCCGCGGCAGAAGCCATCGCCAACTCGACCCTGGTCAAATGTGCGCTCGCGGGGGGAGATCCCAATTGGGGCCGGATCATGGATGCCATCGGCTACTCCGGAGCGAAGATTCAAGAGGACAAAATTTCCATTGCCTACGGCGGTCTTCCCCTCGTGGCTGGCGGCTTGGCGACGACCACGTCCTGGAAAAAAATCAAGGCCGTCGCCGCCCGGAAAGAATTTGTCATTATCATCGATTTGGGACTGGGCGCGGGTTCCCATACAGTTTGGACAACCGACCTGACCGAGGAATTCATCCGTCTCAATCTCAGCGAGTAATTTTTTATGAGCTATTCTCTCACCCCAGAGGCTCGCCTCGAGAGCCTGATCGAAGCCCTGCCGTATATTCAACGCTTTCGTGGCCAGACTTTTGTGATCAAATACGGTGGCGCCGCGATGGAAGACGACCAGATTGTGGAACTCTTCCTCCGCGATGTCGTCTTTCTCGAAGCCGTCGGCATCAATCCCGTCCTTGTCCATGGCGGCGGCAAGGCCATCACCGCCCGGATGAAGGCGGCCGGCCAACAAGCCCGTTTTGTCAATGGTCTCCGCGTCACTGACGCCCAGGCCATCACCATCGTCGAATCAACCTTGGATCATGAAATCAATCCCTCGATCGTTAAAAACATCCTCAAATACGGCGGCAAAGCCACCGGGTTTTCCGGGCGGGATGTGTTTCAAGCGCGTCGGCTCAAAGCGCAGACAAATGAAAATGGGATCCTTGAGGACATTGGTTTTGTCGGCGAAGCCATCGGGATCACCGCCGATCAGGTGCGGGCCGCCGTCCACGACGAGATCGTCCCCGTCATCAGCCCGATCGGGGCCACCGAGGACGGCACCGTCCTCAATATCAATGCGGATATCGCAGCGGGGGCCCTGGCCGCCTCCCTGCAAGCGTCTAAGCTGATTTACGTCAGCGATGTCACCGGAATCATGCATAATCCCAATGACCCTGAGACCCTCTTTCCCTCGGTCACTTCCAAAGAAATCGATGAACTGATCAAACGGAACATCATCGCCGGCGGCATGATCCCAAAGGTCCGCTCGGCTACCACCGCTCTCGCGGCGGGCGTGGAAAAAGTTCACCTCATCGGAGGTCGGATTGCTCATTCTCTCCTTCTGGAAATCTTCACAGATTCCGGCATTGGAACCGAAATCCGCGAAAAAGAAAAATCCCGCTGTCCCGGCTGACCCCCTTGAGGAAGGAAAGCCCGGGCGAGAACAACACCCTCGGGCCAAACGGGGCGCCCGAAGATACCGACCCGGATCGGCTCCTCAAAGAGCAACCCTGGGAACCGCCCTTCTTGGAATCGATGTGGAAATCGAGTGGGTGGCAGTTCTCAATTGATCCCGTTGATTGCAGACGCAATCATTAAATTTTTGTAACTGCTCAGGTGTTATCTGAACAGAAGTCAGGGTTTTGAAAGAAGGCGTTCTGGAGAGATTGAAAAACCGAACGTTGACGCTGGAACAGAACCAGTCTGGAGACTAAGTCAAAATATCTCTCGTCCGCAAAATCCGAAACTTTCCTCTCGGGAGGTGGTTCCCTTGGATTGGGCCGGGCCCCGCTAAAAGCGCAGATCCAAGACTTTCATCGCCGCCCCGACGAGGTAGAGCGATCCGGTCACCAGACAGCGACCCTCGGTTTCGGCCAAGGCTGCCTCGACGGAGTCGAAGATCCGGTGGGGCCGGACGCACACTTCCGCGAGAACGCGCGGGTCGAGGCCCCGTTCTTCTCGAATCGGCACGAAGAAAAACTCTTTCGCCAAGGGGGCCAGTTTTTCCAGCATCTCCACATAGTCTTTGTCCACCAAGGCTCCAAAGACGACCACGGGTTGTTCCGGGCCAAATTTCTCCCGCCAGTTCCTCACCAAATGGGTGATCGCATGAGGGTTATGGGCCCCATCGAGAACGATCCTTTCGTCCACGATTTGAAATCGGCCCGGCCAGTGCACATTGCGGAGGCCTTGCGCGATGCGGGAATCCGCCGGAGCCAAACCTGCCACCTGCAAAGCCCGAATCGCAAGCGCGGCATTGGCGCGTTGGTGCGGACCGGATAATGCGATTTCTCCGGTGAAGTCCGTGGCCTCCACCGTAAAGAGTTTTCCGCCGCATTCGGCCGCGACCCGAGCGATAACTTCAGCAGCGGCCTGTTCCTGTCTGGCACTCACCACCGGGACACCCGGCTTGATGATACCGGCTTTTTCGCCCGCCACCGCGGCGAGGGTCTTGCCCAGCCATTCGGAATGATCGATGGCAATCGGAGTGAGGACGGAGACCACCGGGAGGGTCGCGTTGGTGGCATCGAGGCGTCCGCCCATCCCGGTTTCCAAAACGATGGCGGCGCAGTCCCGGCGGGCAAAATACCACAGCGCCAGCGCGGTGGCGATTTCGAAGTAGGTGGGAGCGTGGTCCCAGCTCTGCGAGACGGCCCGAATTTCAGTCATTCCTGCCGCCACTTCCGTTGGGAGAATTTTTTCTCCATCCACCCGGATGCGTTCACAAAAATCAACCAAGTGCGGCGAAGTGTATAGGCCGGACCGGCGTCCCCCAGCCCGCAGGATGGCATCCATCATCGCACAAACCGATCCCTTTCCATTGGTCCCGGCCACATGAATGATGGTTTGATCGTTCTGGGGGTTTCCCAGTCCATCGAGGAGGCGGCGGATATTATCCAACCCCAGCTTGATCCCAAAATGCCGGCCGGAATCGAGCCAAGCCAGCGCTTCGTCGTAGTTCACTTAAATCACTTTTTCGCCGGAGCGAGATAGCCGAGCAACCGACCGATGGTGTCGCGGAGCTGGCCGCGCGGCGAGACGATGTCGATGAGACCGTGTTTTTCGAGGAACTCCGCGGTTTGGAAGCCGGGAGGCAAATCTTGGTGGGTCGTTTCCTTGATCACGCGGGGACCGGCAAATCCAATCATGCTTTTGGGTTCGGCAAGGATGACGTCGCCCAACGAGGCGTAGCTGGCCATGACTCCAGCCGTGGTCGGATTGGTCAAGACGGTGAGGTAGGGCAACCCGGCTTGAGCATGGAGAGCAAGAGCGCCGCTGGTCTTGGCCATTTGCATCAGGCTCAACATCCCTTCGTACATCCGGGCTCCGCCCGAGGCGCAAACAATAATTACCGGCATTTTTTTCTTGGTCGAAAGCTCGATCACGCGGGTAATTTTCTCCCCCACGACCGAACCCATGGTGGCAGCGAGAAACCGAAAATCCATCACCGCCAAACCAATGGGGCGGTCATGAATGCGAGCCGGACCAGTCAGGACGGCATCGGTCAATCCGGTCTTCGCTTGGTAGCTTTTCAGGCGCTCGGCGTAGGTGGAAACCCCGGTAAAGTTGAGGGTATCGACCGAGGTCATATTGGCGTCGATTTCTTCAAAGGAATTGGCGTCCACCAATGCGGCCACGCGCTCGGCTCCGCCCATGGTGAAATGGTGTTCGCATTTCGGGCAGACGCTCAAGTTCTCCGCCAGGGCCAGGTTGTGGATGACATCGGAACAGGAGGGACATTTGGTCCAGAGGCCCTCGGGCATCTCCCGGGTTTTGTTGCGGTCAGCTTTGAAGTTGGGTTGTTTGAAAAAAGCCATAGCGAAAGGGTGGAGTTAGAAGATGATTTAACCGCGTGCCACGGTCAGGGCGCAAACCGATTCGGCCCCGGCCTGAATGAGCATGCGAGCGCATTCATCGAGAGTGGAGCCCGTGGTGAGCACGTCATCCACGAGAAGAAGGTGTTTTCCTTGCACGGCTGCATTCTGCCTGAGAGTGAAGGCATCCCGCAAGTTCTCCATGCGTTGTCGGCGGTCCAAATGGGTCTGAGTTTCTGTATCACGCGTACGTCGAAGCACTTCCAAAATCGGGCCTTTCCCCCGCCGAACGACCTCGCGGGCAAGAATCTCGGCCTGATTGAAGCCACGATCCCGTTGCCGCAGAGGATGGAGGGGCACGGGCACGATGCCGTCGAAGGTCCGCCCGGCCAAGCGGGCATCTCGCCAAGCCATGGCTAGCAGTTCGCCCAAAGGGTCCGCGAGCCAAAGTTCATGTCGGTATTTCAGCCGATGAACGAGATCGCGGACATATCCGCGGCTCGGCAGGACCGCGACCGCAAATCGAAAATAGAAATCCCGCCCCCGGCAGTTTTCGCAGACAAATTTTTCTGCGGGTCCAGGAAACGGGCTCGAGCATGTCTCACAGCGAGGCGGCGCGACCGGGGCCACCGACGCCCGGCAGCCCGAACAAATCCATCCGGTCGTCAGAGCCGATCCACACCCGACGCAATGGCGGGGAAAAAACAGGTCCCACAGCGTCTCAAGGACGACCGACGCGATCCGGAGCGGAGACATACTTTAAATAGTACCAGATCCCGACCGCCGTGAGCAAGAGCGCACCGAGAGGAACGAGGCCAGTCGGCACGGCGCCACTAACCACATTGGGTCCCACCCAGGGGAGAAACTCCTCCGCCGGTTTGGCACGAAATTTCGCCACCCACTGCAACCCCTGCTGCCCAAAGATCCATCCGGCGTGGATGCCAATGGGAAGCCACAACGAATGAGTTCGCAAGGCCGCCAGCGCCAAAATCATGCCCGCCACGAAAAGAGCCAAAACGCCAAAAGCCAACATCAGAGGCGTCGGCAATGCTTCCGTGATCCGGGTGATTTGCATGAACCCCGTTCCCCAATGGACGACCGAATCGTCGGGTTGGCGGGATGGCTTGAGGAAATGGACAAACGCAAAAATCAAAGAGGTTCCGATCGCCGCGGGCCAGCGTCCCCAGGAACGCGCGGCCAAACCCAGAATCACCCCGCGAAAAATAAATTCCTCCATGCAGGCGACCACCACCGCGGTCCCGGCAATCCGAAGCAATTTTCCAAAGAGCAGTTCAGAATGGAATTTATAGACGTCGAACGTGAGGTAACCGACCGCGAGCAAAATCACCGGAATCAGGGCAATGGCAAATCCTGAGAGGACATCCCGCGTCCGCTGCGAATTGGGGAGTAACCCAAACTCCTTCACGCTGCCAATGCGTAACCAGAGCAACATCGGCACCAGAAGAATGATGGCGGTCACCTGGGTGACGCGGCTGAAATAACGATGAAAGGGATGGTCGAGCACCCCATGCAAGAGCCAGTAAAAGGGCGGGGATAAGATCGCGCCCAAGAGGACGACAACGAAAAGATAGGTCAGAATTTTTGTCAGCGGAATCAAAACGGAGCGAACCTTCCCGCAAAAGCCCCGCCCTGGCCAGCTTCAATCAAGGCGAGGACGAGGCGAGCCGCCTTGTACCCTTGGCGATCACGCATCGCCATTGTCTACCGAATCGGATCGCCTATAGTTCGCCCATGGAATCCACCGCCCGCGCCATTGTTCAGCGCCTCCACGAAGCCGGTCACACCGCCTACTTCGCCGGCGGCTGTGTGCGGGATCGGCTCCTGGGAAAAAGCCCGGAAGACTTCGACATCGCCACCGATGCGCGCCCGGAGGAGGTGCAAAAGCTTTTTTCCCGCACCGTGCCAGTGGGGGCCCAGTTTGGAGTCGTCCTCGTCATCGAGAACGGCATTGAATACCAAGTGGCTGCTTTCCGCGCCGACGGCGTGTACATCGACGGACGCCGTCCGGAGGACGTCACCTTCACCACAGCCGAGGGAGATGCTCGTCGAAGGGACTTCACCATCAATGGGTTGTTCTGGGACCCCGCCAATGACAAAATTCTCGATTTCGTGGACGGTCGGCGCGACTTGGAAGCGGGAATCCTCCGCGCCATTGGCGATCCGGCGGCTCGCTTCGAGGAAGACAAACTGCGCCTTCTCCGCGGCATTCGCTTTGGCAGCACCCTCGGTTTCGAAATCGAACCCGCCACTTGGGCCGCTCTCTGCGCGGGAGCCGGGAAGATTCAGGCTGTGAGCGCCGAACGGATCCGCGACGAACTGGCAAAAATTTTCCTCTCTCCGCAGCGGGTTCGCGGATTTGATCTCCTCGACACCAGCGGCCTCCTCGCGGTCCTTCTGCCCGAAGTCACGACTCTCAAGGGATGTGAGCAACCGCCGGAGTTTCATCCGGAGGGCGACGTCTTTGTTCACACCCGGTTGATGTTGTCGCTTCTGCCGGAAACGGTCTCCCTCCCCCTCGTGCTCGCCGTCCTCTTTCATGATTTAGGCAAGCCTCCCACCATGCAAGTCGATCCCACCGGCCGCATCCGATTCAATGGCCACGAATCAGTCAGCGCCACCATAACTGAATCCCTCATGCGGCGGCTGCGATTTTCCAATCCCGAGATCGAAGCCACCGTGGAGATGGTCAAAACACATATGGTCTTCAAAGACGTGCAAGACATGCGGGTGGCCCGGCTGAAACGCTTCATGGCCCGGCCGACCTTCGAGGACGAACTGGAACTCCACCGCGTGGATTGTCTGGGCAGTCACGGCAAGCTCGACAATCTCGACTTCCTCCGGCAACGCGGAGAGGATTTCGCCAACGAGCCCCTCATTCCGCCTCCACTGGTCACAGGCCGCGACCTTTTGTCCCTTGGCTGGAAACCAGGCCCCCGATTTAAGGAAGTTCTCGACGCAGTGCAAACCCGCCAGTTAGAAGAAACCCTCCACACACGCGAAGAAGCGCTGGCGTGGATCCAATCCGAATACTCCTAAAAAGAATCCTGCTTCAAAGATGTCTTTGCCCAAACGAACTCTTGCCAAATCCCAAGTGGCCCGTGCCGGCTCGCTGTTGGGCATTTACGATGGCGATCAAATCCTCGACCTCCTCGAAACCGGGCAACTTCTGCCCACCGATCACTATTACAAAGAAAAATCGGCGACTTGGATTCCTCTCGCCGAATTAGACTCCGAGCCGGAGCCCCCGCCAAAACCCGAACCCTTCGATGAGGCTCCGGCCCCCTCATCCAGCTCGTCTTCTCCCGGCAGTCGGCGCAGCAAATCGCGAAAAAAAGACGGCCCGGCTCTGGGCGGCTGGATCGCCTGCCTCTTTGCCCTCGGAGCTGCGGCAGGCCTTTGGGCTTGGAACCAAAATCTCAATAGCAGCCTGACATCGGCCGAAGGAAAGGTTCGGGAGCAAACGGCCCTTGTCGATCACCTCAAAAACCAGATCGAGATTCTCTCTGAACTCACCCCGCCCGGCCGAGTCCGCGCCATCATCACCTACGAACCTTCTCCTGAAACGACCGCTATTGTCAGCGGAGCCACGATCGAGTTGTACCGGCGCACCGCCGTCGATGCCGCCATGAAGAATGCCTACCTCGGCATCGTCTCTTCCGAAAATGAATTATTTGCCGCCATTAACCGGATTCAAGCCGAGCTTCCTCCTCCTCTGGAGGTGGCGTTGACCAAATCCAATGGCCGGGTGGACATTCCCCTCCCCGAGCCCGGTCCGTATGTTCTCCTCACGACCACCGCCAAGGCCACCTCCACGGGTATGGTCCGGTTCTTCTGGCTCATCGGATTTCAAAGCACCGACCAGCCCAGCAAGATCATTCTCATGAATGAATCCAATGCGATTTCCCGTTCCAACCCCACCATCGCAGTGACGGAAGTCCATCCCGTGATGGCACAACCCGGCATTCCCGCAGCAATTCCCCCAAATCCTTCCGCGCCCGAAGAAATGCCGTAGCTCTGAAGGGGGTCGCCGCCGTCAGCGCAATGTCTGAACAGAGGCAAGCGTTGTGCATATTTCGAGAGCGGAGGCAAAGCACCGATTCACCGGTTGCCTTCGGCACTCAATCTGACAAGGCAGCCACGGGGATTGAGAATCGAAATGCTACCGAATCTTTCCAGGACCAACAGATCACTGTCTCCGGTAACAATGACATCCGCCTCTGCGGAAACGGCCGCCGCGAGAATGGCATCGTCGTCAGGGTCACGGCAGACCCTCTTTGACAACGGAACGGTCTCTACGATCTGGCTGTCATCTCGGATGGCAGCCAGGATCTCATGGATTTCAACCGGATTCAGCTTGGCTTTCGATGCCAACTTCTCCTCAAGCTCTTTGAGGATTTCCTGCGATACCACCATTTGTGCCCACTGGAGGCATTCCTCATAGAGACCCGCGCAGGTTCCATGCGCCGTGAATGCGGAGAAAAGAACATTCGTATCGAAAACAATCCTCACGAGATCATTTTGAACACGTCTTCATCCGTATGAATCCCTACCTGCGACGCCTTGGGAACCACCTGCTCCCGAATGTTCCGGAAACGTTCGATCGCAATTTGTTTCCGCAGAGCCTCCTGCACGACCTGGCTGCGGCTTTTTCCGGTCTTTTTTACCATCGCGGATAGGCCTTGATTGAGTTTTTCCGGCAAACTTACGGTCAACGTAGCTCTCATGTATTAAATCCTATTACAATTTGGCGCAAAATCAAGCCAAAGAGGAAATGGAAAGGTCAAACCTTTCTCTTTGAAAATCCCTGCACGGCCGGACCGCATGAAGGGCGTTCCTATTTTTGTTGCGGCTTAAGAACCGACGCCGAGTCGTACAACGAGGATATCGCTCCTCCCCTTTTGAATCCAAAACACCGCAGCATCCCCAAAAAATATTTTGGCTTTGCAACTCGGGGTGCTCTCTGGCATAAGTTATTAGTTTCTCTAATATCGCCCTACAATTCCATGGCAGGCTCTACTCCAACCAAATCTCCAACCAAATCTTCCGCCGCAAGCTCTCCGGCTCTGCGCTGGATCTTTTCTTCCCTTGGCAAGAAAACTATTGTCGCCGTCACCGGTTTGGTCTTGGTGGGATTCGTCGTCGGCCATCTTTTGGGGAATCTGACGTTCTTCTTCGGACCAGACGCGCTCAACACCTACGCCATGAAACTCCAGGCCTTGGGTCCCCTTCTCTGGGTCGCCCGGATCGGTTTATTGGCAGCCGTCGGTTTGCACATCTTTTTCACGATGCTGCTTTGGAAAGAAAATCAGGCTGCGACGCCGCAAAAATATGCAATCAAGGCCCCGATGAAGACGACCATCTTCGCGCGGACCATGCGGCTGTCCGGATTGATCGTTCTCGCCTTCGTCGCCTTTCACCTTGCCCACTTCACCCTCGGCCTCATCAACCCATCCTACGCGAAACTGGAGGCGACGATCAATGGGCACAAAGTTCATGACGTTTACCTCATGGTCGTGCTCGGTTTTCAAAATCCCTTCGTCAGCGCATTTTATGTTCTTTCGCTGGCCTTGGTCGCCTTTCACCTTAGCCATGGCGTGGCCAGCCTCTTTCAAACCCTGGGATTGACCAGTCAGACCCTGCGCCCGAAGTATGAGATCCTCGCCAAGGTGTTCGCCTGGGCTCTCTTCGCCGGTTACGCCGCCATCCCCCTTTCCATTTTCCTCTTCGGCTTTGGCCGGTAACCTGCACCGAAATGCTATGACGCCCGACGCTCACATTCCTGACGGCCCCTTGCCGGACAAGTGGACCCATTACAAAAATCACGCCAAGATCATCAGTCCGGCCAATAAGCGCAAATTCAAGATTCTCGTTGTCGGGAGCGGACTGGCCGGAGGAGCCGCCGCCGCCACCTTGGGAGAGCAGGGGTTCGAAATCGAGTGTTTCTGTTATCAGGACAGCCCCCGCCGGGCCCACTCGATCGCCGCGCAAGGCGGAATCAATGCGGCCAAGAATTATCAAAACGACGGCGATAGTGTTTACCGCCTTTTTTACGACACGGTCAAAGGCGGTGACTTCCGTTCCCGCGAGGCCAATGTTCACCGCTTGGCCGAAGTCAGCAACGCCATCATCGACCAATGTGTCGCCCAAGGCGTTCCTTTTGCCCGCGAATACGGCGGCCTGCTCGCCAACCGTTCCTTCGGCGGCGCCCAAGTCTCGCGAACTTTTTATGCCCGCGGCCAGACCGGCCAACAACTCCTCCTCGGTGCCTACCAAGCCCTCAGCGCCCAAATCGCGGCGGGAAAAGTCAAAATGTTCCCGCGCACGGAAATGCTTGATCTCGTGCTCGTCGATGGGCACGCCAAGGGGATTGTCGTTCGCGACATGGTCACCGGAGAGGTCCGCAGCCACGCCGGCGATGCCGTCCTCCTCTGCACGGGCGGCTACGGAAACGTTTTCTATCTTTCCACCAATGCCAAGGGCTCCAATGTCACGGCGACGTGGCGGGCCTACAAACGGGGGGCCCTTTTTGCCAACCCCTGCTACACCCAGATTCATCCGACCTGCATTCCGGTCGCAGGAGTTTACCAGTCGAAGCTCACCCTGATGAGCGAATCCCTCCGCAATGACGGCCGGGTTTGGGTCCCCAAACGCAAGGAAGATTGCCCCAAAAATCCCGGCGACATTCCCGAGGCTGATCGCGATTATTATCTGGAGCGCAAATATCCCAGCTTCGGCAACCTCGCCCCGCGCGATATTTCCTCCCGCAGCGCCAAGGAAGTCTGCGACGAAGGACGGGGAGTCGGTCCCGGCGGACTCGGCGTCTATCTCGATTTTGCCGATGCCATCAACCGCCTCGGCCGCGACCTCGTCGAGGAACGCTACAGCAACCTCTTCGAGATGTATCACAACATCACCGGAGAAAATGCCTACGAACGTCCGATGCGCATTTACCCCGCCGTCCATTATACCATGGGTGGACTTTGGGTGGACTACAACCTCATGAGCAACATCCCCGGACTCCACGTCCTCGGAGAAGCCAATTTTTCCGATCATGGTGCCAATCGCCTTGGGGCTTCCGCACTCATGCAGGGACTTGCCGACGGCTATTTCGTCATCCCCAACACCATCGGCACCTACCTCACCTCCCAATTCAGCAAAAAACGACCCGAGACCACCGACCCCGCTTTTCAGCAGGTCGAAAAGGAAGTCCGGGAACGCACCGCCGCCCTCCTTGCGGTCAAAGGCACCCGCAGCGTGGACAGCTTCCATCGGGAACTTGGCCTCCTCATGTGGGACAAATGCGGGATGGCTCGTGACAAAGCCGGACTGGAAGAAGCCATCGCCCGCCTGCCCAAACTCCGGGAAGAATTCTGGAAAGACGTTCGTGTGCTTGGCAGCGGGGAATCCCTCAATCAATCCCTCGAAAAAGCCGGCCGGGTGGCCGATTTCCTCGAATTCGGCGAACTCATGTGCCGCGATGCCCTCGCCCGCAACGAATCCTGCGGCGGCCACTTCCGCCTCGATCATCAAACCCCCGACGGCGAAGCCCTCCGTGACGACGAAAACTTTTCCCACGTGGCGGCCTGGCAATACAACGGCCCCGACGCCATCCCCACTCGTCACGAAGAACCCCTCGTGTACGAAGAAGTGAAACTCGCCACCAGAAGCTATAAATAAGGTTATTGGTTGAGGGTTAATTCCCTGCTTGCACGATGAATTCTCTCAACCATCAACTCTCAACCATCAACATTTCATGAATTTCACCCTGCGCGTTTGGAGACAGGACGGCCCCTCGGTCGCTGGTCGCTTTGAAAATTATCCGGCTCGAAATATCCCTGCTGATGCTTCGTTTTTGGAAATGCTCGACATCGTCAATGAGAACTTGATCGAGAAAAATGTAACGCCAGTCGAGTTCGGACATGATTGTCGTGAAGGCATTTGCGGCTCCTGCAGCTTGACCATTGACGGCGTCCCGCACGGCCCCGGACGCGGCACCACCTGCCAAACCTATATGCGCAGCTTCGGCGACGGAAAGCTCATCACGATCGAACCCTTCCGCGCGGCTTCGTTTCCCGTCCTCCAGGACCTCACCGTGGACCGCGGAGCCTTCGACGCTATCATTCGATCCGGAGGCTTTGTCAGCGAGCGCACTGGCTCCGCCCCGGACGCGAATTCGGTCCCCATCCCCAAACCCATGGCCGATTTGGCCATGGATGCCGCCGCCTGCATCGGCTGCGGGGCCTGCGCCGCCGCCTGCCCGAATAGTTCGGCCATGCTTTTTGTCGCTGCCAAAATCGGACACCTTGGACTCCTTCCCCAAGGCAAGCCGGAGAAAAACCGCCGCGCCCTCGCCATGGTGGCCACCATGGATGCCTCAGGCTTCGGCAATTGCTCCAACTACTACGCCTGCGAAGCCGTCTGCCCGGCCGCCATCCCGGCTTCCTTCATCGCCCGGATGAACCGCGAATATTCCTCCGCGTCCGCTAAGGCGCTGTAAATAAATAAAGGTGCCAAAGATGGCGCCGGAGTTTTGGGCTCTGGCAAGGCGCAACGAGCCGACCAAAGGGAGACAGCCTGCCGAAGGCAGCCCGAAGGGCGATGCGAAGCATCGGCAACGAGCCTAGCCCAAGCACTCTGTGACTGAGGAGCAACGCCGCCAGAGGCCAAAAGAACAAGCCAGATGGTGCCTTTATTTGTTTACAGCGCCTAAGACCACCTTCGGAGCGACCCGGCAGCCAAACTTGGCTTCGATCACCCCGGGCAAGGAATTGCTGTGAGACGGAAAGGCGGGGATCGAGGACGATATCCCTCCATAGTCGCTCCATCTTCTGATCCGGGTGACCTCAGGATGTCTGACCCGAGATGGCAGACATCCGGCAATCCGCTCAGCTGCGTGGCTCCGAGAGCGGCCGTGAGCTGGCCTGCTGAGGCCGGACAAAATTAGACGGAAGATATTCCTAATTTTTCCCGCCGACCGAACCGGGGCCCTGAGGTGCGAAGTGAGTGATTTCTTACTGCCCACGTTCGCCGGTGAAGTCAGCGACGCGGTGAAGGGCGTGGTCGCATCCGTCAACCTGAGCACATCGTTCACGCTGGCCGTGTTGTTGGAATAGGTCGGCATTCCCGTCGAGGTGAACTCGAAGTTGTAATCCATCCCCTCGGTGGGATCTGTTGCCGCAGCCGTCAGAATGCCGGGGCTGTTGCCCGGGCCCACCTGGCCGCCGCCTTCAATCGTGCCCAGAAATCTCCCGCTGCCGCCCAAGGTGCCGCTGACCCTCACGGTGCCAGCAAATCCCGTCGTGTTGTTGTTATAGACAAAGTTGGCGCCACTGTTCACCGTCACCCCGGACGAGGCCAGACTGCCAGCGCTGCTGACGAGCAGCGATCCCTCGATGATCGTAGTCGCGCCTGAGTAAGTGTTCGCACCCGTGAGCGTCAGGTTGCCGAGGCCGGTCTTGGTCAGTCTAGCCGCACCGTTCATCACCCCGGCGATGCTCACTCCAAACCCGTTGGTATCAATGATCCCCGTGCACTTCAGCGTCACCGTGCGCGAGGCAGGCGAGGTGATCGTCCCACCCGCTTGCAATGTCCCGCCATTGAATATTAGCGTGTTGGTCGCACTCCCGTCGCCAAGCGCTTCGCTGCTATTGGCCTTGAACGTCCCAAACCCGGGAAAAGTTTTTTACATCGTCGGTCGGTCGGTATTGTCTCAAAGGACACCATGGCCTCTTCCTCTTCGCGCTCGCACCAACTTTTCCGCTCCGCCAAAGATTTTATCCCCGGCGGAGTCAATTCGCCTGTGCGCGCTTTTCGTGGCGTGGGGGGAGAGCCATTTTTCGCCGTGGCGGCCCGGGGGGCCCGCATCACCACGGCCGACGGAGCCGAACTGATCGATTATGTCGGCACCTGGGGGCCTGCCATTCTCGGTCATGCGCCCGATTCGGTCATCGCCGCAGTTTGCGCCACCGCCTCCCAGGGCTTGAGCTTTGGCATCCCCAATCCTCTGGAAGTGGAAATGGCGGAGACGATTTGCGACCTCGTCCCCTCGGTGGAAAAAGTCCGAATGGTCAACAGCGGGACCGAAGCCACGATGAGCTGCGTGCGGCTGGCGCGGGGATTCACCGGTCGGGACAAGATTGTCAAATTCGAAGGTTGCTACCATGGTCATGTCGATTCGCTCCTCGTCAAAGCCGGGAGCGGGGCACTCACTCATGGACAGCCGGACAGCGCGGGAGTTCCGGCCGCCTTGGCCGCTCTCACCTTAACGCTTCCCTTCAATGACCCGGCTGCCATCCGAGCCCTCTTCGCCACGCATCCGAACGAAATCGCGGCGGTCATCCTCGAACCCGTCCCCGCTAATGCGGGCCTCTATTCACCCCAACCCGGATTCCTCGAAGAACTGCGCCGCCTCTGCACCGAGGCGGGCACGGTCCTGATTTTGACGAGGTCATGACCGGGTTTCGCCTCGCGCCCGGAGGAGCCCAGGAACTCTACGGCGTCACCCCCGATCTCACCGCGATGGGAAAAATCATCGGCGGGGGACTCCCGGTCGGAGCCTTCGGGGGCCGGGCCGACATCATGGATCATCTCTCTCCCGACGGGCCAGTCTATCAGGCGGGAACCCTCTCCGGCAATCCGGTCGCCATGGCCGCCGGACTGGCGCAACTGCGCGAACTGATGGAACGCGGAGGCTGGTCGCAACTCGAAGATCTGGGCCGCGAGTTGGAAGATCGAATGCGCTCCGCGCTGGCCGGAAAGCCGGTTACGTTTCATCGCCTCGGCTCCATGTTTTGCCTCTTTTTCTGTGAGGGGCCGATCCGAAACCTGGCCGACGCGAAACGCAGCGATACGGAGGCCTTTGGGCGCTACTTCCACGCGGCCCTCGAAAACGGGGTCTATTTCGCGCCTTCGCAATTTGAAACAGGTTTTCTTTCCCTCGCCCACACCAGTGAGGATCTGGCCGAAACCGCCCGGGTCGCCAAACTGGCTCTGAAGGCCGCCGGCGTTTAGCCCCCCCCCCCGGCGATTCCAAAGAAAAGCAGTCTCACGCGGAGGCGCGGAGGCGCGGAGTTTTCCAGATCAAAGTTAAGCCTTCTTTTGACGGTCGATCCATCGGCAAAACTTTGGCATCATCAAATCCTCTCCCGGTCTCTTCATTCTCCGCGCCTCCGCGCCTCCGCGTGAGCTCTCTTCCGCCTCCCCTGCGTGACCACTCCCGCAACCGGGACTGAAAACGTTGCGCAAGAGGCCTTGCCACGCCTACATTTCCCCTTGGGATGCGACCACTGCGTAAATACATATTTTGGGTTTCTCTTTTTGGCCTCGTGGTCGGATTGATCAGCGCACCCGAACCCGATCGCATCCGAACCCGTCTGGCGGACGGATTTGACCAACCGGTGGGAAAACCCGATGCCGAGGGTTACTATCGCGCCCGCGGATTTCGCGCCAATTACCATATGGGCGACGACTGGAATGGCGTCGAAGGGGGAAACTCCGACATCGGCAAACCTGTCTATTCCACCGCCAATGGCGTCGTTGTCATGGCCCGGGACATGCGCATGGGATGGGGCAATCTCGTCATCATCCGCCATCCCTACCTGGAAAATAATAAAATGCAGGCGGTGGATTCGGTCTACGCCCATTTGGACAAGATTCTCGTGAAAGAAAACCAACAAGTCGTCCGCGGCCAGCAGGTCGGCACGATTGGAACCAACCGCGGAATGTATCCCGCCCATCTTCATTTTGAGATTCGGAAAAACCTCTCCATCGGTTCCAATCAACGCGGCTTCCGCCGCGACACGACCAACTATTATTCGCCCAACGCCTTCATCAAAGCGCACCGGAAACTCTCCGGGGGAGGACGGAGTGCCCTCGTTCCCGTCAATACCTTCGCCATGGGCGCCAAGGGGAATACCCCGGTCAATGAATCGGAACTCCGGAAGAAAACGGACGAAACCGAAAAATCAGATCCAAAAAAGAAACCTTACCAGGTGATCCGCTTTGGGGATTGGTTCTCGTTTTGAACCGATCGCAATCGTATTTATCCTAAGTGAATATTCCGGACTCTCTCTTTCTTATCGCCGGCAGCGGAATTTATCCCCAACTGGTCATCGCGGCCGCCCGCACTGCGGGGGTGAAGAAAATTTCCGTCGCCGCCTTTCAAGACGAAACCCCCGAGTCCACCGCCGCCGCCGCCGATGAGGTGTATTGGATGCGGGTCGGCCAACTCGGACGCCTCCTCGCGGCCGCAAAAAAATCCGGAGCCCGCCAAGCCCTCATGGCCGGACAACTGGCGCCCAAAAATCTTTTTGCCCTCCGACCCGATTTAAAAACGCTGGTGGTTCTGGCCCGCCTGAAACGCCGCAATGCGGCCACCTTATTCGGCGAGGTGGCCAATCAATTGGAGAGCATCGGCGTCACCCTGCTCGACGCCACCACCTTCCTCGATGCTCACCTGGCTCCGGAAGGCATCATCGCCGGCCCTCGCCTCAAACCCCGCCAACTCGAGGATATTCGTTATGGATTTGAGATCGCCAAGGAATCCAGCCGCCTCGACATCGGCCAAACCATCGTGGTGAAACATGGAACCGTCCTGGCGGTGGAAGCCTTCGAAGGCACGAACGAATGTCTCCGTCGCGGCGGCGCGCTCGGTCAGGGGAACGCCGTCATGGTCAAAGTCACCAAACCCGGACAGGACATGCGTTTCGATGTTCCCGTTATCGGCGATCAGACCATCGCCGTGGCCCGCGAGGCCAAACTCAAAATCCTCGCGGTCGAGGCGCACTGCACCGTCCTGCTCGACAAGCCGGTCGTTTGCCAGGCGGCCGAGGCCGCTGGCATCACCCTCTACGGAATCTCTTCATGAATCATCCTATTCGCACCGGAGTGGTCGGCGTCGGCCACATGGGGGCCAATCACGCCCGCATCTACTCGGAACTGCCGCTCTCCACCCTCGCCGCCGTCTATGACGAGGACGCCGGCCGCGCCCGCCAAATCGCCAAAAAATTCCACACCAAGGCAGCAAGCTCATTGGAGGAATTTGCCAGCTTGGTCGATGCCGCCACCATTTGCACACCCACCGTGACCCACTACGAGGTGGGCAAACAACTCTTGGAGGCGGGCAAACACCTCCTCATTGAAAAACCCATCGCAGAATCCCCCGCCCATGCTCACGAGCTGGCGGAACTCGCCACCCGCCAGGGCTGCGTTCTCCAGGTCGGCCACGTGGAACGCTTCAATCCCACTCTCACCGCCTTGGAAAGCAAGTTGCGCAATCCCCGCTTTCTCGAAGTCACCCGCCTCTCCCCCTACCCCAACCGGAGCACCGATATCGGTGTCGTCCTCGACCTCATGATCCATGACCTCGAGATCATCCTTCACCTTGTGCGATCCCCTATCGTCAGCCTCGATGCGGTGGGAATCTCCGTTCTCAGCAAAGGGGAGGATATCGCCAATGTCCGCATCCAATTTGAAAATGGCTGCGTCGCCAACGTCACCGCCAGCCGGATCAGCGAAAACAAAGTGCGCAAGATCCGGGTTTTCCAGGAGAACGCCTACCTCTCGCTCGACTACCAACACCAGTCCGGCCACCTCCTCCGCCTCGCCCGTGAGGATGAGCGGGCAAGTTCCGTCCTTGGCAAATTGGTTGGACTGGCCGCCGACTCTGCCATCGTCACCGATTTCAGCGGACACCGGATCGTCCGAGAACCCGTCGCCATCACTAAAGGCGAACCACTCAAGATCGAGCTCGAGTCCTTCATCCAATGTGCCCGCAACGGCTACAATCCCAAGGTCTCAGGCCATCAAGCGGCCGACGCCCTCGATATTGCCCTCCAAATCACCCGAAAGATTGAAGCTGCCGATCCGCGAAAAAAATGAAGCCGGGGACCGCGCGCGGCCGGCGTGCCTGGCCCGGGAGGGCTCCCCAGAAACCACCGATTTTTGATGCATTTGCCCCTCTTCGACGTTTCCTTGCACAACTGCCTTGCAAACGATTTGATCCCCGCCTGATGCCTCGCGAATTCCCAACCCTCTGGTTTGTTGCCGGAGAAACCAGCGGCGATGCCCGGGCCGCCGAAGTCATGAAAAGCCTGCGGGCGCTGAATCCGGAGCTGCGGTTCCTCGGCGCGGGCGGCCCCCGAATGGAAGTTTTCGCCGAACAGCCTTTCGACAATTGGACTGCCGAAGCCGGGGTCCTTGGCCTTTGGGAGGTCTTGAAGCACTACGGCTACTTTCGGAAGAAATTTGAAACCATGTTGGCCCACATCGACCGCCTCCGGCCAGAGGCGGTGGTATTGGTCGATTATCCAGGATTCAACCTCCGGCTGGCCAAAGCTCTCCGGGCCCGGCGGTATGGCGGCCGGATCATTCAGTTCATCAGCCCTCAAGTCTGGGCGTGGAACCGCCGCCGCATCCCCGTCATGGCGCGCTCGCTTGACCTCATGCTTTGTGTCTTTCCCTTCGAGCAACCGCTCTACGAAGCTAGTGGGTTGCATACCGTCTTCACCGGTCACCCGCTCTTGGAAGCGCTCGCAGAGGAAAAATTAGAAACCCCTCGCGACCCCCTGCTTTTTGCCCTTCTTCCTGGCAGCCGGGTGCGCGAAGTGAAACGCATTTTTCCTGTCATGGTGGAAGCGGCCCGGCAGATCCAGGCCGCCCGCCCCGATGTCCGTTTCGAAGCGGTGGCCGCCAGCGAAGCCCAGGCCGAGCGCTTGCACTCCCTGGTGAAAGGAACCCCAATCGAAGTGCGTTGGGGATCCGCCCATGATCTCATGCAGCGGGCCGGAGCTGGGCTGGTTTGTTCCGGCACCGCCACCCTGGAAGCCGCCTTTTTCGGACTCCCCCATGCCCTGGTGTACAAGGTGGCCTGGCTCACCTATGAAGTCGGGGTCCGGCTGATCAAGGGAGTGGATGCTCTCGGGATCGTCAACATCCTCAATACCACCCAAGCGGATCCTTCCGCGAAGCGCCCTCCACATGTCGTCCGGGAGTTTATTCAGCACGCGGCCAGTCCCGAAGCCCTCGCTCAGGAGGGGCTTCGACTCCTCAACGACGCCGACGCCCGCAACGCCCTCGCCCAGCGCCTTCAAACCATCGTCTCCACGCTCGAAGCCGAAGGCGCCAGCCGTCGAGCAGCCGAAGCCATACTGAAGAAAATTATGAAGTATGAATGATGAAG
>Ga0105050_10001996_pt1 | contig 29739 bp, 22 predicted proteins | sample FRY01_FD_78088 | JGI IMG/M metagenome (GOLD analysis project Ga0105050, IMG submission 78088) | Freshwater microbial communities from Lake Fryxell liftoff mats and glacier meltwater in Antarctica - FRY-01 | ecosystem: Environmental > Aquatic > Freshwater > Ice > Glacier meltwater ...
AAAGAGGTCTAAATGAGTATCAAAATAAATTGATAAGACAATTTATACCTAAAAAAATGGAACTCCAAAACATCGAAAGCAGACTACTTTTAGAAATACAAAATAACTTAAATAGCAGACCACAAAAAAATTAGGTTTTTGTACTCCAAATGAACTATTTTTGCATTATAAGGATGCATTAACTAATTGAATGTACTACATTTGTTATTAAAATGCGTTCTTTTTAATACAAAAAATGAAAAAACAAAACTTGCCATCTAAAACTTGTTTGGTTTGCAGGCTGCCTTTTAATTGGAGAAAAAAGTGGGAGAAAAACTGGGACGAAGTCAAGTATTGTAGTGAAAGATGTAGGCGAAGCAGAGCCAAAGACTAAGGAAGCGAGAATCTAGTTTACAAAAAATGATTTAAACCAAAAATGTAAACAAATTTAAAATCCCAAAAACAATCATTATTTTAAATAGGAGATTACTCAGTTTAAAATGTTTTCTCTTTATTAGAAAAACGCTAATTGCATAAAACAAACAGGTTGACAACACAAAATAATTCCTGACAATCAGCCCTTCATAAAACATTATGCCTAAGCCAAGTAAGCACCCAATCATAAAAACGAAATAAATAAATAGTTTGGCATTTTCTAACCCTAAAACAACAGGCATGGAACGAATATTTAGAGCCAAATCACCATTGTAGTTCTCAAATTGCTTAATTAATTCTCTTCCATAAATCAAAATCATAAAAAATGCACCATAAACAAATATAAAGAAGAAATATATATTGTAATGCAACAAAATAGCAAAAAAACTTGTTACACTCAGTATAGAAGCCGTTAGTTCCTTAAAGAAAAACAGCTTTTGAAACTTATGAGAATACAACCAAAGTCCAAAAATGAAGAAGAAAAAGAAAACGCCTATTTTGAAGGAAGCTAAAAAGGCAATAACTAATGCAATTGAATTAAAAATTATATAAAGATTGAGTGTTGTTTTTTTGCTAATAATTTTATGAAACAAAGTTGGTTTCGGTCTATTTATGAGATCTTTTTCAAAGTCGTAAAAGTTATTGATAATAAAACCGGCAGCAATGCTAAAAACCGATGCAAGAACAATTACATGTAATTTGAAATCGAGCAAAACATGCATGGCACTAATATGTTTGAAACGGGTGAAAACAAAAGCCGAAATATATTGGGCCAGAATGGTTAAAAAAATATTGTACCAACGCACCACAGAAAAAAGTGCAACAATTTTTAGGGACAAACGATGTGGACTGACAGCTTTAAAATCCTCTGTCATCTTTTAAAAGTTAAAATGAATAAATAACTTGTAGCTTTTGATCTTTTAGTTTTTGAGCTGCTTTATCAAAGTCGTGGGTAAAACCAAGAATAAAACCGCCTCCACCACTGCCACAAAGTTTTAAATAATAATCGTTGGAATCAATGCCTTCTTTCCAAACCTGTTTGTAATTATCTGGAATCATTGGCGAAAAGTTATCATACACCAATTGAGACAAGTTTTTTATGGAACCCATCAATGGATTAAATTCTTTATTTAAGAAAGCATGAATACACTCGTCATTGTATTTCTTGAATTGATTTTTTATGATGTTTCTAAAACCTTCGTTTTTCAATTTCTCAAGAAAAATGGAAACCATATTTGATGTTTGCCCAACAGAACCACTGTCCATTAAAAAGATAGCACCTTTGCCATTGATATTAGGACTTGGCAAACCAACAGTGTCTAATTGGGTTTTAGATTGTATTAAAACAGGCAAATTTAAGTAACAAATCAAAGGATCTAATCCAGAACTTTTTCCATGAAAAAAAGATTCAAGCTGTCCAAAAATTTGTTTTAACTTTAATATTTCATCGCCTTGTTGTTGAGATTGAATCTTTATTTTATTTGTGCAATATTTGTCATAAACAGATGCTACCAAAGCGCCACTGCTGCCCACGCCAAATCCTTGGGGAATGGTGCTTTCAAAAAACAAACCGTTTTTCAAATCTGTATTAAATGATTGAAAATCAAAATTGCAAGGCAAATTGTTGTCGGCTTTTAAAGACAATAAATAGTTGTAAAACTTACAGATTTCTTTGTTTGATAATTTTGCTGTTGGTGAATTTTCTGAACTGAACTTTAAATATCCATTAAATTTATTGAATGGAATAGACAAACCCATTGAATCTTCAATAATTCCATATTCACCAAACAGTAAGATTTTTGCGTAAAACAATGGATTTATACTCTTCATAAGTTTTCGAGTGCAAATATAACATTAAAAATCCTTTATTGTTTTTATCTTATTTTAATTACAAACAATTAATTGTGTTTATGTCATTTTTTAGTCATTTTTATACTGATTATCATTACGAATACAAAGGCAAACAAATCAAAGCAACAAATTTATTTTAATAAATACTATAATGACTTTTTACCTTATCAAATTGATCCTCACTAATATCATAATATTTAAAAGGATTGATTGTTTTAAATGTACCATCTGTATATTCTATTTTTATACTTCTAATCTTTACATAAGAAATAATATGACTATACCAAATATTTTCAAAAGAATAGGTTGCTTTTCTATTTTCATAGATAGGACCCACACCTTTAACATATTTGATTGTTTCAATTGTTGGCCAAATTTTTACAATATCATCAACCGGGTTGTATGCAGAAACACCAAAGGTTATATATTTTATTGTTTTTGGGCTAAAGTTCACCAGTTCTATTTGAATGCCATAAAACATATCTGAATCAAGTAACTTATTGTAATCATAAACAAATAATGGAAATTTTGAAGGAAGCATTTTTATAATACTTCTATCAATAGAATCATTTAACAAAGCTAAAACATTATCAAATGAATCCTTTGTTTTTTTAAGTGCATTATATTCCAATACTTTGTTTCTGATAAAAGAATCACTAAAACCTTTATTGTGTTTGTAATTTCCTAATACAGCTTTATAGCTTGTGGCTTCCAATAGTTTGTTATAATATGTAAAATATGATTTGTTCTGATATTCAACCTTCACCAATTTAGTAGGAGGACAAATAAACGAATCTGTGAATATTATTATAGAATTAGACATCAACAATTCACCTTTATTTAACTTGAATTCTCTTTCCAAATACTCAAAAACAATTAAATACTTATCCAAAATATACATATTGGGAACTTGCCCCCTTAAAGCTACCAAAAAAAACAGCCCAAAAGCCAAAAACAAATTTTTCATGCCACAAACATAATCAAAAATTTTTTAGCCATTGTATCCTTTTTGGCTAAATACTGCTCCATATTATTTTGCATATACAAAAAATCTTGACCTTATCCATTTGCTGCACTTCTGTAAAATTCCTAAAAATACAAATTTTATCAATCTTCATCATTATTTTATCCCATAAATAAGGTTTTCTTTTCCCTTGCTTAAGTTCTTTTTTCTCCACCCTGCCAAACAAAATCAAATGCTATTGTTTCCAAACAGTTTGGGCAATCTGGCGCTTATAAAATAAATGCAGGGTATGGGACAAAAAAGGTTGCAGCAATATTGATTCCTTTACTTTTACCACCAAATTTCCCAACAATATTAATAGCAACGAAATTGAATCCGTACTTATTTACCCAAATCCGGCAAACGAAACGGTTGTGATAGAATTGCTTGAAAATGATTACTTAAAGTGTTTTGACCAATTGGGACAATTGGTTTTTGAAACAAAATTGAACTCAGGAAAAAACATCATAAATATAAGCGAATTGAAAAATGGCAATTATCAAGTCTTGTTGCTTTTATAAGATTAAATTGTTTTGTGAAAATTGAATTGATGCTTTGGCTCAATAATCCTTTTGAACACCCTCCTCCAAAATAACAGAACTTGGTGCAGGGGGTTCTTTTTAGATTTTATCAATTGTTCAAGCCAAATGCATTGCATTTACTCATTTCTTTTTTTATTCCAATTTATTTAGGACAGTATTGTGTTTATGTCATTTTTTAGTCATTTTTGGGCTATTTGTTTGTTAAAAGATAAATTCTGATTCTAAAAACATTATTTTTGTGTTCATAAAATTTATAGAACCATGAAAAAACTATTACTCAACACCCTCCTATTTCTAATATTTATCCCTTTTTCGTGGGGGCAAAACACAACATCGGTCGAGATTTTTTATACCCAAGTGGGCAAATTCAAATATGCCGTTCAAGCCAATGCTTACAGACGATGCGACATGGCCGACTTAGGCAAATTGGTTGGCTTTGTGTATGGCGGAACGCACAAAATTGCAATGAATTTTAATCGCACGGCTATTAAAAACATCAGCGACACCTGCGGAAACCCCTGCGACAACCAAAACCAATTTTCAAATGCAGGGATAGAAAAACACACTTTTGTGGACACCATCAATTTTGAAAAAGCTCCCTATAAAGCCATTCTTGATGATAGCATCTGCATGGTACATTTTGCTATTAATCAGGATATCAGAGATTACCCAATTTCTAATATGCAAACCAAAAATCTTTTCATCGATGCCAAGGTTAATTTATGTCATGGAATGATGGACATCAAATCGCCTGTTTTTACCATAAACCCTGCATATAAAATACCAGGCAATGTATCTATTAAATGTTCTCCAGGTATAAAAAACTTTTCGCCTTTAGATTCTTTAAACTTTGTGCAAGGCGATGTTCAACACGACTGGCAACAAAATGTAGGCTTTTTGAATAATTTTAGTAAGTCTGCACCCATTACACCTTTTTGCCCGCCAACTTCAGGTGTTTTAAACTGTCGCCCTTTTCCTAATGGTAAACCTGCTAGGGGTTTTAGTTACAATAATCAAATTTGCGAATTTATTTTCACTCCAATTAATATTGGAGAAACAAGCATTTTAAAATATGTTGTTGAGCAATATAGATATGACACTATTGGGCAAAAGTTTGTATATATTGGATCTATTTCTAGAGAGCAAGTGATTTCTATAATTATGGCAAAAAGCAAATATGTTGAATTTACAAACACTAATTTCCTTCAAGCAATTTGCGACAACCAGGATATAACAATCAAAAGATCTGTTTTAAACAATACTTCTTTGCCAAAGACAAAGGATTCTATCACTATTTCGTCAAATGATGTCGATATTAAAACAACAAATCTAAATCAAAACCAATTGGATTTTGAATTTAAGATTAATAACTCAAACAAATACTTGGCATCTGAAACCAACTACTACACAATTTCTGCTAGAAGCAATTTCTGCAATTCGAGCGCCTCCATTACCTATAAAATAACAACACTAAAAAGCAAAAAGCTAAAAGTAGATGCTAAACAAATTGCAAACTGCAACTTATATGTTTGGGAAAATAATTTAGCGGACACGGTCTTAAATAATCAACAAGTATTAGGCTTTTCGAGTGTTGCATACAATTTAAAACAGCCGCAAAAAGAAGTTTTTAATAGAAGAAAACAAAAAGACACTTTTAAAATAACAGAATCGGGCACTTATGTTTTTGTGCATCAAATATTCATTGTTGGCGAAAAATGCTCTGCAATAGAATACGACACGGTTCAGTTAACCTATAATTCTTTTTTCGAACAATTGAAAACAGACACCTTGGTTTGCGTTGGACAGACTGTTGCACTTGGCAAAAGCTTTAATCTTATGGCTTATCACAAAGTGAGGTGGGAGTTTCCAATTGGAACCACGCTAGCGGACACTGGCCATATTCTGAATTTTACACAAACCAATGGCAATAACATTATTAGAAGGCGTTACACCAATGCTTTTTGTAGCTTTTTTGAAGATATTAATGTCTTTTCTAACATTGATTTTAATTTAAATTTGAACGATACCAGCCTATGTTTGGGCAATGAAACGACTGTTAAAATAAAAAATATTTTGGTGAACAAACCTTATCACATTGCTTGGTATTTGAACAATGTTGTACAACAATCAAACTTAGATTCTTTTGTATTTATTCTTGATAGCACAAAAACAATAATGGCCGAGCTTTCCATTAACAAAGCTTGTGCTAGTTCAAAAACGGTAGTGATTGATGTTATTCCGAATGACATTGAATTTGCTTTTCAAAAAGATGCGTTTTGCGAAAAAACAATGGACACAATTTCTTTGGTTTTTAAAAACCCAGGGGCAAACAACCTGATTTATGAATGGAAAATAAACGATGTATTAAGTTCAAACCAACTGCCGTATTTTGTTAGCACGGTAGATAACATCAATAAAGTGGAGGTAAAAACCACTAATGCATTTGCTTGCTCTTTCTCTGCAAACACAACAATAAACAAACTTTCTGCGCCAACATTCACCTTACAATCTTTTTCTAATTGCGAAGATTCCTTGGGATTTGTATCTGCTAAAATATTGCAAAGCAATGGACTTGGTAGCTATAAATGGCAAAACAACAACTCCATAGTCAATGGAAGCACTGTTTTATTAATCAGGCAAAAACAAACTTCAAATGCAGTGTTTACTATTAAAGATAGCCTGGGCTGCCAAGCAATCGATTCCATTAAATACATTCCATTTCCGTTGCCAAATGTTGAAATTATTGCCAATTCTGAATACAATTGGAATGAAGTAATTTTGTTTGATGTCAATCAATCTTTCGAAAAATATTTATGGAGCACGGGCAACCAAACAAAATCAAACGCTATTGTTGCCAAACAGTTTGGGCAACCTGGCGCTTATAAAATAAAATGCAGGGTATGGGACAAAAAAGGTTGCAGCAATATTGATTCCTTTACTTTTACCACCAAACTTTCCAACAATATTAATAGCAACGAAATTGAATCCGTACTTATTTACCCAAATCCGGCAAACGAAACGATTGTAATAGAATTGCTAGAAAATGATTACTTAAAGTGTTTTGACCTATTGGGACAATTGGTTTTTGAAACAAAATTGAACGCAGGAAAAAACATCATAAATATAAGCGAATTGAAAAATGGCACTTACCTTTTGGAAACCAATTTGATAAAAAGAAAATTGCTCGTTTTAAAATAGTTTTTTTTAGATTACAGATTTTAAAGTCGAAATTTTTAATGACTCTTTCATAATAACACACTACGGCTTATAAATTGCTGTGGGTTTAAAAACACCAAATTACCTTTTAAGTTCAAATAGAAACGCATTAAATAAAAACAATTTCACTATTCAAGAAATGAAAAATAAAAACAAAATTTTGAAGCGGAAAATGACCTTTACTTTCACCGAACAAGATTATTTAGATGCTAAGCAATAAAACCTAATTACAAACACAACAATGCAACAGAAAATAAATTGGATGCGCTTTATAATCTTTGGAATTAGTATTTTATTGATGTTTTCTTGCAAGAGAGCAATTGATTATCACATTAAACTAAAATATATTTATGTTAACCAAACAGACTATAATATTACATACAGTCCTGGCTATTGGAATGATAAATGTAATCTTATGCCAAACGATTCTGTAATTATAAACCAAATATCAGATGGTGGTGACAGAAATACTGATCCGTTGAGTCTTGGAGACCCTTTTTTAAGACCTGATATAATTTATTATAATAATATTCTTTGTTATACACAAAGGTTGCGAACAGACCCTGGTCCTGGAAACATTAACGATTACACGATAAAAACCATCAAAAACAATGATTTTGAGTACCGCTATGTTTTTACTAAAGCATTTGCTGCACGGGCAGATACTTGTAGATAAGTTACAAAAAATAAATAAAACCTCCAACCCTATTCCAATAAAAAGATTGGAATAGGGTTTTTAAAAAAAAACGAAAACATAACAATGCAACAGAAAATGAATTGGATGCGCTTTTTAATCTTTGGAATTAGTATTTTTATTTTGAGTTCATGTAAAACAACTAAAGATTATTCAACAAATAATAGGTGGATTTTTGTAAATAATACAAACTATTTTATTACCTACTCCGATGGGCCTTGGGGCAATACATGTAACTTAAAACCCAATGATTCTGTTGCAATAGAATTTAGCTTTATGAGTGAAAAAAAAACTAATCCAAATACCTCTAGGTCTTATTTAGACCCTGAAATAATCTATTATAACAACACTCTTTGCGATAGCTTGAAATTAAAAGTAGGGCCAAGAAATATGGAAAATTACAGCATAAAAACCATAAAAACCAATGATTTTGAGTATCGGTATGTTTTTACTAAAGCCTTTGCAGAGCGGGCAGATACTTGTAGATAAGTTACAAAAAATAAATAAAACCGCCAACCCTATTCCAATAAAAAGATTGGAATAGGGTTTTTTAAAAAAAACGAAAACATAACAATGCAACAGAAAATAAATTGGACGCACATTTTGATCTTTGGGATTAGTATTATTTCACTATTTTCTTGTAAGAAAAAAGTAGATTATATTATCAAGTTAAAATATATTTATGTAAATGAAACTGATTATAATATAAGTTTTGACAATGGTTCTTATAGTGAAAAAATTAATACAATTTTATCTAAAGACTCAATCATAATTAATGAAATTTCTGATGGTGAAAAAAATGCAGATCACCAAGGCATTGGAATGTATCTAAGTCCAAGTATTGTTTATTATAACAATATTCTTTGTGATACTCTAGAAGTAAACATTGGTCCACGCTATTTTCAAAATTACACTATCAAAACCATTAAAAACAATGATTTTGAATACCGTTATGTTTTTACTAAAGCCTTTGCAGAGCGCGCAGATACTTGTAGGTAATTGCAGAAATATCGAAAATAATTTACATCTAATTTATAATTTAAATACATTGAATTCCCAATTAAAACCTCTTAAACCAAATGGTGTTACAGATCAACAAACAGACAACTTAATCAATTCATTTTAATATGTATAAAATCGTAGTTTTAATTTTAATCCTTATGACTTCTTGTATTAAAGAGGAAAGAGCTTTAAGTGAATTGGTATATGTAAATCATTCTACAAAAAAAATAGAATTAAAAATTTATAGAGACGCCATAATAATAGATTCATTTTTTATATCCCCAAATTCTCAAAATATAAAAGAAAGTCATTATGCTAGAGGAAAGTCGAAAAAAGGGATCATTTTTTATGCATTTTTAAGAAATTCAGATTCTACAACAATAATTTTTAATGATTCTTTTAAAATAACTCATCTATACGACTCCATTACTATTAATAGTAAAAGAATAGGGTATTTTTCAAACAGAAGCATTTATGGAAACAACTATGTTGAATCTATATTTGAAGAAAAAAAACACTTTATACATCATAAAGTGACCTTTACTTTCACCGAACAAGATTATTTAGATGCTAAGCAATAAAACCTAATTACAAACACAACAATGCAACAGAAAATGAATTGGACGCGCTTTTTAATCTTTGGAATTAGTATTTTCTATATTTCTGCTTGTAAAACAATTAAAGATTATCAAGTTAATTATAAATGGACTTATGTAAATGAAACCGAACACTTTATTTCATATTCAGATGGTCCGTGGGGAATTCTTTGTAACCTTTCCCCTAAAGACTCCGTAACTATACTAACTAGTTCAAAAGGCGACAAAAATGTTAACCCAAAGAGAATTACAGCTTTTTTAAGACCTGATATAATTTATTATAATAATATTCTTTGTGATACACAAAGGTTGCGAACAGACCCTGGTCCTGGAAACATTAACGATTACACGATAAAAACCATCAAAAACAATGATTTTGAATACCGCTATGTATTTACAAAAGCCTTTGCAGAGCGCGCAGATACTTGTAGGTAATTGCAGAAATATGATTGATACCTTTGTATAAATGTAGTGGGGAATTTATTGAATGGATAGTTGCGGTTATTGGCTTAGTTAAATCATCCCAATATCCTCAACCGCAGACATAGAGGTTGGGGCATTGTCTCTAACTTTTATTTTATGCGTCATTCTAAACTTGACCTAAACTTACCGAAGGAGGCTCTACGAATATTTAGAATCTCTCCTTTTAATCCGTAGATTCTGAATAAAATTTCAGAGCTAATTTTTTCAGAATGAAAAAGCCCTAATACTGAAACCAAAATTATTTTGTTTTGATTATGCCGCGCTTAGGGCGGCATCTATATAAAAGGCTTTTTAAGTTTTTATACTAATTCTAATTTTAAAATAGTCCTAACTATTTTAAAATATTAGTCCCGAAATTTCGGGAATAATTACCAGCCATCTCCGCCTTAGAAATTCTTTTTTGTAAAATAAAAAAGTACAATTTCTTGAGCGGAGATTTAGCTTAAAAACAGGACAACCAAGCGCTGCGGTAATTGGACTATATTGAAAGCTTATTCGGTATTAATATCTAGTCTCAAACTAGAACAATAAACACTATCAAAAAACATTATAAAGTGATTTTTGAAACAGAATTGGACGGCATTTGCATAGATGAAAACGAATGGCCTAAAAAACGCACTTTCAAACTGTTTAACGAATGGTTTGATTATGAAATAAGTGATTGGGTAACGGACTTGTCGAATAAAAGCATGTTCAGCTAATTGTGAAAATGGTGGCACTTGAGGAATGGAGTGTAAAAAGCAAATTAAAATGATAGACTTACATGCCATATTTTATTTACCCTTAAGTATCTTTTATGAATAGGGGTCATTGACAACAAACTCACTACAAATATGCTTACAAAAGTAACATGGATTTACGACTACAGGGGACAACATTCATCACATTATAAAGAAAAATCCCATAAACCTGACAACAGAAAAAATGAAAAGAAACTTTCAATTTCCATCTTCCCCAACTAAAACATTGGGCATAAAAAAAACGAAACAATTAATTGTTTCGTTTTTTTGTTTAATTCTTTTTTGAGATAACTAAAGATTAATATCTTTTGTTATAACCACCACCGCCACCACCGTTGTTGCTGTTTCCACCTCTAAAGTTTCCACCGCCACCACCGTTGTTTTCTCTTGGTCTAGCTTCATTAACTACTAGGTTTCTTTCCATGAATTCTTTTTCGTGAAGAGCGCTGATAGCTGCGTTAGCATTGCTGTCATCGTTCATTTCTACGATTGCAAATCCACGAGAACGACCCGTAAATTTATCTGTAATGATTCTAGCCGAGCTAACTTCACCGTACTGGGCGAAAAGGTTTTCAACATCTTGCTCGCTCGCACGAAAGCTAAGATTACCTACATAAATGTTCATCTGTTTACTATTTTTAAATCTGTGTAATTATTTACACGGCACAAATATAATACATTTTATTGACACAAACACTTTTTTTGGCAAAAAAAATATTATTGTTATATAATTTAAAAATAAAATGCAACATATATTGAAAACTTGTGTCTTATATGTATATTTGTATATAAAATGAAAAAACATCTAACCCATTTAATCATTACTTGTTTTGTTTCTTTAAACGCACAAACACAGTCCTTAGGATATTATTTTTCTGACAGTCTTCAGTTTGTAAACAACCAAAACAGCCCTTTAAAATATTCCACAATCGGTGGGATGCATTGTCCACAATATAGTGTTTGCGATTTGAATGGCGATGGCAAAAAAGATTTGGTTATTTACGATAAATTGGATGGAGGCATCACAACAATGATAAATAAAGGTGCTTTGGGTGAGGTTAAATATGTGTTAGACAACCGATACGCAGCCTATTTTCCTACACTCAGGCCTTTCAGTTGGATGCTTATGCGCGATTATAACAACGATGGCTACGAAGATATTTTCACAATGGGTAATAATGGATACATAATATATAAAAACATATCTTATACCGTTTCGGGTCGTCCAGCTTTTATAGAAACCGATTTAATTCAATTCAGAAATATTTCTCCAACAGGTTCTTTTATAGAATACAATGTCCTTTCGACCCCAGCAATGCATCTGCCAGGAATATATGATTTAGACAACGATGGCGACTTAGACATTGTAACATATTCTAATGTTGGAGGGGCTATTTACATGTTTCAAAACCGACAAGTAGAAATGGGTTTGCCGCCAGATAGTATGCGTTTTTTTCTTTCAGATTTATGCTGGGGTTATTTTTATGATTTTGATTGTAATGGCTACGCATTTGGGCAATGTTCAGAAACTTTTAATAGAATTTATGGCCCTCGTCACACCTCAGGCTCGGCCATAACCTTATTTGACAAAGACAACGATGGCGACATAGACATGGTTTTGGGCAATGAAAGTTGCAAACACATGACCATGCTAGAAAATGCAAAAACTTTTAACTCCCGAGGTTACGACTCCTTTATAAGAGCAGACACTACATTTGTTTCAAATAACAACCGAGCCAGTGTTTCTATCTATCCAGCTGCTTATTTTTTAGATTTGGACAATGATGGCAAACGCGATTTAATTTATTCGCCAAACTCAGTTAGCACGCAATTTAACATTGAAGAAACAGGCCAAATCCATTGGTTTAAAAACAAAGGAGCAGACCTTTTTCCAGATTGGGAAATACAAGAACCACTGTTTACACCTGATTATATTGACTTAGGAAATCGCAACAATTGGGCCTGCGCAGACTGGGATGGCGATGGCGACTTGGATTGCATAGCTGCAAACAATGGAGATAAATTTAAAACCAAAGACACCGCAGACAGAATCTATATGTTTGAAAATATTGGGACAAAAACTTTGGCTAAATTAAAATTAATTAACACAAATTTTGCCAATATGATTCCTTTCAAAATCAACAATTTAACCCTTGCCATTCAAGACATGAACAATGATGGGAAACTTGACTTGGTTTGTGGAAACGACAGAGGGGATATTCTTTATTTTAAAAACACAAGCCCTACAAACAAAACTTTAACTCCAACTTTTGAATATGCAAATAACAGTTTTCAAGGATTTAATCTTAATGTTGGCACTTTTAGCGCACCTGCAATAGCCGATATTGATGGCGATGGCCTCAAAGACTTGGTGATTGGAAGAGGAGACAGCATGCTTTCATACTATAGAAATGTTGGTACACTTTCAACACCCGACTTTCAAATTGTAACAAACAGATTTGGAGGCATAAAACTTTTGGATTCTATCGGTTCGTCCCAAATTTTTGATGACACATTCGCAATTATAGGATACAAAATAGTATATGAAAGAAGCTGTTTTGGCAAACCACAGGTAGCCGACATAAATGGAGATGGTAAATTAGAAATTTTGGTTGGAAATGGAATGGGAACCCTCAGAATGTATGAAATAAACAAAACCATGCCCAATGCTATTTTTAAAAAAAATGACTCTTTTCTATATAGAAACCTTTTGCAAGGCGATAAAATTTACAACCAAAAAATTGGTCGGTTTGCCTCTCCTACTTTTGCCGACCTAGACGGAAACGGACTGCCAGAAATAATAGTATCGATTAATAAAGGTGGAATAACCTACTTAAAACCTGATTTTAAATTAAAAAAGAATGATTCAACAAACATTATAAATAATATTACAATCAAAAACATTAATGGATTTCCAAACCCTGCAAGCCGCTCAATAGAATTTGATGTTCAACAATCGGACATAGAAACATTCAATGTTTTTAATAGCCTTGGGCAAATAATGAATGTAAAATCAGAAAACAATAACCGTATTTTAACCCTAGAAACGAGCGATTTGAATTCAGGCTTTTATATTATAAAAATAAAAACGACAACCAATATTTTGTTCACTTCAAAATTTCAAATAATAAATTAACCTATAAAATGTTTTAATGCAAAATTTTTAAATAAATTTGCACCATGAAATATTTTTTAATTATAATTGCCTGTACTATTTTTTTTAGCTGTTCGAATAATAACAAAGAACAGTTGGTGAACAACATTAAAGCATTAGAAACCCAAAAAGAATATAAACTTAGCGACTCGCTCATAAATACTTATATTGCATTTAGTAAACAATTTCCTGAAGACAGCAATGCCATAAAATACACTTTTAAGGCAGCAGAAATTCTTATCAAAAACAATCAGCTAGTGAAAGGTGCAAAACTTTATGAAAGCATTGCAAAAGACAATAACAGTTCGCTTGCAGCGGAGGCTTTGCTAAGAGCTGGTGTTTGCTATGAGTCCATTCCCGACAAAGCAAATGCGGTTAAATTATACGAACAGTTTATTGCTCAATTTCCAACTCATGAACGGATATCAGAAGTGAAAAAAATGAAAGAATTTGCTGGACTAACAGACGAAGAACTGTTTAAAAGATTGTTTGAAAACAAAGAAAATGTCAATTAAGATTATTGAATGCCCACGCGATGCTATGCAGGGCTTTGATACACCTATTTCTGCAGATGATAAGATAGAATATATCAATCTGTTGCTTAAATGTGGCTTTGATGTTTTGGATTGTGGAAGTTTTGTTTCGCCAAAAGCAGTGCCCCAAATGGCTGATACCAAATTGGTTTTAAGCAGCATAAATAAAAATCTGAACAACACCGAGCTTTTGTGTATTGTAGCGAACGAAAGAGGCGCAAAAGAAGCCTCAGAAATAGAAAATATCAGCATCCTTGGGTTTCCGTTCAGTATTTCAGAATCGTTTCAAAAAAGAAACACCAACCACGGTATTAAAGAAACACTTTCCGTTTTAAAATCCATAATAGAAATCTGCAAAAAGAAAAACAAAAAGCTAGTCGTTTATCTTTCAATGGGATTTGGCAACCCTTATGGCGAGCCATGGTCAATTGATATTGCTTTAGACTATTGCAGTCAGTTAGAAAAACTAGGTGTAAAAACAATTAGCCTTTCGGATACCATAGGCATGGCAACAGCCAAAGATATTGAAACATTGTTTAAAAAATGTATCACCCAATTTCCTTCTATTGAATTTGGTGTTCATTTACACACTAAACCGACCAATTATTTGGAGAATATCTCATCAGCATACAAAGCAGGATGCCGAAGATTTGATAGTGCTATAAGAGGTTTTGGCGGCTGCCCGTTTGCTACAGACAAGTTAATGGGGAATCTGCCTACAGAGTCTTTATTAGAATATTTAAAGTCTATAAATGAGGAAGTTTCTATTAACGAATCAGCCTTTCAAACTGCATATCTAAAAGCAGCAGAAGTTTTCAAGATTTAGTCTACAAGAAACTCAACTGTATTTTCAATTAATTCTTCCAACTCTTTAACAACATCAGATGTTTCGTCAAATGGGTGTTTTGCGCCAAAAGTGTGATTAGCATTTTCCATTTTTATTAAAATTGAATGTTGAACGATGTTATAAATCGTTTCAGCATGTTTTATTCCTACAGTTTCATCTTTTTCACCATGCAAAATCAACAAAGGCACATCCATCATTAGTAAAGCCTTTTGTAAATCTAAAGCTGGTTTATTCTTAATATAATCGTCATACAATTGTTTTTTTAATGGCAATTGCTGTCCTGTTCTTTTATTTTCGGCATACACAACCCCGTTTTCATTCCATTCCTTAATCGTATCTTCTCTAAAAAAACTATCAAACTCTGAAAGCGATGCCCAAAGAACAAGTTTTTTTATACGCTTATCGTTAGCCGCTTTTAATATCGCAATCCCTCCCCCACGGCTATGTGCAATTAAATAAATCTCATTTTTATTCAAATTATTTTCTTCGTAATTTTCTTCTACCCAATTAATAACTTGGTTCAAATCTTCAACTTCTATTGAATAATTGTTATTTGAAAATGTTTCTAAATCTGAAATGTCATTTAGTTTTTTGGGTGCAACACCATTCATCGAAAAATTAAATTTCAATAATGCAATATTGTTTTTTGCCATTTCATTTGCTACCCAATTAAGGTGACCCCAATCTTTAAACCCCTTAAAACCATGACAAAAAATAGCCACTGGTGTTGGGGTTTTGCTTTTTGGAAGCGTTAGATCAAAAGTAATCGTTCTTTTTTGTTCGGTTTTAAAACTCAGTTCTTTTTTAATAAAATCTAGCACACCGCAAATTTATTACTTATAATTAGAAAATGAATGGTTTTTATCTTAATAAATGAAAAGTACCTCTAAAAGTTCTCATTTTTTCATCGCATCCCATATATTTAACAAGAAAAACATAAACATCTTGAGGTGCTAATTCATCTTTTATTGTTCCATTCCATTGAACAGAAGGTTTTTTTGACTCAAATAACTTTTCGCCCCAACGATTAAATATCTTTAAGTTATAATACGAACTAGGGTCTGCATATTTATTGCTCGGATACCAATCATTAACGGCATCGTCATTTGGAGAAAAAGCATCGGGCATAAACATTTGACTTGGCAAAGCATTTGGATCTTCTATTATTAAAATTGAATCTGAAATAACACAGTTATTAATATTTTTAACTGTTACTTTATATAGTCCTTCATCTTTTATCTTTATCAATTGTGTTGTTTCACCAGTGTTCCAAATATAAGAAACCATGCTATCGCTTGCCTTCAATTCTATTATACTAGACAAACAAATGGCAGTATCATTACCAAGACCTCCATCTATTGAATCATATTGATAAATATTAATGGAATCACTTGCAAGGCAGCCTTCATTAGACACTATTTCAATTTTATATTTTCCTGGGATTGAAACCACTAAATCTCTTGTTTCAATTTCATTGTTCCATAAATACGAAGTATATTCATACTGAGTTGTAAGTGTTCTGTTTACAGGCCCACAATAAAAAGTATCAGCGCCCAATTCTAATCCAATAAAATAATGTCCAATAACAGCGGTATCGTAAATGGTGCAAAGCCTGTTTCTGACTTTAACTATATAAGTTCCTTTGTCTGTAACGGAAATTAATTGGGTTCTCTCGCCTGTATTCCATAAATAGTTGGTTTCCATCTGAGTAAAAGCATTACGATTTAAAGCATCAAGATTCACAAAAGTGCCAAAACAAATATTGGTGTCAATTAAATAAGTTCGGGGTGGTGGGTACAAAACAAAAGTGATAGAATCTGTTGAAAAACAATTATTTTCATTGCTTGCAGTTAATATATATTTTCCTAATTGAGAAATAAAAACAGACTGAAAAGTTGTGCCATCTTGCCACAAATAGGTTTTGTAATTAGGTTTACCTTCATAAGTGAACTGCACAAAACTATCTATGCATATAACTGAATCGGGATTTAAATCTAAAATACTTAAATCATTTTTTACTACGAATGTGTCACGAGAAATACATGGCCCGTCTTTTGCTTGCAACCAATATAATCCACCCCTATTTATGTTGATAGAAATAGTAGTTTCACTTGTGTTCCATAAATATTTTTTATTGGTTAAATTGCTAGAAAGGGTTTTAGTGAACGGTCCACAATACAAGGTGTCTTCAGGTAAAATTATTTTGAGCGATTTTTTAACTTCAATATCAAAACTTGTTGAATCCACACACAGATCATTTTTTGTTATTAATTTAATGGTGTAAAAGCCAGGTTTTTTATAGCTGTATAATGGCACCCTTTGTATAGATGTGTTATTGGGCTCTGTTGGGTTTCCAAAATTCCAAAAATATTCAGCCGCATTTACGCTCCTATTGTTTAATGTCAGATTATCATTTTCGCATGTTTGGGAAGCAGTAAAAAAAGCTGCAACAATATCAAACACACAATTTTGCACATTAAATTGATAATCTCTTAATGTTTCGCCAATTAAAATACCGTTTCTGTATTCTTTAACCTTAATGCCAACTACAAAAGTACCTTCTCTGGTGGGGGTTAAAATAATCTTTCCCGTATATTCATTTACATCTAGCGTTGGATTTCCATCTATCTGATTAACAACATTATATCCGTTTCCCCAATCTACAAGTCTGTTGCTGTTGGGTCTGCTAGGAGACAATCCACTAGGGTCAAAAACAGAAGGCTTAACCCCACCTCCATTAGGATAATCATCTGGATGTAAACCACCTACAAATGGCTGAAAAATTTCATAAGATAATGAGTCTCCATCTGGATCTATTGCACTGTGGTCAAAATTCAAGGGGGCATTGGTACACAAAAAATTAGGCGGAATATCTTTAAAATATGGAGAATTGTTCATCGCTCTCACATCATTAATAACCGTAAAATAAGTTGCGCCAGTGTAACCAGGCCTTAATATATTATTGATTATATTGTTTCGACAACATCTTTCAAAAGTAATTGTATAACCACTGCTATTGGGTGGCAAAGTTACAGTGGTTTCATAATAATATCTATCCACACAAGCTTTGGGAGTGCTTCTAACACAATTATAATTCAATTTACTCATTCGAGTTTGATCAGTTCCTGAAACGCCTCGTTTGCTTAATGTAAAAGAAGCTCTATTCGCATTATTATCAAAAACTTGAATATCTATAGAACTAACATCTGCTTCTATGACACCGCCTTGGGCATTTAAACAATCAAAATACATATACATGCTAATCTTATAAACATAGTTTGCCCCACTTCTGCCTTGGTATGTGTACCACATCTCTCCTCCTACTATATGCGAGGCAGATAATGTTTCAGTAATTAGTAAAAATAATATGAATAATAAATTTTTCAAATGCTAATTATATTCATAGACACAAAAAGAGGATTATTCGTTGCTTCATTGTCCAGTTAATTTTAAATATTGATTGTAATATTGCTGCGCCTCTTGTTTTCTTCCAAGTTTTTCGGACTCTGAGGCCATTAAAAAGTAAGCTTCTGCGTTATTTGGTTCTAGTTGAATAGCATATTGAAAATTCATTAATGCAGAATCCAACTCATTAAATTTTATTTGTGCTTTTCCTAAACCTAAATAGCCTCTACCCACATTGCCGTAAGTTTCCAGAAAACTATAAAAATTTGAGCGAGCGGCTTCGTTTCTGTTCAATAATAAATCTATTTCGCCCATTAATAAAGGAGCTGAAGCGTTTTTCTTGTTTTTGAAAGCTAAAGCAAGATTTTCGTAAGCCAATTTTAATAAATTTTTGTCTGGATTTTGTTGATTTTTCATCAAGGCTTGGGTGTAATATATTTCACCTAAACTTTGCAAAGCGTCATAGTTTCCTATTTTCAGTTGAATTGCTTTTTTATAAAACATAATTGCGCTGTCAAAACTATTTTTTCCTTTATAACTGTTTGCAACACCTCTAGCATATTCTTCTTCCAAAGGATTGTTATAGTAGGCTTTTAAATAAAAAAACAAAGCACTATCGCTTTTGTTTTTTTTGAGATAAGCGTTGCCTTTGTTGCTATATTGATGTTCGGCTTTTACAATTGCCGTTATTGGCACTCCATCAACATTAATAGTATGAATTGTACCTTTTGGTGGCCAATATCCTCCTAATATTTGGTCTTTTGACAAAGTTCTTGTGCTCCAAATGGCATAATCCCAATTGTTATTGGTCCATTCCATTTCTCTTGTCCAGGCACATGGCACATCTTTGCCTTGAGGAACAAATGTTTTTAAAGCCTCTTGGTTAGAATTGGCATTGATTTTAAACTTAGGTTTTCCATCGGCATCTTTTTCCAATATTTCAGGATTGTTTTTAACCAACCATTCAAAAGCTTCTCTTGGCGTTTGGTTCCAATAATCTAAATCATAGTTTCCATGTGCGCCTTTTGTACCGCCAATTAACTGATTGAAATACATGTATTGATAGGGGTGATTAACAATACTCCATTTAATGGGCTGAAGAAAAAATGCTATAAAAATGCCAATAAAAACGAAGTAAACAATTTTGTTTTTGAAAAAAGAAGCCAAACTGTGCCAACCTAAAACAGCTAGAACGACAATTGTTGGATAGATGAATAAGAAATGTCGCCAGCCGTTATAAACATAAGATTTTTTATAGATGGCGTATGCAAGAGGGAAAATAGTAACAAAAAATAGTAAAAACAAAATTAATAAATTAATCTTGTCTTTTTTTATCCAAGAAAATATTATTGAAAACACAAATCCCACTAATATGCCAATTGGTGCTGTAATGCCAATCATTTTTGGAATATAATACCATGGTTTATTATAAAGTCTTACGCCTTCAAATAATTCATAATAAGTTAGTAATCCAAATTTTTCAAATAATTTTAATGCTGTTAAAACCCCTGTTAATGGCGCTCTTAAAGCGTAAGGCCAAAAGAAAATTCCGAAAAAATAGGCGGCTACAGAAATCAATAAAAATAGTTTTAAAAACGGAGTGGCACTTTTCGCAAGGCTCACTTTTTTTCGATTTTGAATAATTAACCAATACAAACCTAAAAACATTGCAAAAAAAGCAAAGAGCAGCACTGCCCCAACCCTAACGCTTAAACTAAATCCAATGCCAATTGCCAACAAAACTTTGGTTTGGTGTTTCACATTAGGATACTCTTGTAATAGTTTAATTAAATAATAGACCGACATTATATAACCAGCTGCAAACGGTATATCTTTAGAATTGTTAAAGAAATGACCATACAAAGAAGGCGAACCTATTAATGCTACCACAACTAAAATGGCAGGCAACCAACCTGAAAGCCGCCTTACAGTGAGGGCTGTAAACAAAACTAAAAAGAAACCAATAATTGCATCAATGATATGCCTTGTTAAAAACTCATTTTTTATTCTAAAAGCATCATTAACTGCCCTAATAACCAAATCGACACTTGAACCGTAAGAAGAAATACCAAAATTAGCATTTTTTTCTTCAAACATGGAAGTATCTGAACCAAAACTCGTATAATATTTTATAACATGGGTAGAAAATATATTATGCGCAGGCTCGTCCCATGTAACATTATAATCTTTTGCGGTAAACAACATTAACACTAAAAGCAATAAGGCAAGAAACCCAAAACCTCTTTTGTAAATATCCGCATTTATGTTTTTCCAATCTTTATTTGAAGTTAAACTTGGCACTTTAAAAAAACCTAAATAAAAACTTTTAAAACCTAATAAACTTCCTTTTACAAGCGAAATAAAGCCATCGCCAAAATTGAACGCATTTTTCTTCAAGGGAAAATCGACAGGTAAAATCGCATTATTTTTTTCGGCCAAATAAGCAATTTCCCAAGGATTGATGATTTTGTTTTTTGAAACAATTTTTTCAAACATTGGAATGGAAAGCAGTGTTAACTCTGTTTTTGCTAAATTTACATTTACACCCGTAAATAACTTTAACCAAAAGTTAGAAATATATCTTAAATACTTTTCTAAAAAACCGGCTTTTGCATCCAAAACACCATTGGCAACCGCAATTTCGTCATCCATAAGCGCTTTACTCGCCTTGGTAATCCAATTTTGAATTGACCCAAACTCTGTTTTTAATGGCAAGCAAATAGGCAAAACATTTTTTATGTCGTTATTAAACTCGCCATTTTCAATTAAAATAATTTTATTTTCCTTTAAAAACTCGGAAATAATCGGATTGTTGAGCTTTTTGAACCCATAAAGTGAAAGCGAAACATTTGATTTGGAGCATATTTCTGCCAATTGCTTCAAATCTTGAATAGATTTTTCGCTAATGTCTATTTTTGAGATATAAATAGCAGTATTGCTTCTATTTGATTTAACTGTATCTGTTAACTTAATATCCATTTTTAAAATTAAGTCGTAAAAATAGCTTTTTTTCAACAAAAAACTAAACAAAATAAAATATTTACAATAAAATTAATTTAGTATTACTCCCATTGGCTTCTTTTTTTCAGCATGTAATAAATTTCTATTAACAAAACCAATAGAACAGGGCCAAAAATCAGGCCCCAAAATCCAAGAAAATTTAGCCCAAAAAATACCCCTATAATTGTGATTAATGGATGGGTGGAAGCCAATTTCTTTTGTAAAATAAAGCGAAAAATATTATCACTACTTCCAACAATTATCAAACCGTATAGCGCAAGGCCAATGCCAGCAGTGAAATTCCCAATTGCAATAGAATATATTGCCAAAGGCACCCAAACAACCATTGTGCCAATGATAGGAATCACACTTGCAACGCCAGTAATACAGCCCCAAACAACAGGTTCGTTAAATCCAAATATCCAATAACCAAGAATTGCAAAAAGTGCTTGAACAATGGCTAATAAATAAACCCCAATTGCATTGCTGAATATTTGTTTGTTAATAATTTGCAACAAATGAACGCTATCTCTTAAACCCATTGGCAAATTATTTTTTACCCAAATTTCCATTTTTTTAGCCTTCAATAGCATAAACCATAGAATAAAATAAAGCAAAACAAGATTTGAAACAATAGACAAGCCAGAATTAAGAATTTTGGGCAATATCTTATTTAAAAAAGAAAGTAATTTTAATGAAATATCTTCATTTAAGACATAAATATTATAATTTGACCCTAAATAATTATCCACGGTATTAAAAGCCTTAATAAGCGGTTCGGGATTATTTACCAAAGGAACGGTGTTATTTATCAAATAGACAGCCACGAAATAAAATGGCAAAACGATTAAAAACAAAGAAACTAACATTAAAAAAACAATCGCCAAATATGGATTCCAGCGCTTTTTAATAACTAAAAGCTTTTGACTTTTTTTCAACAAAACAAACAAAGTTGTGGCGCCCAAAAATGCGCTCACCATAAATGACAAATTGGAGAAAATTACATACAACAATCCTATAAAAACGGCCATTAATATATTTCTATTCCATATTTTAGATATATTCATTTTTTTATTTTTTTACTTTTCTTTTGTAAACCACAAATCCATCTTTATAGTAAAACATTTCAAGCGAAGGATTTTTATCTAAATTTTGCTGATTATTGATTTTTGCAACAAAATAAACTGTTTTGTCAATTAATCCGTTCAACAACCAATCTTTTTCTATATTATCCAACTGCATTCTTGCATTTTCGTCCAATTCTAAATAATATTTTACATTATTATCACCATAAAACTTTTGTCTAATCAAATTCAGCCTATCCATCATTTTCAAAGGTTTTACTTCTGCATAAAAATAATGGGCATAAGTTTTATAGCCAACATTTTGGATATAGCAATCTTGATTCTTTAATGTTTTATAAAATTCAACAATATTTTTTTGAGTGTGCGCTTCCACTTTTGGAACAAGCATAAATGAAGACAAATTGACAAAAAGAGCAACCGAAATCAATATAAAACCAAAGGTGTATTTTAATTTGTCCTTTTTTACAAAATAGAAAACAACCGCCCCAATTAAACCAAACAGCAAAACAAACCCTGGCAAAGCGTCCAAATAACGCCAACTAACATGAGCCAAAAGATTTTGAACTGCAAAATCATCTTTAACATTTTTAATAATTTCGCCTAATTTATTATTCATAATATAAGGCAAAGCAATAACTGCACTGCTGATTAGAAGGCCAAACAAAACTATTACTACTAAATAAATGAATTTAAACTTTTGATTCTTGTTGCTAAAATTCTCAATAGAATAGGCCGCCAAAAAACTAAGCGGCAACCAACAAAGAGAGGAATAATGAACAATTTTTGTTTTCACAATAGAAAAAAGAATTAACACTACCCAAAAAAGACAAAGCATAAACAGCCTAAATAAATTCTCGTTATAAATATAATTCTGGTTTTTCTTGTATCCAAAAATTGCGATAAGTGAAATTGGAAAACATCCTATTAAAATAACTAAAAAATGATAATAAAATGGCTGCTGATGTCCAGCAATGTTTTGAGAAAAAAGACCTATCTGATATTTTACAAACTCAATAAGAAAATACGGGCCATTTGCGATAGTTTCGGGCAAAAACCAAACAGATGTTACAATCAAAATTGTAAAACCATAAAGCAATACATTGCCGATACTAAAAAACCAAACCATTCGTTTGCTAACAACAATGCTGAATATCAATAATAATATAATCAACAAAGCAACAGGGCCTTTGCACAAAATGGCAACTCCTGTAAAAACACCTGCTTTAAAAAAATTGATATTAGAATTTAAGTTTAAGGAATATTTTTTAAAGGCTTCATAAATCTGAACAACACTTATAAAAATAAAGAAATTAAAAACGGGATCAATTAAGCCTGTTTTAAAATAAAAATGTGGTGTAATTGCGCCCAAATATGCCAAAACCCACCAATTAGCAATATGACCTTTAAAAACGGATTTTGCAAAATTGAAGATATAAACCAGCGTTAAAACCCCGAAAACAGCATTCGGAAAGCGAGCGGCAAATTCATTTATCCCAAAAATTTTCATTGAAACAACCTGCATCCAAATAAATAAGGGTGGTTTTTCCCAAAAAGGATTAAAATTTATTTGTACTTGAGAGTAGTTTTCGGAAACAATCATTTCTCTGGCAGACTCTGCAAAATTAATTTCATCCCAATCAAATAAATGAACCAATCCAAGGTTTGGAATAAACAATAGGCAGGACAAAAAAACAATTACTAAGCTAGAAAATGGATGAATATGAAATTTCATTAATTTAAAATATTAAGAATTGGTTGCCGCCATTTTGGAGTCGTTAGATTTCGGGTAATATAAAAATGAACTAAAAAAGCAACCCAAAATCCAATTTGAGCCCCAAAAAAAACATCTAAAAAATAATGTTGTAATACATAAACTCTAGAGATTCCCATAGCAAAGGCAACAAGAAAAAAGAAAAACTGAAGCCATCCATTTTTAGTTATCAAAGCCAAGCAAGTCATGCTACAAAAAGCCGCAAAAGTATGTCCTGAAGGAAAACTAGAATTTAGGTGTAATTTAACATTGGGGTTAAAATGCAATTGAATATGAGCGTTTTTACTTATCCATTCCAAAGGTCTTTTAATATCAGAAAATACCATAAACTTAAGCGAAAATATAATTAAGATAGCAATTAAAAAAGACAGAATTACTGCTAAAAAAATGCGTTTTTCGAACAAAAAACTTAATACGAATGTAAATAAAACAATGGACAATTCAGGTATTCTGGTTAAATGATACATTAAAAAATCTAAAAGCAATGTATGTAAGCTATTTACAAAAATCAAAATCTGAAATTTATCAAACAAAGAAAGCACAATGATTCCTGCAATTGTCATAAAAATATGACAAATCAACATCCATTTATTATTTTGTAAAAACGATTTCAAATTATTGTACAAATATTATAAAAAAAAACCTGCAATTATAATTTTTATTTATTAATTTGCAACTTCTAATTCAAAGTCAATAACTAAGCAATGTCTAAAATTAAAAATCGTACAGAAATCCAATTTGAATTTCCGATAAATTGTTCTGCAAATATTCTTTTCACATACCTATCTACAAGCACAGGACTTGAAGAATGGTTTGCAAAAAAAGTTGTTAATAAAACCATTGGTAATTTTGAATTTCATTTTGACGATGATACAATTACCAAAGCAAAACTAATTAAAAAAACACCAAATAAGATGGTTCGTTTTCAATGGGAAGATGCCCCAGAGGGAGAATTTATGGAAATTGAAATTATTACAGATGAGCTAACAGAAGATGTTGCAATAAAAATCCACGAACATTGTTCGGAAGAGGAAAAAAACTCTTTAATAGACCTTTGGCATTCTCAATTAGAGACTTTAAGACATGCGCTAGGGTCATAATTTTGGTATAATTATTGCTACAATGTAGCTAATTTCTCACATGAAAAAAATCAACAAACTTATCATTAAGGCATTTATTGGCCCTTTTGTTGCCACTTTTTTAATTTCCATGTTTCTTTTTTTAATGCTATTTCTTTGGAAATACATTGATGATTTGGTAGGCAAGGGTTTAGAATGGCATGTTGTAGCTAGACTGCTTTTTTTCTCCCTAGCCGATTTAATTCCCATGGCTTTGCCTTTGGCGGTTCTACTTTCTAGTTTAATGACTTATGGCAACCTCTCGGAAAGCTACGAACTTGTAGCTTTAAAAGCTTCTGGAGTAAGTGTTTATAGAGCTTTATTACCTGTTTTTACTATCATAGTTATTTTGGCAATTATCACTTTTTATGTTTCAAATGCTGTTATTCCCAAAGCAAATTTAGAAGCGAAAAGTTTACTTTGGGATATTAGAAACAAAAAACCAGCATTTCTAATAAAAGAAGGGATTTTTTACAACAAAATAGAAAACTACCAAATAAAAGTAGGCAAGAAAGAAGAAGACAATGAAACTATAAAAGATGTTTTAATTTATGAAATAAAGCCAGGTTACAGTGAACTTAATATTGTTAAAGCTGAAAGTGGAAAAATGAAATTGAGCGATGACAAACGCTTGCTATATTTTACTTTAAACAACGGAACGAGATACGAAGAGCTTGTTGAAAATGCCGATTACCGAAAAAATCATCAAGCCACCACCACTAATTTTGAATCTCAAAAGATGACATTTGATTTGAGTGATCTGGATTTAAAAAGTACAGACAAAGATTTATTCAAAGGAAGTGCTGTTATGATGAATATTTATGAACTGAACTTGGCAATAGATTCTGCCAAACGAGAAATAAAAAGGCAAAATAATGCCATCAGAGAATATATTAAACCATACTACAGCAATCCCAAAATTGGATTTCAGGGAAACTCCAAAGACAGTCCAATATTAGCAAACAAAGATATTGTAAAAAATTTTCCAAAAGAACTGCGCTACCAAATAATTGAAAATGCTGTTAACACATCTAGAAACATGCGAAGTTTGATTGGCAGCAACTTATCTCAAACAGAAAACCTAATAAAAGAAGAAAAAACATTTAGAATAAAATGGCACGAAAAATTCACTTTGTCTTTTGTTCTCATCGTTTTGTTTTTAATGTCTGCGCCATTGGGCACCATTATAAGAAAAGGTGGCTTAGGCGTTCCGATGGTTTTTTCAATTGTGCTGTTTATAGTTTATTATGTTATAAACATGATTGGCTTTAAAATGGGCAGAGAGGGTGTAATTCCGCAATGGCTTGGTGCTTGGCTGTCTAGCTTAATTTTACTGCCTTTTGGCTTATTTATATTGAGAAAGGCTGCACAAGAGTCTGCATTGTTTGACAAAGAAAAATATCAAAAATTCTTTGATAAAATATTTGCTAGGTTTCGTTTAGTGAAAAAAACAGAATAGAGGTTAATTGTATATTGGGGAATGGTAAAATTGTAGAGGCACCATGTCTGGCGTTTCTAAAATTTTACTCATCGCAGCACCGTTATCGTGCCTTTGGTTATGTAATCCCCGTTATTGGTTTTGGCTTTAAAAACATACATATAAACGCCTTGTTCTTGTGCTTTGGGTCGCCATTCTTCATCGGGGTTGCTTGATTCAAAAACCTTTTCGCCCCAACGGTTGAATATGCCAATGGTGTAGCTTTTTATGCCAAATGTGCTAATTTTAAAAACCTCATTAATGCCATCGCTATTAATGGTGATGGCAGTGGGCAACCAAACAATACTTTCGTAATTTAAACAAACAGTGTTGCTTTCACTTGAAACAGAGGAATTGCCATTTTGGGTGGCTAAAATTTTATAACATTTTTGTGTCGCTCCGTTTTCTAAAAAATTGGCATCTCGATAGCCGCTGTCTTTTGTTTGGTGGATGAATAAATCATTTTGGTTTTTAACCTCCAATATTGTGTAATTCTTTACCCCATTTGCCCAATTTAGATAAGGTGTCCATTGCAAAACCGCTAATTCAACACTTGCTTTTTTTGCACTTAGCAAAATCGTTTTACCTTCGTTGCTTAGTTGAGTGTTTTGAAGGCAAACATCCGTTGCCCTAATTTGATAAATGTAGCTTTGGGTATTTGTGTTCGTTTGGTCAATAAAAAACGAATCTTGGGTAATTGCAATTGGCATTTTGTTTTTAAAAACTTGATAGCGTTTGGCAAAAGGCATTTTTTGCCAATATAAAAGCGCGTTTTCGTTGTTTAGCACTGTGGCGGCCACCAGAAAAGGGCTGCTTTGGGTGTTTATTCCCATTATTGCGTTTATCTCTATGGTGTCGGATGTTATGCAACCAGTGGGGCCAAATTGAAACTGCATCACTTTAAAAACCCCTGCCTTATTAAACAGCATATTGGTTTGGCTTTGTTGGGCTGTTGTTTGGCGATGACCATCGGAGCTGCGCCATTGTGTGCTATCTACAGTGTCTGGATATTTTGCTTTCAGCCGAACAGAAAAAGGCACACAACCGCTCATTGGGTCTGCATCAATGCCTGGCTTGGGTGCTGGCAAAATATTCACTTCGTTTACACGGCTAAAGGTATCTGAACAATACCCATCTGAAACAATATGATTTACGGTGTAAGTGCCAGATTGAGAATAAGTGTGGCTTTGGTTTTGCCTGATATTAAAACCAATAGTTTGCCAGTTTTTGCTGTTGCCATCGCCAAAAAGCCAAGCATGGCGCACCGCACTGTCTTTTTTTATTTGAAACACTGTGCTGCTATCTTTAAAGCCAAAGGCAATGTATTGGCAGCCAATTGTGGCTTGGGTTGTGAAATAGGCTGAGGGTAATTTTCTAATAATTATAGTATCAGAAAACCATTGTGAATAACCGCTACTATGTGTTCCTTTAATTTTAATATTTATTATAGCACTTTTATTAGAAAATTGATAAAATAGAACACCATTATTTCTTATAGAATCATTGTTTATAAACCAATCAAAATATAGCCATTTTGAAGTATCAATAACTTCGAGTTTTGCCAAATGATTACATGAAATATTTTTCTTAAAATTTAATGAATAAAACCTTCCAAAAAACTCCGGAAGCGAATAAACATCTACAGGATAAGAATTGGCTTTAATGTTAGGCAAAGCCTCTTCAATGTAATGACACCCAGAACCCCAAACATTTGGTTTGGAAATAACACTTAATGCAGATTCATACTTATATTTTATTCGTGTATCGTAATGTATACTTTTAGCAATATAAATTTTCCCATCTGCTGCAAGTTCAATATTCTTAAAAACGGCTAATTTATTATCATTAATTATCAACTTATTGGTTTTAAAGTTATCATTCCATTTAATTTGAAGTATTTCAGAAGGCATATCATTACAACAAATATCTGAGTTTCTCTGACCAAAACCACTTAATACATACAATATTGAATCATTTGGTGAAAACTCAATATCTACAGGTAATGTAAAAACATACAAGTCTTCTGATGGTAAGTATGTATAGGGCAACTTGAAAGTTAAAGGTGTATTATAATTTTTTTTAATTAACTCTATTTTACCAGTTGCATTGTTGAAAATATAAAAAGAATATTCTAAACTGGAGTCTAGTCGCATTAAATTACTACCAAATATATCATAATCATAAAAACCTGGAACTGTTTTAGGATTAATACTTAAAGACAACCAACCAGAAGAATTGTTAAAATCAGCTGTTATAGAATTTGAAAATTCATTGTGTTTAAATTGGTTTGCGAGTATCATTGTGTCTCTTTCCATTAGATATACATCATAATGACTTTTTGATTTAGCAATTAGCCATTTTTTATTAGAAAATACATTGTGGGGCTGAAAAAACATAGAAATATATTTATTTTTAAATTTCACATACTTTGCATTTAAAAGATTATTAAATTTTACATGAAAATAACCGCTCAAAATACTATCTCTAAAATTATTTGTAGCATTGTTTAATATAATAAAAAAACTACTGTCATCGAGATTAACCATTGTTTTGTTGGTTACAAATGATAGAAAATTAATATTAGAACTTTTTGTTTTCAACAATGTGTCATTGGATTTTATTAAAACATGAGAATCTTTAGAAAAATCATCTCTAAATGGACTAAAGAAATTATTATTTTTAATTCACTAATGTCCGATAAAACTTTAAAAAACGATTTTTTGAAAATTCAGTAATTAATAATCAGATAGTTATGTTTTTTATTATATGTTTTCTAAAAACACGCTAACCAAAAAGCATTAATTGGTC